>WNEZ01007759.1_pt1 | contig 10540 bp, 13 predicted proteins | sample 5400521 | NCBI WGS metagenome assembly WNEZ01 (sample SAMN13153339, study PRJNA577476) | soil metagenome | isolation source: 120 cm saprolite under Douglas fir tree site 2 hole 1 replicate 1 | place: USA:California | collected 2015-04-18
TTCCCGAATCTCATCACCATCAGCAGCATCAAAACAGGAAGAAGGCGGAAGTGTTCGATGCTCTGTGCTACCTTTATAGATGCGAAAGCGAGGATGCAGCCCCCCATCGGGCTGCTCATGCCATTGAGCGCAACCAATCCCCACCGTCTGCCTTCCACAGTTGCCCGCGACGACGAACACCTGTTGGTGGCCGCCGCCAAGCGCGGCGATACGCGTGCCTTCGAAGAGCTGGTAAACCGTTATGAAGCGAAAATTTTCCGGCTGACCATGAACATCACGCGGAATCGCGAAGACGCCGAGGATGCCATGCAGGATGCCTTCCTCAAGTCTTACGCGCACCTCAAGGATTTCCAGGAAGACTCCCGCTTTTACACTTGGCTGGTGCGCATCGCCGCGAACGAAGCCCTGATGCGGCTGCGCAAACGCCGCCCGAACCAGTTTTCGCTGGACGAACCGCTTGAAGGCGACGAAGATCTCATGCCCCGCGAACTTGCGGATTGGGGACCGAGCCCCGAGCAGCGGTTTGCCCAGACGGAAATGCACGAAATCCTGTCTGAAGTCATCGACAACCTCGAGCCGGATTTCCGTATCGTTTTTGTTCTGCGCGACGTCGAAGAACTTTCAACCGAAGAAACCGCCAAAGCGCTCGGCATTTCGGTTCCCGCGGTAAAGTCCCGGCTGCTGCGGGCCCGGCTCAAACTCCGGCAGAAGCTGAATCGCTATTTTCGGCAGGGTGGCACAAATTGAATTGCAAGAGCCTCATTCGCGAGATTTCCGATTACATCGACGGCGATCTGGAACAATCGGTGAAGCGGGAACTCGAGCGCCATCTCGAGCACTGTGGAGAATGCAAGATGGTGGTCGACCAGACCAGGCTGACCGTGGAGGTCTTCTGCGATTCGAAACCGGTCGAACTGCCCGGAGACGTGAAGTCGCGGCTGCATGACGCCCTGCGCCGCAAACTCATTGAAAAAGGAAGTTAGGCCGCCCACCTAGCCTTTTGCACCGTCACTCCATAGTGGCAATTCCCTGCCAAGCTTTTTCTCTCGCGCCATCGCATAGACCTTCATCGCCACCGCGAGATCCCAGGACGCAATCCCATTTGACTTGAAGAGTGTGACTTCCGTATCGCTGGTCCTGCCGCTGGTTTTCCCCGCGACAATTTCGGAAAGCTTCTTGACCCCTGTCCAGCAAATTTCATCGCCATGAAAAGCGATGATCAGATCGCCCGCTTCCTGCCGTGACTGTTCCACGGAATCCACAACAATGATGTCGGCGCTGGCGACTGCTTCATCGTCCAGCTCGCGCTTGTGCGCGTGGTTGGCGCCAATGGCATTGATGTGCGCCCCGGGCGCCAGATCCGCACCGCTCACAACCGGCTGCGAGGATGTTGTAGCTGTGCACACGATGTCCGCGCCGCGCACCGCCTCGGCCGCGGACGCACACGGGTGCACGGGAATGCGCAGCCGCTCGGACATCTCTTTGCAGAACTCTTCGAGCTTGGCCGCATCGCGCCCGTAGGCGCGCGCAGACTCCAGCTTTCGCACGGCGGCAATCGCTTCGAGTTGCGTTTTCGCCTGCCCCCCGGTGCCAATGATTGCTGCGACGCGAGCATTCTTGCGCGCCAGGTATTTCGTGGCCACGCCGGAGGCAGCGCCGGTCCGCAGCTGCCCCATGTAATCCGCTTCGATCAGCGCCAGTAGGTCGCCCGTGGCCATCTCGTAGAGAGGAACCAGAAAACGAAGCTTGCCGCGCACAAACGTGTACTGCTTCATCGCCACAAAGCCAGAGGAGAAATCCGCCGCCGCCATATAGTGAAAGAATCCACCGCCCGGCAATTCGAACCGCCTGCGCGGGTGCACGACCACTTCCCCCGTCGCCTGCTTGCGCGAAATCTCTTCCATGGCCTCGACTGCCAGCGGCATCGTAAGCACCGCACGCACTTCCGCTTCGCTGATGTGCAGCGTCATCGTTTCATTCTCCGTCTCGGGCCCTTGCCCTCAGACTGCGAGCGACATCTCAACTACTCCGGTATCCTGAAGACCGCCATGTCCCATTGCAAAGGTTCTGAACCAAATTCGTTATTTTGCCGCTGGCTTTGCCTGTTTAGCCGAACCGTGTTTTCCGGAAGCTCCGCCCGCTTCGCGGACGCGGCGAACAACGGTCTGGTTCAAACGGTAGACGCGCTCTTCTTTGTTGCCATCCATCACCCGAAAGCGAAACTCGGGTTCGCCCTTGGGGCCTTTGCCGACGCGAACGGGTAACTGGCCGCACAGGTTATTTTCGATGAACGCGGTCTCGTATCGGCTCTTCTTGACGTACCACGTATAGACGCGCAGCGCCATGAAATCACATACTTGGCCCTCCGGTCCGCGCGCCGCGGCCACAAGAAACTGTGGCTTGCTGCCCGACGGGTCGTTCATGCGATTCAGTTCAAACCATGCCACCGGCCGGATATTTGCAGAATTCGCTCCTTCGCGCACGGGATCCGGCAAATCCAGCTCCACGAACCGGGCCACCACCCAGCCCGCAATCGGTGTCGCCTGATCGCCGGGCTGCGTGGTGTTTGTGGATTCGGCTGCGCGAGCCGCGGCTTCCCCAGGCGGTCGAGTCGCAACACCACGGACCAGAAACCAGTCCTCCTTTTTTGTCTCCTGCGGCTCATTCGCAGCTTCTTTCTCATCCGCGGCTTGCACCCAATCCGCCACCGCACGGCCCACTATCTCCACCGGAGCGTTTCGTCCGAATTTATAGAGGCGCGGTTCGGTTCGCCCGGGCTGCACATGCAAATTGGTGGACTTCTTGGTGCGCCCCCGCGCCTGCACCGGCATTCCTCGCGTTTGATCCAGGAGCTTGATGCTCCGCTGCCATACGGCCGGCTCCATCAACTGCCGACTTTCCACCCAGCCAACCGTGCCTGCGTTTGTTCGCACCTTCACGTAGTCATTGCGCTTGCCGACCACGTCCACGCGTTCACCATAATGCAGCGTTCCCACTTGCTCGCGGACCTGCGCGATGCCGCTCAGGAGAGGGGCGACTTTTTCGCTCACAAAGGCTTCGCCCAGCGTTTCATGCTTGGGCCGGAGCATCCACGCCACCAGAGTCACCAGGGCCAGCAGCGGGACCGCAATGAGGAGTCTCCTCTTCATGTGCCGCTCTCGAATGTCGCCGCGGCGGCACGCACGGAATGCGCGCTGTTCGCGGCACGCGCCCCGCCGTGAATGACTCCGTTCAACCGCCCGGCGCCATCTCCGCCACCAATGACACCAATCTTCTCAACCGTCGTCATGATTCCCTGTTGCTCTTCGTGATTCGCTAAAGATTGTACCTGAAACCTTGGCAACGCCGGGGGCGCCGCTGAGGGCTTTGTATTTCTGCTAAAATTCCGAAGCGTTCGAATCGAACTCTTGCAACGAATCGCGGAGGATTCTTCATGAAGTCTCTCAATTCCCTTCAGCCGCTGGGGTTGCTGGTCCTCCGCCTGGTTCTGGGGCTGATTTTCTTTTCCCACGGTTATCCAAAGCTGGCGTACTCCGCTGCAGGGATGCAGGGCTTCTTTGTGCAGCACGGTTTGCCGGGATACTTCGTTTACATTTCTGGCGTGTTGGAGGTCTTCGGCGCCATTCTTTTGGTCTTAGGGTTGTTCACGCGGGCGGCCGCGCTGCTCCTAGCCATTGAGATGGGCGTGGCAATCTGGAAGGTCCACAGCACCGGAAGCTACCTGGCGGTGCATAATTACGAATTCCCCCTCGCGATGCTGGCGGGAAGCTTCGCGCTCGCCACCGCCGGTGCGGGACTATTATCTCTCGACCACCTGCTATTCGAGGGCGGAAGCAAGCTGCGGCCTCCAAAATATTCGAAGCTCGCCAAGTAAATCTTCCTCCCGGCGAATCTTTTGCTCGCGCAGTTTCCGTTTACCCGACATTACCGGCCAAACTGTTTGATTCTAGGGCGCTTACGCGCGAATCAAGGTGCAAGCAGATTTGGCCGGTAATTTCTAATTATACATCCAAGTGAAGATCGTTAGGCGCGCCGCAACTTCCCAGCACCGAACTTCTGGACCGCGTGGTGCCGAGGTTGAGTGGACCAGGCCTGTAAGTTAGTATGAGGCCGCGTACCACGGTGCCGAATTAGTCTTGGCAGGGGACATGGAGATAATCCCCAATATTGGGCTGGGGCCACTTCGGTTTGGTATGATCGCCTCCCAAGTGCAGGCAGTGCTCGGTTCCCGTCGAACGTATGAACCATGGATGGACGGAAATTTGTTGGCCCCGGCAAATATCCAGTAACACAAACCATACGGTCAACCCAAGCTCTGTCGGTGAACACTCTCGGCTTGCTTCGGGAGTTATCCAGGAAATCGATCACCAGTGGCAGTACAATTTCCCCATGTTCACCCTCAGAGCGCTCCTTGCGACTCTCCTTCTTCTGCCGGGGTTTGCCGTGGCGCAACAGCACGTCTCCTTTCCAACTCAAGACGGAGGCGTCGTCTACGCAGATACCTACGGAAAAGGCGAGCGCGGCGTCGTGCTGGCGCACGGAGGCCGCTTCAACAAGGAGAGCTGGGAGAAGCAGGCGCAGGCGCTGGTTAAGGCCGGATTTCGCGCACTGGCCATCGACTTCCGCGGGCGCGGCCAGTCGCGAGGACCCCAATCGAAGCCCGCTGAGGAAGGCGTCGAGTACGACGTATTGGCCGCAGTACACTACCTCCACAAGACTGGCGCGAAAACCGTATCCGTTATCGGGGCGAGCTTTGGAGGCGCGGCGGCCGCCGATGCCTCTATTGAAGCCGAACCGGGCGAAATTGATCGGCTGGTGTTGCTGGCAGCGTGGACCGACCGGCCGCCAGAGAAGATGAAGGGCCGCAAGCTGTTCATCGTGGCCCGAGACGATGCAAACGATGACGGACCGCGGCTGCCTAAGATTCGAGCGAATTACGAAAGAGCTGTGGGGCCGAAAGAGTTGGTCATCCTCGATGGCTCCGCACATGCTCAGTTCATATTCGCGACCGACCAGGGAGCGCGGCTGATGCGCGAGATCTTGCGATTCCTGTCACAGCCTTAAGCCTTCCAATCGAATGAGCAAAAATGCACGCTTCTCGGATTTCATTTCTCCGGTAATCGGGAGTTGACCGCGTTTAGTGTGTCTCCCAACTAGCACCGGATCGTCTTTCGCTTTTGACCCACCCGGCCGGACGCCTCGATCTTTTCGATGTACGCGGTGGCAGGTCGTACGTTGCACGCCGTGTCGCCTAGGTCCACAGAGACGGCGCTGATCTGTCGGGCCGACGCCTTCGCTTGTTTCAACAATGGTTTGACGTAAGTTCCGACCGCAATTACAAAACCATTCATAGTGTACCGAACCCGGTTCTGGGCGCCGTTGATATCTTTTACGATAGTACCGAGAAGGCCTTCGATCTCCGAGACGTCCAATTCCTCGTCCGGCTTCACGGCAACGAGTCCGGCATATGTACACCAACCAGAGGATGCAACCCGTTGCTTCTTCGATTTGATCCATTGAATCGCCAAGTCACGAGCGTCCCGATTCTCAACCGTCACCCAGGGGACTGTGTATTCGGAAATCATCTGCAAATTCGCCGCACCCTCGGCCCACCCATTTAACTGTTTCTTAGTCATTTGCGACCCGTCCGCCACCAGCCCGGCGAGGTACATGGCGTCCAGGTTGCCCGTTTCGTAAAGCTCGCAAGCGAGAGCCTGTTGTCCTTTGATTGTTTTCGCGATGGCCTTGAGGTCCGCGATGCTGACGCCGAACATGCGCTCCGTGGCCATCCCGTGACGGGCATACATGTTGCGCATCTTCTCGCTGCCCTTCTTTTTTAGCTCGGCCATGATGGACGTAACTGTGAGCATGATTCCCCTTACACTTTTTGTGACCCCGACATTTTGCATGATCGGTACTAAGAATGTCAGCATCCGAAGTGGCACGGAGATCAACCCTGGTCAGCCAGCCGATGGCTACTGCCTGATTAACGCTGATCGGACACTCCGGCAATCCGACTATACGGGCAAGTGAGAGTGTGTCGGAGGACGCTATATATTTTTCATGTCGAAGGGCTGCACGGTGGTCTGGGGCATGGACTTGAAGTGGGAGTTCTTGTAGCATCGCCCGCATGAAAAAAGTGAAATCCGGCAATCGCAGATCTGTGGCGAAAAGCAGCGGCGCTCCGAAAAACGTTGATGAATACCTTGCTGGTGTCCCGGAACCCGCCCGCAGCACCTTGAACAAGATGCGCGCGACGATTCGGTCCGCTGTGCCACCGGAGGCTACCGAGACCATCAGCTATGGGATGCCTGCGTTCAAGCACAAAGGAGTGCTGGTGTGGTTCGCCGCGTTTTCAAACCATTGCAGTTTGTTCCCCACCGCGTCCGTGATCGAGGCATTCAAGAACGAACTTAAGGGCCTCTCCACATCCAAAGGGACCATCCACTTCCCCACGGACAAGCCACTGCCGACTGCACTAGTTAAGAAACTGGTGAAGGCGCGGGTCGCGCAGAACGAAAGCAAGAAACGGCGCTGACCGGGTTGCCCTCGAGACCTGTTCATGACTTCGAAGACGGTTGACTGGCCTCCGTCACCATCGAAATGGACTGAACGCCTGGTTAACGCGCACTCAGCGGTAACCCGGCTTAGCAGGCAGTTGGATGTGAACTGACTACGGGAAGGCGCATTTTCTGTCGCCCGCGTAGACACCAGTTTTCGCTAGCTATGCAATGTCAACTTGCCCTACACTGGTTTCAACTCCCTGAGGGCTCCAAGAAATCTCGGTCAAAACATTCGGTCACAGAGGAACGATGGCCACAGCCGTAGCGCATCCAAGCAATCGCACGAAGCCCTCCATTGGCCTGCCAGGCCGCCGTTACGACCATCTATTTTTCTCGGCCATGGCCCTGCTTATCCTGGCAACCGTTTTCGTGGGCTTTGCGCGCACCTACTATCTCGCTGGAGTGTTCCACGCGCCGCTGCCAAGCCTGATCATTCACCTGCACGGGGCGGCATTTTCCTGCTGGATCCTCTTGCTCGTCACGCAAACCTCCCTGGTCTCCGCCGGCCGCGTGGACATCCATCGCCGCCTGGGCATTGCGGGCTTCCTCCTGGCGTGTCTCATGGTTATCCTCGGCGTTTTGGCGGCCACCGATTCGCTCGTGCGCCAAGGCGGCCCTCCAAGCCTGGATCCGAAATTGTTCTACGTCATTCCCATGACGGACATGCTGATTTTTGCGGCGCTAGGTTTTTTTTGCCTTCCGCGCCCGCTCCAACCCACCAGCGCACAAGCGTTTGATCCTCGTTGCCACGATTGCACTGCTGATTGCCGCCATCGCCCGTTGGCCCCTCGCCGCGGTGCAAAGAAATCCGATTAGGGCAGCGCTGCTCACCTACATCTTCCTGCTCATCTTGGCGGGCTATGACATTTGGTCCACGCGCAAGGTTCATCGCGCCACTCTCTGGGCGGGAGCTTTCCTTATCTTCGTGCAGCAGATAAGGATCCCCATCGGCAAGACAGCCGCATGGCAGGTCTTCGCCACTTGGGCCCAGTCCCTAGCCCGTTAACCCAGCCTATCTTCAGATAATCGAGAAATGACCGCCGCCGATTCGCTCGGAATAGATCGCGTGCCCTGTAGGCCATTGTTGCGAAGGACGTCTAACACACCTATCGGAAACAGGAGCATCGACCCTTCCTTCCGGCGCGAGTGTCCCAAACTGGACAGACGGACACCAGTGAATAAGCCAGAATCAGGAGGTGCCTCAATAGAGTGGTACGGGCCTTTCGGAGTAGCTCATCGGCCGAATTCTCTAAGAAAAATTCAATACTTACTGTAGGTCTAAGAATGTGTACGCGTCCCGCTTACACATTCTGTCTGCCGCCCGGTTTCGATTGCTCGCGTTTGCCTTCTGCGTCTTAGCCCAGGCCGGTTGCGTTGGACAAGTCGCCAGGACTCCACCGCCGCCCGGTCAGAGCGTCCGCTTTGGCCATGTCTTCATCCTCGTCGAGGAAAATGCCAATTACTCCGACATCATCGCTAATCCCTCGATGCCCTACTTGAACGGCCTCGCGGCAAACTACCTCGCCAACGCGCATCCCTCGATCCCAAACTATTTCGAGTTCACCAACGGACAGACTCTCACGCTCATCGACGCCCTTACGCCGCGCACCTTCCCCGTTGACGCAAACGACGTCGTCCGCGGTCTCCTCGCCGCGGGCAACACCTGGAAGTCTTACGCCGAAGATCTTCCAGCAGTCGGCTACACCGGCGACGACACCGGCCGTTACGCCGTCCACCACAATCCGCTCGCCTATTTCACCGACGTGCAAAACGATGCCAAGCAAGTGCAAAACCTCGTGCCCTTCAGTCAACTCGCCGCCAATCTGAACACGGCAAACCTCCCCGACTATTCCTTCATCGTCCCCAATCTTTGCAATGACGCGCCACGATTGCCCGCTCAGCACCGCCGATACGTGGCTCAAGACCAATATCGACCTGCTTATTCACAGCCCGCAGTTTCAGATCGGCGGCCTGCTCATTATCGTCTTTGACGAAGCCAACACCCTCGACTTCACTTCCGGTGGCGGCCACGTAGCCGCCGTCATCGTCAGCCCGCTGGCCAAGCGTGGCCACAAGTCCATCGCTTTCTATCAACATCAAAACGTTCTTCGCCTGACGCTCGAAGGGCTAGGCGTGACGCAGCTGCCCGGAGGCCGCCACAGCACCAGCCATGTGGGGGTTTTTTAGTACGCCGTAGAACGGCGCCTCGGCTTGGTTTCAGTTAGTGCAAGGAGCCTGAAAGGCGCGATGGAGCACCTGTCACGCCAATGCTGCAAGATGGCAATAGTGAACTTTCCTGTGAGTGAGAGCGATATTCCCTTAGGAACACCACCAATCCGGCCCAACTCGCGATTCACGCGCAGGTCGGAAACTGAATCATAACTCAATGATCCGTGCGCTTGGTTTTTGCTGGAACTTTAGGAAACCACAGTCGCTGAGGTCGGTATCACGCCAGCCGGTGCCACGGGGAGCACGATCCAAAGTACGAGGTAAGCAAGCACGCCGGTCCCGGCAAAGAGTATGGCCAGCAGCCAGACGACGCGGACGATTGTGGGATCAAGGTCAAAATAGTCGGCCAACCCGGCGCACACGCCCGCAATCTTTTTGTCGGTGCTTGAACGCATTAGCTTCCGCTTGCCGCCCGTCTGCGGTGAGAGGCCTGGCGCGGGAGTTTCCGGCTGCTTGGCGCCACAGTTGTAGCAAAACCGCGAACCCACTGCGATGTCTTTTTGGCAGTTTACGCAAGTCATTGGATCACCCCCACAGAGCGATTTTCCCCGGCGTCTCTACCCATAAGTACGCAAATGCACCTGAAAAAGTTTCTTACCCGGGGAAGTCTAAAGCTAATCCGCTCAATACTCCAGAAGCTGCTTCACGGCCGCCGCAATGTGGCTCGTCTGGGGCAGGATCACGTCCTCCAGCTTCGGCTGGTAGGCGCAAAACCCGCAATGCGCGCCGCGATCTCCGCACCGTACCCCCAGCTCAGCATGTCTTCGTAAGCCACGATGACCCGGTGCGTCTTCCGAACGGTCGCCGCAATGGCCTCCCAATCGTAAGGCGAAAGCGAACGCAAGTCGATGATTCCAACGGAAATGCCCTCGCGCTCCAGTTGCGCCGCCGCGACTTCTGCGCGATGCACCACCGCGCCGTAGGTGATGATGCTGAGGTCGCTGCCCTCTTTTACGAGGCGGGCCTTGCCGAACGGAATCGTAAAATCGGGCCCGGGATGCTCCGAGCGGTTGTACGGCTGGCGGTAGAGATGCTTGTGCTCGAGGAACATCACCGGGTCGTCGCAGCGGATGGCTGTGCGCAAAAGACCCGCGACGTCCAGCGCCGTGGAAGGCATTACCACATGCAAGCCCGGGCAGTGCGTGAATATCGATTCGCCGCTCTGGCTGTGATACACCCCGCCGCCGGTCAGGTAGCCACCTATCGCCACGCGAATGACCACCGGCGCCTTAAACGCCCCATTTGAACGCCAGCGCATCACGCATAACTCATCGCGAATCTGCATCATGGCCGGCCAGATGTAGTCAAAGAACTGGATTTCCGCGACGGGCTTCAATCCGCGTGTGGCCATCCCCAGGGCGCGCCCGACGATGCTGGCTTCCGCGAGCGGGGTATTGAAAACCCGGTCGTTGCCGTATTTGCGCTGCAATCCCGCGGTAGCCTTGAAGACGCCGCCCTTCCCCTTCACGTGCCTGAGGTTGTCTTCGCGGCTGGCGTCGGCGACGTCCTCGCCGAAAACGGTGATGCGCTCGTCGCGCGCCATCTCGTCGGCCAGAGTCAGCGCGACCATTTCAACCATGGTTTTTGGCGGGCCGTGCAATTGCGGTTCCGCTTCGAACGCGGCGGAGGTTGGATCCACATCCGGCGAATGCACATTCATGCGGATCGAATCAATGGACGGCTCTTCGGCGGCCAGCGCCTGGTCGGCGGCCTCGCGGACTTCATTGTCGATTTCCGCTTCCAGGCTC
>WNEZ01010100.1_pt1 | contig 10540 bp, 7 predicted proteins | sample 5400521 | NCBI WGS metagenome assembly WNEZ01 (sample SAMN13153339, study PRJNA577476) | soil metagenome | isolation source: 120 cm saprolite under Douglas fir tree site 2 hole 1 replicate 1 | place: USA:California | collected 2015-04-18
GGCCCTGTCGATGAAGTTCAAAGCGAGATCGCGAATCTCGTCATCCACGGTCTCCATGCGCTTGGGATAGAGCGTGCCGGCGTCCTCGATCTTCTGCTTGCCGATTTTGCCCCAGCGCGGCATCTCGGTGGGGTCGTCCGTGTCCGTCGCCCAGGAATGAACCATGTTGCGCGGGCCAACGACGTTCAGCAGATTCTGCGGGTAGTTGGGATGCGCCGGGTCTTCCATGGCATCGAGGTGATAGAGGTAGCCGAAGAATTCGTCGAAGCCGTGGACGGTCGGCAGGAACTCATTGCGGTCGCCGAGATGGTTTTTGCCGAACTGGCCGGTGGCGTAGCCCTGCGCTTTGAGAGCCGTGGCAATGGTGCAGGCCTCCGCCGGGATGCCCATCTTGGCGCCCGCCTGTCCGACTGTGGTCATGCCGGTGCGGATCGGCAATTCGCCGGTAATGAAGTTGGCGCGACCCGCCGTGCAACTCGCTTCTGCGTAGTAGTCGGTGAACAGCATGCCTTCCTTGGCCATCTTGTCGAGGTTCGGCGTTCGCCCGGCCATCATGCCGCGGTGGTAGGCGCCGATGTTCCACATGCCAATGTCATCGCCCATGATGAACAGGATGTTCGGCTTTTTGCCGTTCGCCTGAGTGTTGATGAGGACGGGTTTCGGCTTTGGATCCGCGAGGGCGAGAAGTTGTCTCTTGGTTGCGCCTTCGGTGCAACACGTGTCAGCCGCAGTCTTGACAGGACTGCTTTCCCTATCGGCCATGGGCGGGTTGGGTGGCTCCGCGTTGACAGCGCGGAAAACATCAAGCCTCCCTGAGGCGGCCACGTAGCCGAGCAGGCCGCCAATCGCCAGTACGGCGATCATCTGCACTCTGGTGTTCTTGAACATTGCCTTACTCCTCGTGCAATCAGAAATGATGATCGGACTGGAACGTCCAGCCCAATGCCCGTCCTTCATTCGGGGCGATCTCTGTCGCGCTCTCGGCCTCCCGCTATTCTTCCTCCGCAGTCGCCGGCGTCACGACGCAACGAAAGCCCATGTGCGACATGCCGGTGTCCGGCGTGCAACCGTGGCGGGCGCTGGGCCGATAGCGCCAACAATACGAGGGGTGACACAGAAATGAGCCGCCTTTTTGACAGCGCATGGGCGAATAGGGCTGCCGGGGATCAAAACTCTTCTCGGGCCCAGTCGGATTGACGACCACCCCCTGCCCCGCCCGCCGGGCGTAGAGGTCGGCGGCGTACCAGTCGCCGCACCACTGCCAGACGTTGCCGACCATGTCGTAGAGGCCGTAGCCGTTGGCTGGAAACGCCTTCACCGGCGAGGTGCGCTGGTAGCCGTCCTTGGCGGTGTTCTTCCAAGGGAACTCGCCCTGCCAGCAGTTGCACTGCGGCTTGTCTTCGGAAAAAGCTTGATCGCCCCACGGGTAGATTTTCCCTTCCAGCCCGCCGCGGGCGGCAAATTCCCATTCGGCCTCGGTGGGCAGTCGTTTGCCGGCCCATTTAGCGTAGGCGACGGCGTCGAGCCAGGAGACCTGGACGACGGGATGATCTTCTCGGCCCTCGATGCTGCTTGCCGGCCCTTCGGGATGCCGCCAATTCGCGCCCGGCGCCCAGTGCCACCATTGCGAGTAATCGCGCAAATCCTTCACCGGCCCGGACGTCGGCTGGAACACCAGGGAACCGGGGACGAGCTTCTCCGGGGGAGGCAGTGGAGTGCCGGGAGGACTTTGTTTGAGAATTTCTTGCACATCCACGGGCTTCTCGGCGGTCGTGACGTAGTCGGTCGCCTCGACGAATCGGCGGAACTGGGCGTTGGTCACGTCGGTTTCATCCATCCAGAAGCCATCCACGCGCACGCGGTGGGCCGGCTTCTCGTCTTGCCAGCCGATCTTGTCATCCGTGCCCATCGTGAACTCCCCGCCCGGAATCCAGACCATGCCCGGTGGTGAGTCGTGAGGGGTGAGTGGTGAGTGGTCGGGTGGCGAGTTGTTAGTAGTCAGAGATGAGTCGTCAGTGGGCGAGTCCGTCTTTTGCCGAAGTTTCGTCAAACCGTAGGCAACGGCAAAGGCGCCCAAACCAAGCGCCAGGACGAAAACGAGCGAGCGGCGATTGGTGAGGGCTGAGCGATGGGCAGGTGAGCGCCGAGTAGATGACTGGCGCGGTGGGACCGGCGTCCCGCCGGTCTTGGCCTTATTCGAAAAATGAGATCCCATGGTGACTTCCTTCCCCGGCAGACCTCGCTCACGCTTCGGATTGATGTCCATTGCACACGGGGATGATGTCCACTGCACACCAACCCGAAGCGTCAGCGAGGCTGAACCGGTTTTCCCGGACCAGCGAATTAGAACAAGCTACATAGGCGCGAGAGGGAAGTATATTGGCCTTTAGTCCAATAGGCAGCTATCTTCACTTCTTCTTCATAATCGAGTAGGGACCAAATGGTTTTTGGAAGCATTTTGAAAAAAAAGCTTGCAGTTGAAATCAAGCGGATGATAATGGCTACGTTCGAATTTTTGCAGCTCTTGGACCGTCAGAGATTGGGGAGTTAACAAGCAACAGAGGTGAGACGCGCTCTGTTCTTTCTTCTTTCTCCTCTCCCAGAAGTCGCCACGACAAGATGAGCCAACACAGTATTCTCCGCGATGGTTCTGCCTCCGATCCTGATCGGCAAGCAATGGAGTTCGTCAATGCCGAAGCGGATCAGTTATACCTTTTCGATATTCTTGGCGAGCGGCTGCGCTTTGAGACTCTATTGTCGCGCCTGTCGGCCGCGTTCACCAACTTGCCGGCGGAGGAGGTCGACGGCCAGATCGAGCGCGGACTGCAACAGATCACGGAGTTTCTGGAAATCGAGCGCAGCGGCCTGGGCCAGTTTTCGGAAGATGGCCAGGAGCTTGTGGTCACTCATAGCTATGCGACGGGAGGGATCGCTCCCTTCCCGCGCGGGGACATCACCGGCGTATTCCCCTGGCTCACCGCCCGAATCCGGCAGGGAGAAGTGGTCCGCTTGCCGCGGCTCCCCGATGACTTGCCTCCCGAAGCAGCGTCCGAAAAGCAGTTCTGCCTGGAAACCGGCATGCGGTCTTACCTGGCCATTCCTTTCAAGGTCGGCGACACGATTCTCGGCGGCATTGGGCTGGAGTCTTTTCGCCAGCCATTCGAATGGTCGGAAGACCTGATTCAAAGCCTGACCCTGGTCAGTGAGGTCTTTGCCAATGCTCTGGCCCGCCAGCGCGCGGACCGTGTTCTCCGCGAAAGCGAAGGGCGATTCCGGCTCCTAGCCGACACAGCGCCGGTCATGGTCTGGATGTCCGATCCGGACAAACTCTGCACCTACTTCAACCAGCCCTGGCTCGATTTCACCGGCCGGTCCATTCAGCAAGAGCTCGGCAACGGCTGGAGCGAGGGGGTTCACGCCGATGATTTGCAGGCGTGCCTGGATACTTATGTTCGGGCCTTTGACGCGCGCCAAGAATTCCGCATGGAATACCGCTTGCGACGGTTCGATGGGGAATATCGCTGGATTCTCGACACGGGCGTGCCACGCTTCCAATCCGACGGCTCTTTCGACGGCTATATCGGCTCTTGCATTGACATCACCGATAAGAAGCGAGTGGAGGAGAGGCTGCGCGAACGGGAGGCGCGCCTTCGTCTCCTCCTCGACGCGGAAGAAGAATCACGGCGATTACGCGAGCAGCTCGCCCGCGTCGCCCGCATCAGCATGATGGGAGAGATGTCGGCGTCGATCGCTCATGAGGTCAACCAGCCGCTCTGCGCCATCCTCAGCAACGCCCAGACACTGCAGCGCATGCTCGGCCGGGGAGGCTTTGTCCTGGAGGAGCTGCTGGAGGCGCTGGCCGATATTACCCAAGACGCGCAGCGGGCCAGTGCCGTGATCGGTCGGATTCGCGGTCTGGTTGAGAACGGGACCGTTCAGCGCATGACGGTGGATGTAAATGAGCTAATCAGCGAGATGGTTGTTCTCATGGGAAGGGAGCTCACCCGCCGGAATATTGGCGTGACGCTCGAATTGACTCCGAAGCTGCCTGCGGCGTTCGCCGACCGGGTCCAGATCCAGCAAGTGATCTTGAATTTCATGACCAATGCCGCCGACGCCATGGACGAAGTTCCCAAGGAGGAGCGCGCGTTGATCCTTCGCTCGACCACGGATGAAATCGGCGCCGTCACGGTGGCGGTTCAAGACACCGGCGTCGGACTCCAGGCTCAGAACCTGGATCGCGTCTTCGAGCCTTTTTTCACTACGAAGCGCGGCGGCACGGGCTTGGGGTTGGCCATCTGCAAGTCGATCGTCGAGGAACACGGAGGGCGGATTGGCGCGGGCACCAACCCCGGCCCGGGGGCCGTCTTTCATTTCACGTTGCCCGGCCTTGAGGGTGTCGCCGATTGCGGAACGCGGAGCGCGGAATGCGGAATCAACAAATAACGGCTGCAGATCGTTCTTCTTCCATTCCCCGTTCCGAGTTCCGCATTCCGCACTCCGCACGTGCCGAGGACCTTTCGCCATTCACCGCACTACCCGTTGTCTTTGTGATCGATGATGATCCGTCCGTGCGGAGGGCCTTGGCCCGGCTGTTCAAATACGAGGGGTTCCGAGTGGAGACCTTTGCGGCCGCACAAGAATTCCTCAGCCAACCTCTGCCCGATTCGCCTGCCTGCCTGATTCTCGACGTGCGCATGCCCGGACTCAACGGCTTGGATTTGCAAACGCGGCTGGCGACACGTAACGTGCGCCTGCCGATCGTTTTTATCACCGGCCACGGCGATATTCCTATGACCGTGCGGGCTATAAAAGCCGGCGCGGCGGATTTCCTGCCCAAGCCGTTCGACGGTCAGCAACTGTTGGCCGTCGTCCGCAAGGCGATTGTCCGACATAGCAAGACTCGGCGGGCCGACGAAGATTTGGCCGAGATCCGGCGGAGATTGGAAGCCCTCAGCCCTCGGGAACGGCAGGTGATGGCTCTGGTCGTCAAAGGACTGGTCAACAAGCAATCGGCGAGCAAGCTCGGCGTGACCGAGAAGACGATTAAAGTGCACCGCGCCCGCGTCATGCGCAAAATGCGCGCCCGCTCCCTCGCCGATTTAGTACGCATGGCCCAAAAAATGGCAAAGAGTGAATGGTGAGTAAGTGAGTGGTGAGTGGTAACACATCGCTTGAGTTCAATGACCCATCGGCATCAACTTTCACCACTCACCACTCACGACTCACCACTCACCACTCACCACTCACCAAATTTGCCCTATTGGTCTAAAGGCCAATATCCATTGCCCTCCTGTCTGGCTAGAGTGCTATTGAGGCAGTGTCCCGAACTACCCTCCTTAACGCATCCCTGCGGCTCAGGAATGACATGCCCGCCCCCGCGCCTATGATCGCCATCATTGACGACGACGAATCCGTCCGCCGGGCGCTGCGGCGTTTCATCAACTTACTGGGATTCAATGTGGAGACGTTCGCGACAGCGGAGGAATTCCTCGAGAGCTTCCTCGTTCCCGATTCCCAAGCAGAAGCTCATGCAGCGGAAGCTTTTCGCTGCGTCATCCTCGACCAGCATCTGCCGGGAATGAGCGGTCTGGAGCTGCAAAAGCGTCTCAAGGCCGAAGGCCGGGACGTTGCTATCGTATTCATCACGGCTTATCCGAACGAGCGGGCGCGGAAGCAAGCGCTGCAAGCCGGCGCCATCGCTTTTCTGCACAAGCCCTTCGACGAGCAAGTGTTCGTGGACGCGATCAACAAGGGCCTGCAGTAGGCACTTTCTCAGAATGGCGGTTTATGAACAAAAGCAGTGGACAGTTCCCGACCCTGTGTGTGCGTGTGTGTAAAACTCGCAAGCGCAATGCAATCGATTAAGTACTTTCGCACCATCAGGTTAAGGAAAATCATGCTTGCGCCGGCCTCAAGGCGCAATCCAAGAAGTGTCCATTCGTTGATCGCCCGTGTGAGAAGGTGTCCCTGCAGTAATGCCGGGATGGACTTTGGAAACCTCTGCAACCGCTGGTAAACCCGGCGAGACGATGCCCCGAGCGTTGCAGACGACAAAGTGGCCGCATAAAATTGGCTGTCAAAGAGTGAGTAAGCGAGTGGTGAGTGGTATCGCTGACGGGTCTACTTACGACTTACGACTCAGCACTCACCGTAATCAGGAGAGATTCAAGTGAAGGCGACAAAAGCGCGACCACTTTTTCGACCGATCCGCGTCCTGATCATTTGGCTTCTGGCATTAACGTGGGTCGCAATGACGTCGTCCGGCTGCGGCCGGAGAAGGGATTCCTCTTCCGACGGACCGGCTAAGATCTCGCCCGATCAGCCCATCAAGATTTGCTACCTCGGCCTGACTTGCGAGCCAGCAATCTTCGTTGCCTACGAGAAGGGGTTTTTTCAAGAGGAAGGACTGGACGTTGAGTTGGTCAAGACTGATTGGGGTACGATGCGCGACGGCCTCGCCGATGGCCGTTTCCATGCCACCTACAGCTTCATCATGTATTTGATCAAACCCATTGAAATGGGGTTGGACCTTCAATTGACCGGCGGCATCCACACCGGGTGCTTACGGATCCAGGCGGGGACGAAAACCGACATTAAAACGGTGGAAGAGCTCAAGGGCAAGAGAGTGGGAATTACCCACATGGGCAGCCCGCCTTTCCTGTTCGCCAGCCGAGTCTTGGCGGACAAAGGCATCGATCCCAAGCATGGGGTCGAGTGGGTGACAATGCCGGGGGACGCGATGTCAAAGGCCCTGGACCAAGGGCGTGTGGATGCCGTGGCCAGTGCCGAGCCGATCGGGACCACGCTCATTGCACAAAACAAAGTTCACAAGGTCTGCGATCAGGCCAGCGACGCGCCCTATGACGAGGAGTACTGCTGCGTAGTCGTTGTCAACGGCACGTTCGCGCGTGAAAATCCAGCGGCGGCCGCTAAGGTAACACGCGCTCTGCTCAAGGGCGCCAAGTGGGTCAGCGTCAACCAAACCGCCGCCGCCCAGTTGGCCGTCGAGAGAAAATATGTCTCCGCTTCAATGGAAATCAACGCCCAGGCCATTGCCATGCTCAAGTACGAACCTGGCGTGGCCAAGGCCCGACGGGATATAAGAGTGGCCGCTTTGGAAATGAAGAAAGCCGGTTTTCTTAAGAACGAAACCGACCCTGAGGAGCTGGCTAAGAAAGCCTGGCTGGATTTGGACGGCGTGACCGATGATTGGGTCAAAGATCTGAAGGTTGAGAAAGTCGCCGGTGGAGGTCGCCCGCGGAAATTGAGCACCACCGAATTGGCCGCGCTCTTTAGTCGCGACCTTTGCTGCCAAGAAGGGAAATGCTTGGGCTGCTGCGGGGATGCGGACGAACTCCTGCTGCCCATGACCGGAGAATGGGCCTCGGTTCGCCCGCGCCCTTTGGACCTTGCCCTCCAGCCATAGCGAGAACATTGCAAATTGCAAATTTGCATTTTGCATTTTGCAATTTCAACACAGCCAGAATCGGACCATGCTCATCGCTCAGGAACCAACAGCATGCTGCAGGAGTGGACTTTGATGAATGCGTGCCCGTCACACGAGCAATTGGAGCAGTTCCTCAACGGGCGGTTGAGCGACTTTGATCGGTCCGCCGTCAATGCCCACGTGCAGACCTGTGTCATTTGCCAGAATACCGTATCCACTTTGAACGCGGCCGATCCCCCGACTCGGGTTTGGAACCCCCATCAGACCGACGTAGAGCAGATCGAGAAAGCCGCGGCGTTGCCGCCCCAATTGCTCGATCATTCCCGCTACAAGGTGCTCGAATTACTCGACGTGGGCGGAATGGGGGCGGTCTACAAGGCCGAGCACCGGCTCTTGGAGCGACCGGTTGTCCTCAAGATAATTCGGCAGGACGTGTTGAGTAAACCCGAACAAGTCCAGCGATTCCTCCGCGAGGCCAAGCTAGCCGCCACCCTGATGCATCCCAATATCGTCACCGTCTACGAGGCCGAGCAAGTCGGGGACACCTACTTTCTGGTCATGGAATATCTGGCGGGCCTGGACCTTTTGCGATTGGTCAATCAGAGTGGTCCGTTGCCCGTAGGAGAGGCGTGTGAATGGGCCCGGCAGGCGGCGATGGGCCTGCAATATATCCACGAGCGCGGCTTGGTGCACCGCGATATCAAGCCATCCAATTTGTTTCTGGTCGACAAGCGGCGGGTAAAGATTCTCGACCTCGGCCTGGCCGTGCTGCGAGCCGAGGAAAGACCCACCAGCGGCCTCACCGAAAAAGGTCAGATCCTGGGGACGCTGGATTACATGGCCCCGGAACAATGGGAAGACAGCCGGGCGGTCGATATCCGCGCGGACATCTATAGCCTCGGCTGTACCCTCTATCACCTGCTGGCCGGCAAGCCCCCTTTTGGCAGCCAAGAGTATACAACCCTGATGAAGCAGGGGGCAACCCGTCGTTGGCGTCCTCGAGCGGATGCTGGCCAAGAAACCCGGCGAGCGTTTTGCCACTCCGGCGGAGGCGGCGGCTGCCCTGGAACCGTATGCCGCTGTGATTGCGGGACACGATTCTTCGCTCATTCGCTCGCCCTCCCGCTCGGGCTCAACAGCCCTGCCACCCAGGAAGCGATCATTTCGACGCCTCGGTCTCGGAGTGGGCTTGGTCGCCTTGGTTCTTTTGGGCGGATTGTTGGCGGCCTTTTTCTTTCGCGGGAGCTCTGGCGCGACGGCGAGCAGTCTACCTATCAAAGTCGGCGTGCTTCACTCGCGCACCGGCACGATGGCCATCAGCGAGAAACCAGTTATCGATGCGACCTTATTTGCCATCGAGGAGTTGAACGCCCAGGGAGGAGTCCTCGGTCGTAAGGTGGAGGCCATCGTGGAAGACGGGGCCTCGGACTGGCCCACTTTTGCCCGCAAGGCGGAGAAGCTTATTAGTGAAGACAAGGTCTGCACCGTGTTCGGCTGTTGGACTTCCGCCAGCCGGAAGACCGTCAAGCCGGTCTTCGAGAAGCACAATCACTTACTATTTTACCCGCTGCAATACGAGGGTCTGGAGCAATCGCCCAACATCGTCTACACCGGGGCGGCTCCCAACCAGCAAATCATCCCTGCCATGAAGTGGTCCTGTTCCTTCCTCAAGAAGAAGCGGTTGTTCCTGGTCGGCTCGGATTACGTGTTTCCCCGCGCCGCCCACGTCATTATCCGCGACCAGGCGGCCGACTTGGGGGCCGATATCGTCGGCGAGGAGTACCTGCCTTTGGGCGCCACGGACATGAGTGCTCTTATCCAGAAGATTCAAGCCCGAAAGCCGGACATGATTTTTAATACCATCAACGGCGACAGCAATGTGGCTTTTTTCCGGGCCTTGCGGCAGGCCGGCCTTACCTCCGAGAAGCTGCCCACGATTTCCTTCAGTGTCTCCGAGGAAGAGCTGAGCAGCCTCCGCGCCAAAGATGTCCAAGGGGATTATGCGGCATGGAATTATTTCCAGAGCATTGATCTACCAGAGAACCAGGATTTTGTCGGCCGTTTCCGCGCCCGCTTTGGGCCGGAACGCATCCTGTCCGACCCGATGGAGGCCGCTTATATCGCCGTTCATATTTGGGCACGAATGGTCGAGCTGGCCGGCAACGACGACGTCAATGCCATCCGCCAGGCGATCCACGATCAAACCTTCGAGGCGCCGGAGGGCAAGGTGACTCTCGACCCGCTCACCCACCATATCAGCAAGTTTATTCGCATAGGACGAATCACGGAAACCGGCCGCTTTGAAGTCGTTTATTGCTCCGACGGCCCCATTATGCCCGTTCCTTATCCGCCCACGAGGTCCAAAGCCGATTGGGAGGCAGTCTTGAGCGATTTGCACCTCCTTTGGGGCGGTCACTGGGCAAACCCGGAAGCAACCCTTCCAGGAGCAGGCACTACCGGAGCCAAGGGCATCAAATAAGATTGAGAGGGCGAGGCGCCGCAGAGCGGCCAAAAAGACTTGCCGATCCCCAGGTCAAAAGTCAAGCGCGAGCCGAGTCCCAAAGATATACGTCCAGCCGCTGCTGCCCGCGGGCGTCGATTCGCGGTGATCGATCGCCAGGTTCCACTGCACCTTGGTGTTGGGGTTCAGGAACCAATTCAAGCCGAGCACAATGTCGTGCAGCGTCGCCCCATTGACCCCCTTGTCTTGCAAATCGAGGAAGCCGTAGCGAATACCGACTTGCCAAGCGCCCCAGCCGGACGGCCCGTCCCAGATGTTGAAATTGCGCACAGGCACGACGCGGCCAAAAGTGCCCGCCTTCAGCTCATAGAGTTGGTATTCCCCCGTCAGAAAGTAGAGCAGCTCCACATAGGTTCCCTGGTAGAAGAGGGTGCCCAGCGGCGGGTGGTTACTCACGACGGCGTCATGAATGAAGGTGCAATAATATTCCGACTGGAGCGTCCAGGGTCCATATACAGCCGCTAGCTCCGTATCCAGGGTGTCCTGGGTGGTTCCATCGATCGTGCCGGTATCCGCCAGGGACGGTTCCAGGGACCCGGGCATGGTCCGGACGGAGGGCCGGCCATGAA
>WNEZ01006144.1_pt1 | contig 10538 bp, 8 predicted proteins | sample 5400521 | NCBI WGS metagenome assembly WNEZ01 (sample SAMN13153339, study PRJNA577476) | soil metagenome | isolation source: 120 cm saprolite under Douglas fir tree site 2 hole 1 replicate 1 | place: USA:California | collected 2015-04-18
AATTCAGCTGTGGACTCATGCCAGCGTGGCCGAGGCGCATGGCGATACCCACCTGGAAGAAATTTCGGTGCTCTGTTCTGATACCAAGAAGGTTGAGCGCGTGCCAGCGAATGCGATGTTTATTTTTATTGGAGCACTACCGCGGACGGATTGGCTGGCGAATATCGTAGAGCGAGACGAGCGCGGCTTCCTGTTGACCGGACCTGACCTAATCCGTGACGGGCAGCGCCCGAAGGGATGGACTCCGGACCGAGATCCGTTCTTGCTTGAGACCAATGTTCCCGGCATTTTTGCCGTTGGCGATGTGCGCCACGGTTCCATAAAGCGCGTGGCTTCCGGAGTCGGTGAAGGATCGGTGGCGGTGCAGTTCATCCATCAGTATTTGAGCAAGGTATAAATGATCGAAAAATCAGAACTACTTCGCATTCCGACGTTCGCGGATTTGCCTGACGAGCAGCTTGAGTGGTTTCTCAGCCAGTGCCAGGAACAATTCCTGAAGGCAGGAGACACATATATCCGCCAGGGTGATCCTGCCGAAAACATGTTTGTAATCCTTGAAGGAGAATTCCAGGCGAGAGGCGAAATCAACGGCGAGACGTTTGCTTTTCCCGTCAAGTCGGGCGATGTGACCGGTGTTCTCCCCTTTTCACGCATGAAAAAAACCCCGATAACGGGACGAGCACTCAGCAATGGGCGGTTGTTGCGTTTTCCTTCTGCGCAGTTCCCTCAACTTGTGCAGAAAATGCCGGAGCTGGCCACCCGGTTGGTTGGTCTGATGTCCGACAGGATCCGCGAAACGACTCGCTTCGAACAGCAGCGCGACCGGCTGGCCTCTCTAGGAAAACTTTCGGCGGGTCTTGCGCATGAACTCAACAACCCGGCTTCCGCGGCGAAACGTGCCGCGAGCCAATTGCGCGACATTCTAAAGAAAATCAAGAACGCGAGTCTAGAGCTGGGAAGACGTGATCTCACTTCCGCGCAGAAAGCAGAGATCGAAAAATTGGAAGTTTTGTTCACACAAAAGGACATCGTTCCACCGGATGCGCTGACCGTCAGCGACCTGGAGGACCAGATTGATTCTTTGTTGCGCAGTCATGGGCAGAACGACTTGTGGCAACTGGCGGCTGATCTGGCGCGACGGAACATCCAGCCGGAGGTGTTGGAATCATTGTTTGGAAGTCTCGATGCGGATACTGCCCGGGCTGCGCTGGTCAGGATCGCAGCGTCGGTCGAGATTGCAAGTCTGTTACACGAAATCGAGAGCAGCACGTCGCGAATCTCGGATTTGGTCGGCGCGATCAAGGAATACACCTACATGGACCAGGCGCCAGTGCAAAACGTGGACATAGTGAAGAGCCTGGAAACCACGCTCACGATCTTGAATCACAAGCTTAAACAAGGAGTAGCGGTGCAGCGCGATTACCAGCCTGTTCCGCTCCTCGTGAATTCGTTTGGAAGCGAGCTTAACCAGGTCTGGACCAACATTATTGATAACGCAATCGACGCCATGCATGGGAAAGGCGAACTACGAGTCCGAACCTATCGCGACGAGGGTTGCGTCGTAGTTGAGATTAGCGATAACGGCCCCGGGATTGCGCCAGAGGTTGAGCCTCATATCTTTGAGCCTTTTTTCACAACCAAAGGCGTTGGGGAAGGAACCGGACTAGGCCTGGACACGGTACAGCGGATTGTAAAGAAGCACAGGGGCAATATTCAGGTGGACTCGAAGCCGGGAGACACACGGTTTCAGGTCTGGCTACCGTTGGCGGAAGCTGCGACGTAAGACGATGGCGCGACAGCCTGCATGAAGCCACCTTGTGATGAGGCCGCAATCCGGTCGGGTCGAGATGGAAGTCCGCGCAGAGCGCAAGCGGGACCTTGGATCCTTGCAGCAACCATCCTCGGCTCCAGCATGGCCTTCATCGATAGTACAGTCGTCAATGTCGCGCTGCCTGCTCTTCAAACCAGCTTGCATGCCACCATTGTCGACGTGCAGTGGGTCGTCGTCTCCTACGGACTGTTCCTGGGAGCGTTGATCCTGGTCGGCGGCTCGTTCGGTGATCTGTTCGGCCGGCGGCGGATGTTCGTGGCGGGTGTTTCGATTTTTGCCATAGCCTCAGCCCTTTGTGGCATTGCTTCGGACATTCACCACTTAATCATCGCCCGAAGTATCCAAGGCGTCGGAGCTGCCTTTCTGGTCCCTGGCAGTCTAGCCATCATCAGCGCTTCATATGACGAGAAGACCCGTGGTCAGGCGATCGGCACTTGGTCGGGTTTCACGGCGATCACGACTGCGATCGGACCGGTTGTCGGCGGGTGGTTGATTGAGCATGCTTCGTGGCGGTGGGTGTTCTTTATTAATCTTCCGCTTGCTGCGATGGTGATTGCTGTTTCGCTTTGGCGTATTCCAGAAAGTCGTAGTGTCACTGTTCGTCGAATAGACTGGCTGGGCGCTCTGGTAGGCACCGTGGGGTTAGGCGGGTTAGTGTTTGGATTCGTCGAATCAACCAACTTGGGTTGGAGCAACCCATTGGTTTTCGGAAGTTTGATGGTGGGGATCGTGGGCGTTGTCAAGTTCGTGTTCGTCGAGTCCACTGTAACTTCGCCACTGGTTCCGTTGACGCTGTTTCGGTCCCGCAGCTTCACCGGCGCCAACTTGCTAACGCTGTTCCTGTATGCGGCCATTGGAATTTTCTTCTTCCTGTTTCCGTTGAACCTGATACAGGTGCAGGGATACTCTGCTACCGCAACCGGTGCAGCTGTGCTTCCGCTCATTCTGCTGATGTTCATTCTTTCCCGCTGGTCGGGGGGGCTGGTCGCGCGCTATGGTCCCCTGGTCCCACTGATCACCGGGCCGCTCATTGCGGCGGCAGGCTTCGCTCTGTTCGCCGTGCCGTTGGCTGGAGCCAGCTACTGGAAATCGTTCTTTCCCGCAATGATCATGCTCGGTTTTGGCATGGCGGTCACAGTGGCTCCTCTGACCACAGTGGTCATGAGTTCGGTCGATCAGGATCACGCCGGCACCGCCTCCGGGATCAACAATGCAGTTGCGCGCGTTGCCAGCGTACTGGCCATCGCAGTCTTTGGAATAGTAATGGTGAGAGCGTTCGGTTTTAGCCTCAAACATGAGCTTGCGAACCTTGGCCTTTCTTCCAACGTGCTGCACGAAATTCAATCTAAAGTGATCAAGCTGGCGGGGCTTGAACTGCCTTCCAATCTGGATGCAAGCACCTCGGCCGCCATTCGGACCGCGATTGATCACGCATTCGTCTTCGGATTTCGCCTGATAATGGCGCTTTGTGCTGGCCTGGCTGCAGTGAGCAGTGCGATCGCCTGGCTGTTCCGGGGAACTGCGGTTTGAACTCCCGAGCCTAAGTCGAGCGCCGTGGTTCAGATCCGGCTTAGTTGGAACTACTCTGCGGCCTTGGCTACCAACGTTTCGACGCAGCCGAACTTCACGCATATTATCAGCTCCCATTCTGAATCTCTCCGCGCCTGGGGAGCATCTTTAGTGGAAATGGCGAGTTTTGAGGGTGCCAAGATGAAACGATTTGCAATTGTTCCTTTCGCCCTGCTGATTCTGTTCATTTCCCTCGTAAGCACGGGTTGCAGTAACACCGAGGCGAAGCAACCAGCTCCGCAAGCGATGCCGGTGAAAACAGAGGTCATTGATCTGGCAGCGGTGCCGCGAGCCGACGAGTATGTCGCCACGATCAAGTCGCGCCGTTCGGCCAGCATCCAGCCGCAAGTGGATGGCTCCCTGACCCGAATCCTGGTGAAATCGGGAGATCACGTACGGGCGGGTCAAGTGTTGATGACCATCGATCCGCTGAAGCAGCAAGCTACCGTGGACCAGCAACGCAGCACCGAAGCGCAAAAGAAAGCAATCTTGGATTACAACAAGACGGAAGTGGAGCGGCAGCGTGGGCTCTTCGAGGGCGGCGTGACCAGCAAGCAGAATTACGACTACGCCGTGCAGGCGTTCGAGAACTCCAAGGCCGACTGGGAGTCATCGCAGGCTGCGCGGGTTACTCAGGAACGCCAGCTCGCGTACTACCACCTGACCGCGCCTTTTGCAGGCATTGTCGGCGATGTTCCGGTTCACCTCGGCGACTACGTTTCTCCGCAGACGTTACTGACCACGGTGGACGAGAACGCGGAGCTGGAAGCCTACATCTATATTCCGACTGAGCGGGCAAATGACATTCGTCGCGGTCTTCCGGTGCAAATTGTCACCAGCCGTGGGGAAACCATTGAAAACACCAAGATCAACTTTATTTCACAGCAGGTGGACAACGGGCTTCAGGGCATCCTGGTGAAGGCCGCGATCCACAAGTCGCTGGACACATTCCGCAACGAGCAATTAGTAAAGGCGCGAGTGGTATGGAGCACTACTCCTATGCCGACGGTCCCCGTGCTTGCTGTCACTCGCATTGGTGGACAGTCGTTCGTTTATGTCGCAGACCAGTCGGACAAGGGCACAGTTGCCCGGCAACGCGCAGTCACTCTCGGTGACACTGTTGGCAATGATTATGCCGTGACGGGCGGATTGAAGGCCGGAGACAAAGTTATCATCTCGGGTATTCAGTTCTTGATCGATGGCGCGCCCGTAAAGCCAATCAGCTGACCAGGCAAATTTCCGATTACCCACGGTGAAGCCGCGGCTAGCAGAGGGAACGCTTCTTTGGTAGATTTTTTCATACGACGGCCCATTTTCGCGACGGTTTGCGCGTTGCTGATCATCCTGGCAGGCGCGGTGTCCATTCCCACACTGCCAATCTCGCTGTATCCCACGCTCGCACCGCCGCAGGTCACAGTCACAAGCAACTACGTAGGCGCGAACGCCAGCGTGGTCGAGTCAGCAGTTACAACGCCGCTCGAGCAACAAATTAACGGCGTCGAGGGCATGCATTACATCACCTCGACGAGCTCGAACGACGGTACCAGCAACATCAATGTAACCTTCCGTACCGGATACGACTTGAACATTGCGGCCGTGGACGTTCAGAACAGAGTGGCTACCGCGCAAGGCCGTCTGCCGCAGGAAATCAAGAACACCGGTGTGACCATTACCAAAGCAAATCCAAACTTTGTTTTTGCAGCCGGATTCTACTCGCCCGATAACAGTCTCTCGAACCAGTACATCTCCAACTACCTGGACGTTTACGTAAAAGACGCGCTTAAACGCATCCCCGGCGTCGGCGACGTCTTGATTTTCGGGGAGCGCAAGTACGCAATGCGCATCTGGCTCGATCCGACCAAATTGGCCGCGCGACAATTGACAGCCGCCGACGTAGTTTCTGCACTGCAGGAGCAGAATATTGAAATTCCAGCCGGCCAGTTGGGACGTCCTCCGGCGGACCCGAAACAAAGCTTCCAGGTTACCCTGCGCGTAGTGGGACGCCTGTCGGACCCGCGAGAGTTCGAGAGCATCATCATCAAGAACACGCGTAACGGCATCGTGCAGCTGAGAGACGTGGGGCGTGCCGAGATCGGTGCAGAAAGCTACGACACCAATCTCCTGTACAGCGGGCACGAAGCCATCGGCGTCGGCGTTCAGCAGCTCTCCAACGCCAACGCGCTCGATGTTGACAAGAAGGCCAAAGCCGCGCTTGAGGAGCTCTCCAAGTCTTTCCCACCGGGAATCAAGTACGTGATCGCCTTCGACACGACCACCGTCGTCGGCGATTCGGTCAAGGAAGTTGTGACCACGCTGGAAGAGGCCGTCCTCATTGTTATCATCGTGATCTTCCTGTTTCTACTCGATTGGCGGGCCACGATCATTCCAGCCGTCACAATACCAGTGTCACTAATCGGCACTTTTGCGTTCATCAAGATCTTCGATTTCTCGATCAATTCGCTGACCCTCTTCGGCATCACTCTGGCGACCGGGCTTGTGGTCGATGACGCCATCGTGGTGATCGAAAACGCCCAGCGGCATATCGACGCAGACCATACCGATCCCCATGCGGCCACATCCGCCGCGATGGCGGAAGTGTCGAGCGCCGTAGTCGCCACATCGCTAGTGCTCATTTCGGTGTTTGTGCCGGTATCATTCTTTCCTGGCACCACGGGAATTCTCTACAAACAATTCTCTCTAACCATCGCATTTTCAATTGCCATCTCGTTGTTCAACGCGCTTACCTTATCGCCAGCGCTTGCGGCCATCCTGCTGCGTAGCGAGGAACAGAAATATTCAGTCTTTGATTGGACACATATCGACTGGATTTCGACCGGGTACAGGAAGTTTGCTCATGGCGTAAGTGCGGCAATCCAGGGACTGGCCAATGCCTACGGCAAGGCCATTTGCAAAGTCTTGAATTATCGTTACGCGATGATCGTTTTGTTTTTTATCGGTTTGGCTGCGACTGCTTTCATGTACGTTCACGTCCCAACCGGATTTGTCCCCCAGGAAGATCAGAATTACTTCATCGTCGTGGTACAGGCGCCCCCAGGTGCCTCGTTGAGTTACACCACCAACGTAGCCCGGCAAGCCGAGCAAGTGCTGCGGGCCGATCCCGATGTCTTCGGCACCTTTGCGGTCCCCGGCTTTTCTCTCTCCGGAGGGAGTTCGTCCAACTATGGTCTGGTGTTTGCTCCGCTGAAGCCCATAGACGACCGCAGAGGCAAGGGTCACGGGGCGAGCGATATTGTCGCGCGGGTCTCGCCGAAACTCTTTGGCATCCCTGGAGCGGTCGTGGTTGCGTTCGAACCGCCCGCGGTCAATGGCATCGGAAGCTTTGGCGGATTCCAATTCGAACTGCAAGACCTGGGCCGCAACACCCTGCAAGACATCGATGCCGTCGCGCACAAAATTGTCGCCGGCAGCCGCCAGCGTAACGACCTCCAGGGACTGTTTACCAGCTTCACTGCCAACGATCCGCAGCAGTTGGTGCAGATTGATCGCGAGAAGGCCAAAGCCATCGGAGTGCCGATCAGCCAGATTACGCAGGCGCTAGGCGTCTATATGGGGTCGGAGTATGTGAATGATTTTGATTTCAACAATCGCTCGTATCGGGTTTACGTGCAGGCCGATCAACCATTTCGCATGAGCGCTCGCGACCTGCGGCAATACTATGTGCGCTCCGACACCAACGGACTAGTGCCGCTGGCGAACATCGTTGCACTGAAAGAGACGTCGGGGCCGCAGGTAATCAATCACTACAACCTATTTCGCTCGGCGGAAATCGACGGCGCCGCGGCCCCAGGATTCAGTTCCGGCCAGGGCTTGAAGGCGATGGAGGAATTGTCAAAGCAGAACATGCTGCAAGGGATGTCCTTCAGCTGGACCGGACTAGCGCTGGAAGAGGCGGAAGCCAGCGGCAAGGCGATCGTCATTTTTGGTCTCGGCATCCTGGTCGTCTATCTCACGCTTTCCGCGCAATACGAGAGTTTCGCTCTCCCCTTCATCATCCTGCTCGCGGTCCCTATGGCAGTGCTGGGTGCGCTGCTCCTGATCTCCGCACGCGGTCTGGTGGACGACGTTTACGTGCAAATCGGCCTGGTCATGTTGATCGGGCTTTCGGCGAAGAACTCTATTCTGATCGTCGAGTTCGCCGAGCAATTGATTGAGCAGGGCCGTTCCATCATCAACGCCGCCATCGAGGCGGCTGAGCTGCGCCTTCGTCCCATTTTGATGACGTCGTTCGCGTTCCTATTCGGTGTCCTGCCACTTTATTTCGCATCTGGCGCCGGCAAACTAGGACGGCACTCGGTCGGCACGGCGATTGTTGGCGGCATGTTATTTTCCACTGTCCTGAACCTGTTCTTTATTCCGGTACTGTATGTGATCTTGAAGACGCTACTGGTTTCGCTTTCAAGAAAACAAGCACAAGAAAAAGCAAGAGAGCCGGAATTGGAAGTTTCGTAATTGCAGACTGGCTGATACATCGAGGCATGCCGCCGTCGTATCAGGTTCCCGTTACGGATTCTCGCTCCGTACCCGAAATGGAAAAGCCATGGCCGAGTGTACACATCTCGATCAGATACGTGATGTGAAACCGCACACTCAAGGTTGTGAAGAATGCTTGAAGATGGGTGATCGCTGGGTGCACCTTCGCCTGTGCCTTAGTTGCGGTCATGTTGGTTGCTGTGACTCGTCGAAGAACAAACACGCTACCAAGCATTTCCATGCCACCAAGCACCCCATCATGCGATCGTCCGAACGTGGCGAAGATTGGGGCTGGTGTTACATCGACGAACTCGAATTGGATTTCGCCTGATCCAGAGCTAATCTATGCTCGGGCCATACGCGCCACGAGCACATGCAAAACCACGGCCGAGCTTTACCTGGACCATTCCAGACACCGTGCGGAAAGCGCTAGACTCTCGCACAGAAGCGGGTTGATGTGTTTCGGCACTTTGTTTTCTTACACGGCTAATCGGTTTCAGGCCGCCACCGTTAACACCTGGATGGGTCGGCCCCTTGGAAACTGAACCGAAAACGAAATGCCGGGTACGGTCCCTTGGGCGAGGCAGCTCGTTACAGGTCCACCAAAGCATACCGGGCAATTCGTCGTCGGAGTTTTTCTAAACCTGCTTGGCACAATTTGTTAGGCAGGAAGGCAAACTGAGGTATGCGACGGCCTCCGATAGTATCGACCACGGCCTCACGTGGGATGAGCTATGAGATGTAAATCATGCAAGCTGGAGCGCCAGTTAGCGTTCGGCGCGGAGATGATCGTCCATTTCCCCGGCATGGAAGGTCTGGACAAGCCTATCGTCTGGGTATTCCCAAAACTTCTCGTTTGCATGGATTGTGGTTTTACGGAATTTGCTATTCCAGAAACCGAGTTGGCGTTACTTGCAAGCGACATACGGAAGAGTGAGGCCTTGAGACGGGAGGAGAGTGCTGAAGACATCACACTCCGTGACCCAGGATTGGGTTCGGATCGCCGGACCTCTGATCCCAGTGGCGGTGGCGGTGACCCCGAGACGAACGCTTGACCGAGGGAATCCAGCAAGAAGCGTTTTTCGCTCTTCAATGTAAACGACGCGATTTTGTTCCGTGAGAGGTAGATCATGACGAAACGCCCCGGCATCTTGATTGCCGACGACCACAATCTAGTGGCGGAGTTGTGCAAGAGACTGCTTGAAGCGGAATTTGATGTGGTCGGATTGGTAAGCGATGGTCGCGCCCTACTGCGCGCTGCCGTCGAATTGATCCCGGACGTAGTCGTGCTCGACATCGCCATGCCTGTCCTGAACGGTTTGGATGCGGGGCGGCAGGTGAAAGAATTGCTGCCCGCAGTCAAGTTGGTCTATCTGACCATGAATGCCGACATAGAAGTGGCCGCTGAAGCGTTCGAGTGCGGAGCCTCTGGGTATCTGCTCAAGACATGCGCCGCTGCCGAGATGGTGGTCGCAGTACGTGAGGTGTTAGGGGGTAAATCGTACATGTCACAGGGTCTGTCGCGAGACGCGATCGATTGCTTGCGGTGGCAACATAAGAAGCTGGTCAAGGAAGACGAACGCCTCACCGACCGGCAGCGTGAGGTGCTCCAGTTGCTCGCCGAAGGAAAGGTGATGAAGGAGGTGGGCGCCATCCTGAACATGGCCACCCGGACGGTTGCATATCACAAGTACCGGATGATGGAAGTGCTTGGCGCCAAGAGCAGCGCCGAACTGGTCAAATACGCCGTCAGGAACCACGTGGTAGCTGCTTAGCCAGGGCCACCGGTAATCAAACCGCTACTGACAAACTGCCTGCCTTCAAGAACCGCTTCCACAGCGGCTAGTAGGTCGCTTCCGACCCTTGTTTTCACAACGTAGCCCTGCGCCCCAAAGCTGAGGGCTTCTTGCACCACGTCAGCAGAAGATTCCTGGCTCAAGAAGATTATCTTGGACTCCGGGGTAAGTTCGCGAATTTGTCGAGCGGCTTTAATTCCATTCAACTTTGGAAGGCCGAGGTCCAGCAGGATCAGATCCGGCCGCAATTCCTCCGCTTTTTGGATGGCTTCCAATCCGTCTGATGCCTCGCCGACGATCTGCCATTCTGGGCACTTTTGTAGCAGGGCAGCGACAAACCTACGCCAACGTTCGAAGTCATCTACGAGGAGGATTCTCGCGGCGCAGGTCAAGTTGATTCCCGGTATGCCGCCAATCAGTTTACCCTTGTTTACAGTCCTTTGATGCGCCTCGTAATATGATTAGTGGCCTCTAGAATAAACCTACCTCTGGCCCCCAGCTGACGTTGCATGCGCAGTTTATCAACAAAACCTGTCATTCCGAATGGAGGGCCGTTCACGGGCCGGGTGGAGCCTCCAAGCTTCGCCAAGTTGAAGGATCAGAACGATGGCGAGTTGATGGCGCATTTACAGGGTGGCTGCAACGACGCTCTTGCGGTTTTGTTCGACCGCTACCACCGCCTTGTCCTGAGCGTTGCTCTGAAAATCGTTCGCGATCCGGGAGAGGCGGAAGATGTAACGCAGGGCGTCTTCCTGGAAATTTTCCGAGTGGCGGCACAATTCGACCCTGCCAAAGGCAGTACTAAGGTGTGGATTCTCCAGTATGCGTATCATCGCGCCATCAATCGTAAG
>WNEZ01029802.1_pt1 | contig 10538 bp, 10 predicted proteins | sample 5400521 | NCBI WGS metagenome assembly WNEZ01 (sample SAMN13153339, study PRJNA577476) | soil metagenome | isolation source: 120 cm saprolite under Douglas fir tree site 2 hole 1 replicate 1 | place: USA:California | collected 2015-04-18
GCGACGTCTGCAGAATGCCTTTGCGCGCGGATCGGGCCATGGTCTTCTCCAGCTCGGAGCAAGCGAAGTCGGAGTCGCACTCCCCCCGGTCTTCTCCTATTGGCGAGAATTCGGGGCGCGCTACGTGACAGCGCTCTGCACTCGGCCGGACGGTGAAGCCCGCTCCACAACAACGCATAATCCATCGCCGCCCGATGCGGAACTGGCTTGGCTGGCTCTCGCGGCGCCCCCGATGACTGGGGCGGAGTACCTGACGGCAAGTGTTCTCCAGTCTCTCTGGCAAGAACTGCATATCGCTTTTGGGCTGGAGTTATCCGAATCGAAGTGCGGCGTTCAGGAGTTTTTGAAACGCTGCAACGCCGCGTGGAATCTTGTCGGCCGCGTGCACTTCAACCTCGCCGAGAACCGCAAGGACGACGCTGCCCCATTTGCTTTTCTCGCGACGTACACCACTCGACTGTCGGCCCACGCCAAGGCGCAACATCTTCCGCTAGGGCAGGCTCTCGGCGAATATGCGGGCGCGGCCAACAAGGATCGCCTGCTGTCGCTGCTTCTCCCCGTTCAGCGAGCCTCGGAAAGCTGCGCGTGGCTGAAAGCCATGGTCGATGCCGGCGAGATCTTTCACCCCTTGCGGTGGAGGCCGTGCGAGGCCATGCAGCTTCTGCGAGATGTTCCGCAACTGGAGAGTGCGGGCGTCGTGGTGCGAATGCCAGCGACCTGGCAGGCCAACCGACCTCCGCGCCCGCAGGTAACGGCTAAGGTTGGGGATAAGTTGCTGTCGGGTGTGGGCCAGGATGCGCTGCTCGATTTTCGCATGGACGTCACGCTCGACGGCGAAACATTGACCCCTGCCGAGGTCCGCGAGTTGTTGGCTAAGTCGGATGGGCTCGCGCTGGTTCGAGGGCGTTGGGTGGAAGTTGACCGGGAGCGGTTGAGCCGAATGATGGAATATTTCGGCGAGGCCGAGCGCGTCGCTGCCGAAAGTGGTCTCAGTCTTCGTGACGCGCTGCGCATGATCGCTGGGGCCGATGTGGATGCGGACGACGACTCTGCTGCGAGCCAAGCGGACTGGGGGAAGGTCATCGCCGGTCCGTGGCTCGCGGAGACCCTGAAGGGATTGCGCAGTCCGGAGGGATTGGCTGGCATCGATCCCGGCTCGGCTCTGAATGGCACTCTGCGTCCCTATCAGCAGGTGGGCGTGCGCTGGCTTTACCTGCTTGCCAAGCTCGGGCTCGGGGCCTGCCTCGCCGACGATATGGGGTTGGGCAAGACTATTCAAATACTCTCGCTGTTGCTGGTGCTGAGAAACCAAAATCGCGACCAACGGCAACCAAGTCTTCTAGTTGCGCCCGCTTCGCTTCTCGCCAATTGGGCGTGGGAACTGGAGCGGTTTGCACCGAGTTTGAATGCGCTCATCGCCCATCCGTCGGCGCTGCCTGCCGCCGATCTTATGACCCTCGCGCCTGGGCGTTTGCAGGATGTGGATCTGGTGATTACGAGTTACGGCTCGTTGCTGCGTATTCCATGGATTGCGGACGCCTCCTGGCGCTTGGTTGTGATCGATGAAGCGCAAGCCATCAAGAATCCGGACGCCAAGCAAACCCGGATCGCCAAGAAGTTGAAGGCGCAGGCGAAGTTTGCGCTTACCGGCACGCCCGTAGAGAACCGGATTGGCGACCTCTGGTCCATCTTTGATTTCACGAATCCAGGACTGCTCGGAACGTCGGAGCAGTTCTCAAACTTCGTAAAGCGCCTGGAGGGTCGGACTCACAATCCGTACGCTCCATTGCGCGAACTGGTGCGCCCATACATTCTACGGCGACTGAAAACCGACAAGACGGTGATCGTAGACTTGCCGGACAAGACCGAGGTTAAGGCGTTCTGCCAACTCAGCCGCAAGCAAGCTGCGCTCTACAAACAGGCAGTGGAAGAACTAGCGGAGGCGCTCGATGGAGCCGATGGCATCCGTCGCAAAGGTCTAGTACTGTCATTCCTGATGCGGTTCAAGCAGATTTGCAACCATCCGTCGCAGTGGCTGGGTGACGGCGCTTGGAGCGAAGGGGACAGCGGTAAGTGGGCGCGCTTGCGCGATATCGTAGAAGTTATCGCCGCCAAACAAGAGAAGGTTCTCGTCTTCACTCAGTTTCGGGAGATTGGTCCGCCGGTTTCAAGAAGAGGAAGCTGTGCCTTTCTTCGTGCTTTCTCTCAAAGCGGGCGGCGCGGGCCTGAATCTCACTGCCGCATCCCATGTGGTTCACTTCGACCGCTGGTGGAACCCCGCGGTTGAGAACCAAGCCACGGATCGCGCTTTCCGCATTGGACAGAACAAGAACGTGCTGGTGCACAAGTTCGTCTGCCGGGGAACCGTCGAGGAAAAGATCGACCAGATGATCGAATCAAAACGGCAGCTTTCGAAGGATTTGATCGAGGGCGGCGCCGAGCTGCTCCTCACTGAATTGCAAGACGAAGACCTGCTAAAGTTGGTGGCGTTGGATCTCAATGCAGCGCTTAAGGAGGCGTGATTCGTGTATGACGGTTGGGGATGGAGACCTTATGTGTCAGCGGCGGAGCGACGGCTGCAAGCCTTGCGCGAAATGGACAAGCGCAGAAAGAAAGGACACGTCGTTTCGCCGGTGACGGTTGAAGGGCGGGCGATCGTCAAGACCTTCTGGGGCAAGTCGTGGTGCGATAACCTCGAACGCTACAGCGACTTTGCCAACCGCTTGCCGCGCGGGCGGACTTACGTGCGCAATGGTTCGGTCATTGATCTTCAGATTTCGTCCGGTGAGATCAAGGCGTTGGTCAGCGGTTCGGAGATTTATGAGGTAGCGGTGAAAGTCGCCCCAGTCACGAAGGCGCGCTGGCGGTCCATTTGTAAGGACTGCGCTGGCGCGATTGATTCTTTGATCGAGCTTCTGCAAGGACGCCTGTCCACGGGTGTCATGGAACGTATCTGCCTGCGGAATACCGGCCTGTTCCCATCGCCGAAAGAGATTAAGCTCTCGTGCAGTTGCCCGGACTGGGCCGAAATGTGCAAGCACGTTGCGGCAGTCCTTTACGGCATTGGCGCTCGTTTAGACCAACAGCCTGAACTCCTTTTCAGGCTCCATGGCGTCGACGAAAAAGAGTTGATCGCCCATGCCGACGTCGCATTTCCGCTGGCCAAGAAGGGACCGGCAGCAAAGGTCCTTGGAGGGGAAGACCTTGCCGAACTTTTTGGATTGGATATGGCTGCGAGCCCCGCCGCCAAAACCGGGCGTTCGGTCCCCGTGCCGGCCAAGGCAAAGCGCGCAAAGAAAAGGAGCCGAAGCAGGAAAACAACGGGGCCGGCCAAGATGGTACCTTTGTGAGTGAAGGATGGGAATTAGTCTGGGCAGTGTGTCGATTCTTCGGGCGACGGTAACGCTCCAGAACAACGAGCACGACGATACTGAGCATCAGCAGCAGCGCATCCGCTTCACCACGACCACCTATTGAGGAGCTTTCTTCATCGACAACTTCCGAAGATCATCATTGCCCGTCGGGAAGAGTTGAGCAGTTGCATAGTCCGTGTCTTCTGGTATACAGACGATCTGGTTGGAGATATGGCGACGGTTAACATTAACGACAATACCTTGGAGTTTGCGAAAAGGAGACGGCTTCCGTACGAAAAACTTGGATCGGGGAGAACCAACTGTCGACAGTCATTTGCTGCTGCGGCAAATTGTCGTCGGCCAGATTTGGCCATTCAATCCGACCCGTCGGGTTTGTGTTCTGCCTCATGGGCATCGTACAATAAAGTTACAATGGAAACGGCATTGTGGGGCATTTGGGCCTTTAGGCCGGATGCAAAATGAATAAGTTATGTGTTATCAATGTGATCAGCTAGTTCAAATCCCCCCTTCCGCACCATGGCCCCGGTCACAAATTGTCAATTGATCGGAGCCGGTGCTCCGAGCCAGGCAGATCGACATTTACGATAATACCAAGCTCATGATCGCACTCATCACCATCGTCCACATCATCGTTTGTTTCTTCATCATCATCGTCGTGCTGTTACAGAGCGGCAAGAGCGGTGACATCTCCGCCGCTTTCGGAGGACAAGGCAGTCAGACCGCTTTCGGTCCTCGTGGCGCGGCCAGCGCGCTCTCCAAAGCCACGACATGGTCAGCCGTGGCCTTTATGGTCACTTCGATAACGCTGTCGATCTACGCCTCACGACGTGGTGGGCCGGGTTCAGTGCTAGAGAAAGTAAAGTCTAATCCGGTGAAGACTCAGCCTGCGGCGCCGGCGCAGAAACCCGCGACGCCGACTCCCGCGGCTCCTACGCAGAAGTAACCGAATCGAGGATCGCGGTCACACGAGCTCGTCGTAAACCGCTCTAGCCCCTTTGTTGGGGTGCATAAGTTGCGGCTTCGGCCGAATTCGCTAACCCCCGGTTGCGGCGGAGGATCTCGGTTTCACCAGCGCCTGGTTCCAAAAGACTTGCGTACTCCCACAGTCACATAGCGTCCCCACGGCCCGTTGTTTCCCTGGTCGGCTGGACCCAGGTTCCTGTCGCGGGTGCCAAGACGGTCAAACAGGAAGTGTTGTGTCACCCGGAACTCAAATCCTTTGCCCATATAAACCGCAGCTCCCCATGAGTGCTCGATGCCTATGGCATCGAACGACCAGGTGTAGAGCGTCTGCGGTATATTTTTTCCGAACAAAAATGCGGGCGCTCCAAACACCATGAAGCGCCGTAGCGGTCCTCGCCCAAACGGGCGCACTTCCAATATTCCAGACAGCATATAGCGCGCGAACATGCTGCAGGGGGCATTCACTCCGCCGTATTGCCCGGCGTTGCCCGCGCATATATTTGGGTCGATTTCGTTGTGGGGAGGCGCCAAGTCAAATTGCGCCCATCCCCAAAAGGTATCGCGAGGAAGGAACATTCGGTCTTGCTCTGGCCCGTTGTGTAGCTCACCTTCACGCGGGGGTGAATTCTGCGCCCTGACTAGCATCGACATCAGCATGGGAACTGCGAGAATCCACGTTAGTCTTTTCATTACGCCTCCAAAGTTTGTGGGCTGCTTGAAGAACTGGAATTGATCCGACCCCCCTCGGCAAGATCCTGCGGGCATACCCGCCGGCGGCTTCTATCAGAGGCACGGAGCGCAACATTGTAACCTGCTGGACGCGGGTGTTCGCTCGCTTGCTGGCCCAAGCGCCGTCGATGGCCCCAACACCAGCCGTCGGATTCCCGGAATTCATATCCGTAAAACCGATTTATCCCATTCGTGGAATCCGCAGTTCAGTAAGCGCTGTGAGTGCAATCCCCGAGGTTTGGCTGGCAGATTGCAGTGATCCTTCCCAAAGAAAGGGCCAGAGCCCATGCCCCAGGAGATTTCTGTTTCTTATCAAGCCATCAAGAGCAAGGTCTATCGCCTGGTAGATGCTCTTGTGGTTGGCGAGAAGACTGAGGCCGAAGTACAGGAGTCCATAAGTCGCTGGTGGAACCTCATTCACCCCGCAGACCGCCCTATCGCCCAGAAATATCTGCTCGCCATTCTGGATCGATCGACCTCTGCCCTTGAAGCCATTGAAGATAGCCTCAACTGCACTACAGATTTCGCCGCCGTTTCGCCGCACGAGTCTGGCAAACGACGCCGGCTGGAGCACCTTATCAAGCGCACCATCGTAAAACCCGCCTCGCTCGGCACTGCGGTCTGATCGTCATTTATGGCTCCCGACCGCCCCTGCTACAACGCTCCACGCCGCCTCTGGTCCTCAAGATTCAAAACCCATCAGCCTCAAGTCACGTCATGCAATCCTTGCGGAAAAACCAATGGTGGTTCGAGCTCGAGGCATGGATGCCGGGCTGCTACAATCGGTCGCGTCAGAGTGGGACGAACGGCGTGAGGTTTGGGCTGGAGCTCGCGATCGACTATTTGGATCGCAACCATGGACGCGACTTATACTTGAAGGACTGGTATCCAGATAAAACACTGAGGGTGAGGGTTCCACTGGACCCGCTTTCATGGACTTCGACCAGCTCGAAACCTTTCTCGAAGTGGCGCGCCACGCGTCGTTCTCGCGCGCGGGAGAAAAGCGTTTTCGCACACAGCCAGCCATCTCATCGCAGATTCGAGCGCTGGAAGAGGAAGTTGGGGCCAGACTATTTGACCGCTCCGGAGGCAAGGTTTCGCTTACCGCGCCGGGCAAAGCCTTTCAGAAGTACGTCGCAGAAACTCTGGGCGCCCGCAAGGCCATCCTCGCCTCCCTGGCTGAGATGGAGCACATTCCTCGCGGCGAGATCATTGTAGGGGCTAACGAGGGTACATGCCTGCACATTCTTCCCGAGGTGTTCGCCGATTTCAAGAAACAATATCCTGACGTCTCGGTCAACATCAAGTGTGCTGACTATGCCAAGATTCTCGATTCAGTAATTGATAATTCCGTGGACTTCGGCGTCGTCTCCCTGCCCGTCGCAGACAACCGGTTGACCGTGGTCCTCATCCATCGCAATGAGTTGGTAATCATTGCGCCCCCGGCGCATCCCCTGGGGAAGAAGACTTCGGCCACGATGGCGGAGGTGGCGAAATTCCCTCTCGTAATCCCCAAGGCCGGCCACACCCGCGACGCTCTGGATGAGCTGTTTCGCGACCGGCGATTGAAACCGAGTTACACCATGGAACTCGATTCCAGCGAACTCCTGAAGCGGTTCGTAGCCGCAGGGGTTGGAGTCGGCTTCATCGCCCGCTCCAATATCCACGAAGATGTGCGCACCGGCATCCTGGCTGCCATTGACATCGCCGACGCGCAGGTTCGGCGCGATATGGCGCTGGTGTTTCGCAAAGACAAGGCCATGAGCCGGGCGGCGCTGGCCTTCATTGACATTGCCGTGAAACACAAATCGACTGAGATGATGGTGCCGGGCGTCGGCCTCCATTCTGATTGAGGTCAAGGTCAAGGGAACCACACGGTACACACAGGGAGATGTATTAGCGGCCAGCGCACTACGGATCGGCGTGGCTGCAAGTGAGGACGACTTTCGCAAGGCGGCGAAGGAACTCACCGATAGCGGGGCCTTTAGCGATGTGGCTTACAGCTACTCTTATTCTTCGGCGGGGACAAAGCTCGACTTACAACTGACCGACAGCAAACAGTTCCTTCCCGTTCGCTTTGACGATTTCGTCTGGTTTACCGACGATCAACTGCGCCAGAAGGTACACGAACGAGTCCCTTTGTTTAAAGGCGAGTTGCCGATCTCCGGGCGACTCCCTGAGCAAGTTTCTGACGTCTTGCAGGCTTTGCTGGTGGAGAGCAATGTCCCCGGTCACGTCGACTACCTGCGCAATAACGACCCGAACGGGAAGATCGAGTCGATAACTTACAGCGTCTCCGACCTTCTGATTCGCGTCCGCAAGATAGAGTTCACGGGGGCCGGACCGAGCGAACTCCCCCTGCTGGAGGCTGCCGCCAGAAAGCTGCCGGACCCCGAGTACTCCCGCAACCGCATCAATCTATTCGCCGAACATCAACTATTGCCCGTCTATCACGCCCGCGGCTACCTGAAGGCTTCCTTCAGCCAGCCGCAACCCAAAGTCGTACGACAGGGAGGCGGTGACCCGGGTGACGATTCCAGAAACTTGACGGTTGTCGATGTCACCCTGGGCGTAGACCCGGGACCCCAGTACAAACTTCTTCGGATCGAGTGGTCCGGAAACCAGGAGTTCGGGACCGAAAAGCTACAGGGGTTCATCCACGCCCAAGCTGGAGCGCCCGCAAACGCGGTGCAGCTCGCGGCTGATGTGGAGGAAGTCCGGAACCTGTATGGGTCGCACGGCTATCTCAACGCCACTATCAAATTAGAACCTCAGTTGGACGACGCTGCGGCGACCGCCATTTACCATCTGGAAGTGCGAGAAGATTACGTTTACCACATGGGAGAACTCGAGTTCCGAGGTATCGACAATATTTTGGCTGCTAAGCTGCGGACACGCTGGAAGTTGCGCCCCAGTGAGGTTTACGACAGCAGATACCTCCGGCAGTTTCTCACCGAGGCCAACAAACTGCTTCCCACAAACTTCGATTGGGGCATCGAAACCCATGTCACCCCCAACTCGCACGACAAGACCGTGGACGTGGAAATTCACTACACGGTAAAAGCACCGCCATAGAACTGATAGCGGTCGCGCGCCCAAGTGATTCGAACCAAGGTGGACTCCATCGCGGGTCGTGGCATTTCTCGGCTGCCCGCCTTTTTTGACGGCGATTTCCAGGCCGAGCTGGCATAGGCCGCCGTGTTCGGGTTTTGGAAATTTTTCGCCCCGATTGTTAATTTTTTCGCGCCAGAGCGTAACCTGTCCAGGATTTTGCCCGGTGCCCTTCCCCCTTTTTCCGGGCATTATGGCGGGAGCCCGCGCCAGCGAGTTGCCGCCATTTTTTTTCCCCCGCGGAGTGGAACTTCCAACATAAGAGCGCATCTGTAACTGTGTGACGTGGAGGCTCGACTAGGTTGATTCGCCCATCTCACGCCGATGCCGTTACTAATTCAAAAGGAGAAGAACTGATGAAATCGAGTACGCAGAGACTTGGGTTTTGGCTGGTGACTCTGTTGTTGTCTGCCGCGTTGACCGCCTCGTCGGCATTCGCTGCGAAGGGCAAGACCTTTACCGGTACCGTCAGTGATTCTATGTGTGGCGCCAAGCACCAGATGCCGGGCGACGATGCGGGATGCACACGAGCTTGCGTCAGTAAGGGGTCAAAGTACGCCTTGGTTGTTGGCGACAAGGTTTATACTCTGGAAAACGACAAAACTGCTCTCGAGACCCTCGACAAACAAGCTGGGGCCCAGGCCACGGTCACCGGCACGGTCAATGGCGACATACTGGAAGTCAGTTCCATCAGCGCCCCGAAATAAGCTGTTCTCGGTCGTCGCTCGAACCTCGCTCGGAGCTATTTCGGTCTTCCCCGTTCAGCGGGTTCCTGCTCTCGCGGGCGCCCGCTGTTTTCCAGCCTCCGTACATTTTTTCAATGGGTATCGAAATTCATACTTTCTTTACAAACCATTGTGTTAGATTGTGCATTCTTAGCTCACGACTTTTTCGCTCCGGAGGATGACTTCATTGGGAAAAGACATGGTCCCCAAACGGATTTTCTTCACCAAGGGGGTCGGGAAACATCGTGAGCGTTTGACATCGTTCGAACTGGCATTGCGTGACGCTGGCATCGCCGCGCAAAACCTGGTGCGTGTTTCCTCCATTTTTCCACCGAACTGCAAGCTGGTGCCCCGCAAACAGGGGTTGAAGTACCTGAGTCCAGGCGAAGTCGTGTTTGCCGTAGTGGCCGAGAACTCTACGCGCGAGCCGCACCGTTTGCTCGCCTCATCCATCGGGGTGGCCATTCCTTCCGACCGCAACACCTACGGCTACTTGAGTGAACACCATTCCTTCGGCGAAACCGAAGACGCCGCCGGCGAATACGCCGAGGAGCTGGCCGCCGAGATGCTGGCCACCACTCTCAACGTAGAGTTCGATCCCGACCGCTCTTGGGATGAAAAGAAGCAGATCTATCGCCTGTCGAACAAGATCGTGCGTACCGCCAACGTGACCCAATCGGCGGTGGGCGACAAGCGCGCTTTGTGGACGACCGTAATCGCCTCGGCGGTGCTGATCTTCGATTAAGATCCGTTCGGGTGCAACCGGCAAGTCGGCAGCTGACCTTGGCGGTTGATCTCTGGCAAGCAGCTACGATTTCTTCCCAACCGCTTTCTTTCCCTTTTTGGCTGCGGTGCTTTTCTTGTCCTTGTCCAAGCGCTCGAACACCGCTGCCACGATGAGCGGCAGACCAACCGTGGCGTCTACGAATACTTCTCCGAATTTTCCGCCCTCTGCCGGAGGCACAAACTTCCCCCACGAAATCGCCTCGCTGTAAGGACTCCCCGATAACCCTCCCCAATAAACCGGCTCCGGACAAATCCGCAGCCCATAGTGATACCTCTTCAACGGCACATTCTCCCCCAGTCGCCGGTGCCGCAATTCGCAGAACGGACCAAACTGCTGCGACCAGTTCCGCGGCACTCCGCCCCCGATCGTCATGATGCCCAGCTTCTTCTGCCGCAGCAAAGTCGCCGCAAAGTGCTCCAGATCCAGAAACGGATCAAACCGAATCTTGTGCCTACCCGTCGATTCCCGCAGCCGGTTATTCAGCGCCGTGTCCAGCCCCATCTCCGAATCGCTGAACGCCGGCACAAACACCGGCACGCCCATCTCATGCGCCGACTTCAAAATCCCGCGTTGGTCCCCCGTATTTTTCTCCAGATAAGCCCCAATCGCATGATTCAGCTTGTAGGAGCACATCACCTCGTTATGGTCCCAACCCTGGAGCACTTGCGCCATGACTTCTTCCACATCGTCGAGATTCTGCTCGGGCTCGAGCGTGTCGTACACTCGGTTGTATCCCTGCTCATAGAGTTCTTCATCTGACACTTCAGGGTTGGCCCGGAAATGGGCGCGGCCAGTCGCTTCCACCAAGCCATGTGCCATCAGCGCTCCGGTTGAAACTATGGCATTCAC
>WNEZ01020026.1_pt1 | contig 10537 bp, 8 predicted proteins | sample 5400521 | NCBI WGS metagenome assembly WNEZ01 (sample SAMN13153339, study PRJNA577476) | soil metagenome | isolation source: 120 cm saprolite under Douglas fir tree site 2 hole 1 replicate 1 | place: USA:California | collected 2015-04-18
TATATGGTCGCCACAAACGCTACTGCGATCCCCTTGCCGACCTCGTCGATCTTATCCAGATGCTGCATCACCTGGATCAAGCCCAGCACCGCTCCGATAATGCCGATGGTCGGAGAGAATCCTCCCGCTGCCTCGAACACCTGCGGAATTTTTTCATCCTGCTCTTCCTGATTATCGAGTTCGAGTTCCATGATCTTGCGGAGTTCCTGCGGCTCGGTACCATCTACCGCCAGCATGAGAGAGCGGCGAAGAAACGGTTCTTGAATGTTGGCCAGTTCGCCGTCGAGCGACACGATGCCTTCCCGCCGCGCCTGGTTCGCGTATTTCACCAGGGCGTCGATAGTGGACCGTGCGCTCTCACCCGGCTCCAGGAACACGTTTGCCAACCGTCGAAACGCGCTCAGAACTACCCTCATTGGAAACTGAATCAAGACCGAGCCCAGCGTTCCTCCAAACACGATCATGGCGGCCGTGGGCTGGATTACCTGGCCCACATTGCCGCCTTCGATAACCAAACCAAGAAGGATGCCTCCCAAGGCCAGCACCACACCGGCGAGGGTTGCCAGGTCCACGTGATCTCCTATTTCTCGCCAGCGGTGCGATTTTCATCCTCGATCACCGGGATTAGGGCAGAACGGTTGTCCCACCACAGCATGACGCCCTGCAGCACCGACCGCCGGAACTGCACTACGAGGTCGAGAACCTCCTGCGCTTTCTCGAGCACCACGATTTTCTCTCCCGTCACCAGGGTGATCACCGTGTCCGGCGCCTGCTCCACGAACTTGATCAGGTCCGAATTGACCGCCAGCGGGTGTTTATTAAGCCGAGTGAGTTGGATCATGGGTTTGTTTCCGCACCGGGAGCAGCCTCTACCAGACCTCCTTTCAGGAGTATCGGCTGAATCCGGCAATCGCATCGTTAGCTGGCTGGGACCGCTTTAGTTACGGTAGGGCTACACCGGAGAGTGCCTGTGGAAATAAAGCGCGTCCGCCCCTTGCCGATGTTCAGTATGAAACCAAATGGCTTCCGCAAAACGAACGGGACGCAGCCCCCGGGTAGTTCGGGGACGCGTCCAGGAACGAAACCAAAAGGAGATTCACCATGGCGTTAAGCATTTTGAATAATATTCCGTCCCTGGCCGCGCAAAACCAGTTGGCGATTACAGGTGCGGGATTGTCGAAAACGCTGTTCCGGTTGTCATCCGGTTCGCGCATCAATAGCGGCGCGGATGACGCAGCCGGCCTGGCGATTGCCGACGGGTTGCGAGCCAACATCTCGGCCCTCACGCAGTCTTCCCGCAACGCGAACGACGGCACCGGCAAGCTGCAAGTCGCCGATGGCGCGCTCGCCCAGGTCACCAACCTCCTCAACCGCGCGGTCACGCTGGCCACTGAATCGGCCAACGGCACCGTATCGAACGCGCAGCGCGGCGCCCTGGACAATGAGTTCACGGCCATCAAAGCTGAAATCGATCGCATCGGTTCCAACACCACCTTCAACGGCACTCAGGTGTTCAGCGCAACCTCCACCGACATCTTCCTCAGCGATTCCACCACCACCGGATCGAGCCTCATTTCGACCACAACCGGCGTGGTGAGTTCGCTCGGCATCGGCCTGGGTGCGAATGCCAGCAACGTCCTCAGCGCCATCGGCAATGCAACCGCAGGTAAGGTCGTCGTCGTCGGAACCCAGACCTACACCTTCGCTGCCGTCGCCGGTGCTGCGAACACCGTCACCATTGGCGCCACCACGGCCGACACACTCGCCAATCTGGCTGCCGCCGTCAACGGTGGTTCCGGAGCGGGAGTCGCTTACGGCGCTGGAACCGTTGCCAATCCGGACATCTCGGCAGTAGCGGGCACTTCCACCGTCACCTTCACCGCAAGAGTTGCCGGAGTGGGCGGAAACGCCTTCGCTACCACCACGGACGACGCCACCTTCGGATTCAGCAATGGTGCTACCTTGACAGGCGGCGCCGGTTCGGCTGGATTGACCACCGCCGCCGCGGCTCAGGCTGCGTTGATCACCATCAACTCCGCCATTCAATCTGTGGCGGGCACGCGCGGCAATCTCGGTGCAACCATCAACCGCCTGCAGAGCGCTGTCGGCGTCATTAATAACCAGTCCCAGAACCTGACGGCTGCCGAGGATGGTATTCGTGCTGCCGATATCGCTCAGGAAGTGGCGAATCTGACCAAGTTCTCCATCCTGAACCAGACCGGTATCTCGGCGCTGGCGCAAGCCAACACCACGCAACAGAGCGTGCTTTCGTTACTCCGTTAAACCGGACCTCGGAGGCGAGCTCATCCTCGCCTCCGTTTCTTCGCGGAGCTGGTCATGCTGTTGAATTCATTTTTGACTAATGGATCGTACCCCGTCCCGGACGCAGTGCCGGCGCGCACCGCACACCCACGTCCGCAAACGCCATTCAGCGCCCCGGCGCGTTCCTCGCAGGCCGTCCCTCTGCCCGCGCTCGGAGCCGCCGACGATGTCCATACTCAATGGAAGGGGAACGAAGGCGTCATCGTTACATTCACGGATAAGAAGAGCGGCGAGGTCGTACGGCAGATCCCCGCCGAACAGGTGCTCAGCGTTGCCCGGTACATCCGTCAGGTGCTTGATGAACAGAAGACGTCCAGGAGCAGAACCTAGTCGTAGGAGCTAACGAGAGAAACTATGGCCACCTCCGGTATAAATCTCAATCAAACCTCAGCCAGTCAGGGTGCCGGCATCGATGTTACCTCGGTCGTCGATCAGATCATCTTTGCCGAGCAGGCGCCGGAGCGCATCTGGCAGCAGCAGCAGATAGCGCTGGCCGCGCAAACCTCGTCCTTGAACTCGCTGAGCAGCGGAGTGAATGCGCTAAAAGCTAAAGTCCAGGCTCTCAGCGATCTCAGCGGAGTCTTCGCGGCGCAGGTAGCCACCTCGTCACAACCCGACCTCGTGACCGTGAGCGCGCAGCCGAACGCCGCCGCCGGTGTCCACACGCTGATTATCAATCATCTCGCTACCGTTTCCTCTTACTACACAGACCCGGTGACGAACAGTTCCACCACCCTGGCTCATGGGACCTTCACGCTCGCGGGCGGAAAGGGAAGTAACCTCATCACTATCGATGCCAGCAATGACACGCTGGATAAGCTCTCCGCCTATCTCAATGCGAACAACTATGATGTTCAGGCCAGCGTCCTCAACGATGCCGGCGGCGCACGCCTAGCGCTGGTGAGCAAGACAAGTGGGCTCCCCGGCGACTTGAGCATCACGCTCAACAACACCAGCCTCGTGTTCCAGAAATCCGCCGACGGCGTCAATGCCAGTTTCAGCCTCGACGGCGTGCCGCTCAGCAGTACCACCAACACCGTGAGCTCCCCACTGCCCGGCGTTACTCTGAATCTGCTCGGAGCAAGCCCCGCCAAGCCCATCACGATTTCTGTCGCTCCCGACACCGTCGGCATTACTCAGGCCATCAACGACTTCGTTTCTGCCTACAACTCCGCGATTGGCAGCGTCACCTCGCAGTTCGCGGCGGATGCCAACAGCGGCGCCGGCCCGCTCGCCAACAACAGCGCCCTGCGTTCGCTGCAAGGTTCCCTGCTCTCCGACGTGACCTTCTCCGTCACCGGCAACAACGGCGTGGTCAATCTGGCTTCGATCGGAATTGACCTGCAGAACGACGGCACCCTCAGCGTGGACAGCGCCAAGCTGAACTCCGCCTTAAGCAGCCAGTTTGCCGATGTAAAGACTTTTTTTCAGTCCGGGGTTGCCGGTGGGTTTGGCGACCATTTCAGCAGCGACCTGACCGCGCTCACCAGTCCCGCTACCGGCCTGTTGAGCCTCAACCTCAGCGAAAACAGCGCCAACCAACAGGCGCTCACCCGGCAGATCAACGATTTTGAAGATCGGCTTACCAACCGCCGCCAGTTTCTCATCAATCAGTACAGTCAGGTCGACGCCATGCTGCGTCAGTATCCCCTGATCCTGGCGCAGATCACCGGCCAGCTCGCTTCCATCAAATAGCCATGGACGCTCTTCAGGCTTATCGCGAATCCGGGATCACCGACGATGACCCGGTACACCTGATCGTCCTGCTCCACGACCAACTCCTGCGGGACTTGCACCGCGCGCTCGACGCTTTCGAGAAACAGGACATCCCACGCCGCGCCAACGAACTGGACCATGCACTGCTTGTGGTCGGCCAGTTGCAAGGCACGCTCAATCTGGAAAGCGGGGGCGAAGTGGCTCGCAACCTCGACCACTTCTACAACCTGTTCCGTGACAACCTCCTGCGCGCCGTCCTGGAAGGATCGCCCGGGCTGCTGGAAAGACAGGCGCAGTACATTCTCGGTCTGCGTGAAGCCTGGCTGGAAGTGAGACGCCAGCAGCCTCTGCCCGATCCCCAAAGCGGACCACAAAGTGCCGCACCGCCCGCTGACGGCCATCAGGATCAGGATAACGACCAGTCGCAGAGGAGTTCGACATGGAAGGCGTAGCCGTTTCTGTCCAGTCGATCGAAGACACGAATCGCAACCTCGACTCGCTTATCGAAATCCTGCGTCCTGCGCAGAAGTCGTTTTCTGTCACCCCCGAAGATATGGCCACGCTCTTGGCGGAAGTCCTGCGTGCAGGGGAATGGCTGCGCTCCGGTCTCGCTCACAACGCCCAGGGACGCATGGCCGACGAACTGGAGCGCTACTGCCTGCGTCTTGAACAGCTGCGTCATTTGTTGCCCATTTTGCACGCGCAACTTCTCACCGAGCGCTCACGCCTCCAAGCCGAAAAAAAACACCTGGAGGCCACCGCCACCTGGGCCCGCTCGGCGCATGGGCAATCTCGCTAACCATTAGGTTTTGACTTTGTTTTGAAGGGGCGCGGCTTCAGGCGCTCCGTAAGTGCCGTAAAATCGACGCGGCTTTAAGCCGCCGCGGTGGACTGCCGGGCGGCTGAAGGAGTTTTTCCGCAGCCTGTTCAGCGATGCCGAACGCCGTGTGCCTTCAACACCCCCTTCAGCCACTGCAATTTGACACTCCGAGCACAACTCTTTCATCTTGACCACCGGTTCGACAGCGAGGACACTTATCCGTTGGCTGCCGCTCCTGCCCCCAAGTAGCCGAGCCCCGACGTTTCCCTTGAAAGGGTTCACCATGAAGCCCGCCCGCCTGGTCCTCCTGCTCTTATCTGTCGCGGCTACACTTTTCGCTCAATCGCATTCTGCTTCCCCGATCAAGCCGCCTGCAGGGACAGAGTTGGCGATCGGGAGATCCCAAGCCGGTCCGGCAATTCGGGGCAGGATGGTCGAAGCGTACGGCCGGCTCCCACTCGCGTTTGAAGCCAACCAGGGACAACTCGATCCCCACGTAAAGTTTGTCTCGCGAGGCGCAGGCTACAGCTTGTTTCTGACGCCGACTGAGACGGTGATGACTCTGCGCAGGCCTTCTCGGGGGGAACCGTCCTCACGCGGCACAAGAGCTCTGCCGTCGCAGGAAGAAAAATCCGCCGTGCTTCGCATGAAGCTCGTGGGCGCCAACGCCGAGACGCAAGTCTTTGGGCAAGATGAATTGCCCGGCAAGAGCAACTACTTCCGCGGCAACGATCCGACGAAGTGGCGGAGCAGTGTTCCTCAATATGCGAGGGTGCGTTACACCAACGTCTATCCCGGCATGGACCTGGCTTACTACGGCAATCAGCGCGAACTCGAGTACGACTTCGTGCTTCGGCCTGGGGCGGACCCAGGCCAGATTCGGCTCCGAATAGAAGGTGCGAAAAAACTTCGCCTCGAACACGGCGACCTGGTGCTGCGTCGCCCCGAGGGTGAGGTCCTTCTGCGCCACCCACATATCTACCAGGATTCAAATGGAAAGCAGCGGGAGATTCATGGCCACTATGTAATCAACAATAAGAGCGAAGTCGGATTCCGCGTTGCTTCTTACGATCGGGCCAGGACGCTGGTGATAGATCCCGTCCTTGCCTATTCCACCTACGTGGGCGGGAGTAAAGAAGAGAGCGGTGCCAGCATTGCCGTGGACTCAGCGGGCAACGCTTACATAACGGGGCAAGATAGAGGCTCCACTGACTTTCCGACAGAGAATCCCAAAACGACACCGGTGAGGGCATCGCCGTGGACTCGGCAGGCAACGCCTACCTGACTGGGCAAACCGACTCAAACGACTTTCCCCTTGTGAACGCCATTCAGGCTGTTCCTAGCGGAAATAGCACGGGCTTCGTTACCAAGATCAATGCGGCGGGCAACGCTCTTGTTTACTCGACTTTCCTCGGCGGTACCGGTGGCGACAACGGCTCCCGCATCGCGGTGGACTCGGCCGCCAACGTCTATGTGACGGGCTACACACTCTCGACCGACTTTCCCATCGTTAATGCCATCCAGCCCACATTTGGTGGTGGTCTGCTGGACGGGTTTGTCACCAAGATCAATGCCGCGGGCAGCGCCCTCGTTTATTCCACCTACCTGGGCGGGAGTGGCGACGACGTCGGTACGGGCATCGCCGTGGACTCGGCCGGCAAGGTCTACCTGACGGGTGTCACCACATCAATCAACTTTCCTACTGTCAATGCCATCCAACCCACACTGCATTCCCCGTATGGCAACGCGTTTGTGACCAAGATCAATGCCGGGGGAACCGCGCTCGTCTATTCAACCTACCTGGGTGGGAGTAGCAGCGAGGACGGCGAGGGCATCGCCGTGGACCCGGGTGGTAATGTCTATGTGGCTGGCGGTACTACGTCAGCCGACTTTCCGATTGTCAACGCCATCCAGCCTGTTCTTAACGGGTTTGGAGATGCCTTCGTTACTAAAATCAACCCCGCGGGTTCCGCCCTCCTTTACTCGACCTACCTGGGCGGGAGCAATGGCGAGGGCGCAAGGGGCATCGCATCGGACTCAGCCGGTAATGCCTACGTGACTGGAATCACTGAATCACCCGACTTTCCTACTCTCAATGCTATCCAACCAGCCTATGCCGGAAATCGCGATCTATTCGTTACCAGTATCAATGCGGCAGGCACCGCCTTCATCTACTCGACCTACCTGGGCGCCAACAAGGATGATGAGGCCAATGCCATCGCTTTGGATTCGGCGGGCAGCGCCTACGTCGTGGGGGCCTCACTATCGGGCAGCTTCCCGAAAACTTTGAGCTTCCAAAAACGTTCCCTCGCATTTCAGCCGAGCCGGCAATGAAAGGGAAGGGCGACGCTATTGTCGCTAAGATTGCCTTGCGTACGTTCGTGAAAGCTTCTCCGAAGAATCTGGCCTTTCAGACGCAAGCCGTTGGCACGACCAGTTCACCGCTAAAGGTCACTCTGACCAACACCGGGGCCAGCCCACTGACCGTCAACAGAATCTATGTCGCAGGTGCAAATGCCGGTGACTTTGCGGAAATGAACACCTGTGGCGCTGCCGTCGCACCGGGAGCGAGCTGCGCGATCTCGGTCACTTTCACACCTTCGGCCGCAAGCAAGAGGAAAGGGACGTTAGGCATCAGTGATTCGGACCCGGCAAGCCCACAAGCGATTGCGTTGGTTGGCACCGGGACCTAATTCTCTACGTATTGCTCGGAAGGCGGGCGAAATCCAGCTAGCCTCCTCCTTCCACTACCGCACGCACGAAACTTTTCCCCAAAGCTCATGACGGTTTTTCCCACCCGATTACGCATTGCGAACTGAATCGGCAGGATTCGACCAGCCGAAGGCGAGGCGCCCGCGTCGCGCCCCCACACTGCCCAAGAGATGGAAACGTCTGGAAATGGAGTGCACAATGCTTGCTCGCGACTCAAAAACTGACAAACTTCAGGTTCTATTTGCCCTTCTCGTTTTGTCATTCGCTTTCACGCTAGCCATCCCTCTCCAGGCCCAGACATTCCAAACGGTTCCAGCGCTGGCATACACCAAAGCCTTCGCCGGGGCCGAGCCTCTTCCCCAGGTTCTGACAATTGCGTATAGCGATCAAACGACGGTTCGCTTCAGTACAGCCGCATCGACGAACAGCGGCGGTGCCTGGCTGTCGGTTTCTCCCGCGGGCGCCGGTTGCTGCTTCACACCGCTGGCCGTTCAGGTCATCGTGACCGCTGGCAACCTGGCGGCCGGGACCTACACCGGGCAAGTCGTAATTACCAACTTCGCAAACGGCGCCATTAATATGACCATCCCCGTGACGCTCACGGTGGCCGCGTCGGGCGCGACCTTCTTCGATGACCTCCCAGGAAAGCTGAGCTACTCTTTCAAAACCGGCGGAACCTCAACCGCGCAATCGATTCAGATCCGAAAGGCCGGATCTGGCACGCTGAACTGGACCGTGACGGCCAGCACTGGAATTGGTGGCAGTTGGTTGACGGCCACTCCTTCCAGCGGAACTGCGCCCTCCAATATCACCATTAGCATTAACAAGGCCAACCTGCCTGGAGGAGGGTCAACCGTCGGCACCTTCGTGGGTCAATTGCTATTCCAGACCTCAGGTGACAGCGTCACCATTCCGGTGGCGGTCACGGTCGGCCCCACTGTGTTCGAACAGATCAATCCACTCAACTTCACCATGCCATTCGCGGGCGCTAACGCTCTTGCTCAGGTTCTCAACGTCGCCATGAACGACAACACCACTATTCGCTACAGTGCTTCGGTTGCGACGGCGAAGGGTGGCGCTTGGTTGTCGATCTCGCCCACCGGCAACGGCTGCTGTTTCACGCCCTTGGCGGAAGTCGTCAGCATTAACGCGGGTTCACTCGCGGCGGGCGCGTATACCGGAGAAATCATCATCACCGAATTCGCCAATCCTGGCAGAGCGATGGTTGTGCCGGTCACACTGACCGTCCTTTCGTCCGGCACGTTCTTCGCCGACCTTCCCGGTCAGTTGAGCTTCTCGATCAAAACCAACCGCACGACAGCAACCCCACAAACCGTGCAAGTCACGAACGGCGGTTCCGGCACGTTGAACTGGACCCTCGCCACCAGCACTGCCGATGGCGGCAGTTGGCTGAGTGGGACTCCCACCAGCGGAGCTGCGCCCTCGGCGGTCTCGGTCGGAATCGATGTCACTCAACTGCCTGGTGGAGGAGCGGTGGCCGGCGAATATATCGGTCAACTGGTCTTCCAAACCACCGGGGACTCGACCACGATTCCGGTGACTGTCACTGTGGGAGCAGCGCCGTTTATCCAGTTGAACCCCATCAGCTTTACCATGCCGTTCGGCGGAGTCAGTCCGCTGCCGCAAGTCTTGAACGTAGCCACCATCGATAACTCGACGATTCGATTCAGCGGATCAGTCGCGACCGCCAAAGGCGGCAACTGGCTATCCATCTCTCCTACGGGAAATGGCTGTTGCTTCACGCCCCTAGCGATTACCGCCAGCGTGATCAACGCCGGCACCCTCGCGGCGGGAACCTATACCGGTGAAATCATCTTCACCGAGTTCGCCAATCCTGGACGCTCGATGGTCGTCCCCGTCAACCTGACCATCCTCTCTGCCGGCTCATTCTTCGCCGATCTTCCCGGAGAGTTAACCTTCTCCTTTGCCACCGGAGGCCACGCCACATCTCAGATCATCCAAGTCGGCAACGGTGGAACCGGAACGTTGAACTGGACTCTCTCGACCAGCACCGCCGATGGCGGCAACTGGCTAAGCGGAACTCCTGTCAGCGGTGCCGCGCCTTCGAGAGTGACAATCGCAGTCGATGCCACGCAGTTACCCGGAGGAGGCGCGCTAGCTGGAACCTTCCTCGGCCAGCTGGTATTCCAAACCGCCGGAGACGTCACCACTATCCCGGTGAGCGTCACCGTGGGCACCGCTGTCTTTACGCAGGTGAACCCGATCGCCTTCACGATGCCCTTCGGCGGCGCCAATCCCTTACCTCAAACTCTCACGGTCGCGACCACCGACAACTCCACGATCCGCTTCAGCGTAACGGCGGTCACAGCCAAAGGCGGCAACTGGCTCTCGACCTCGCCTACGGGCAACGGATGCTGCTTCACGCCGCTGCCGGTTGCGGTCAGCGTAAATGCCGGCACGCTCGCCGCTGGAGTCTACACCGGAGAGATCATCCTCACGGAATTCGCCAACCCCGGACGATCGATGACCGTGCCTGTAACTCTGACGGTCGTCGACTCCGGACCACTATTCGGCAATCTTCCCGGCCAGATGAACTTCTCCATGAAGGCCGGAGGAAAAGTCTCGCCGCAGACAATTCAGATCCTCAACGGCGGGTCCAGCAAATTGAGCTGGACTCTCACTCCCACGACTGCCGATGGCGGCGGCTGTTATTACCTGTGGAAGCGGATTGGCCCCGCCGACCGGCATGACGAAATTGAGAGAGTTGATCTGGGCAAAATCCGCAGTTCCAACCGTCACAAGTACTCCGACGGTGGCGGTGCCGCTTGCGGACTGTAAGAGCAGTTGACCGATGTAGTTTCCGGGGATGTGCCCGGCTCCGGGTAACACAGTCGTATTAATTTTTATGGTTACCGTCTTCGGAGTCGTTAATCCCGAAAGGATTGATGGAACCAGCCAGAGGCCGCCATCGGCAGTCGTGGGAGT
>WNEZ01006146.1_pt1 | contig 10536 bp, 9 predicted proteins | sample 5400521 | NCBI WGS metagenome assembly WNEZ01 (sample SAMN13153339, study PRJNA577476) | soil metagenome | isolation source: 120 cm saprolite under Douglas fir tree site 2 hole 1 replicate 1 | place: USA:California | collected 2015-04-18
TCAGGTATGCAAAATGTGGTTGAGTGGATTGTAGAATACTTGCTAAACCTGACAGAGAGCGTAGCTGGAAAAGTAAAGGCGAAGAAGTTTTTCCCACTTGTTGCGACTTTTTTCATCTTTATTCTGTTCTGTAACTTACTGGATGTCTTCCCTGGTGTAGATACCATTGGAACGGTGAACCTGGCAGCGCTCAGATCGGCACATCTCAGTCCTCCAACAACCTTTTTTCTGTTAGGTGGATACTCCGACAAGCTGATCCCCTGGGTTCGTCCCGGAACAAGCGACCTTAATCTTACGTTAGCATTGGCACTTGTTTCCGTCATTGTCACCCAGATCTTCGGTTTCTATACATTGGGAGCAAAGCAGCATCTGAGCAAGTATTTCAACTTCAAAGCCTTGTTTACCCATGGCTTTCAGGGGCCTATCGAGTTCTTCGTGGGCTTGATTGAGATCATAACAGAGCTATCTCGCATTCTCTCATTCTCTTTCCGTCTCTTTGGCAATATCTTTGCTGGTAGTGCAGTACTGGCGGTCTTCGCCTGGCTTCTACCATTTGTTTCCGATGCAGTCTTCATCCCACTAGAACTCTTTGTTGGTTTTGTACAGGCACTTATCTTCGCTTTGTTAACACTCGTCTTCCTGGAAATTGCTACTACCAGCCATGAGGACGTTGAGGAAGTGACCGAAAAGGAAGCATTTAAGGAATATGAGCAGCATAAGGCTGAAGAAGAAGCCGTGGCAGCCAGCTAAAATATAACATGCGTTAGTTCCAGCAATTGCTATTCGCAGTATTTTCTGCGATTGCATAAATTATCATCAAACAATACATAAAGGAAATTCCTTTAAGGAGGTTTTCAACGTGACTTCACTCGCTATCGCACTTGCAATCGGTTTGGGAGCTATCGGCCCAGGCCTCGGTATCGGTATTGCTGGAGGTCAGGCCTTAAATGCCATTGGCCGAAATCCAGAAGCAGAACCACTGATCCGTATTAACATGTTCATCGCCCTGGCATTCGCCGAAGCTATTGCTATTTACGCGCTGGTTATTGCCTTCGTGCTCACTGGTAGACCTTAGTCTACAGGTAAGCATGGTAGGGGTACTTAAAGAGGGAAGACCACCAGATTTCTCTTACCCTACTATGCCTGGGTTGGAGCATATAATCCACCCATAGTATAGGCATACCCTGGTAGTCGTTTATTCAGGCTACAACGCGGTATTACCTCTGATGAAAGGAGGCGCACTTAGAATGAATCTAGCAAGTCAGTTCGGTATTAATCCTTTTGCTTTTCTCTCACAACTTGTCAGCTTTGGCATTGTCTTTCTAATCCTTTGGAAATGGGGATTCCCTGCCATTGTCAAGACACTAGAAAAGCGTCAAGCGGTGATTCGCGAAGGCATAGAGAATGCAGAAAAAGCCAGGCATGACCTTGCAGAGGCAACTACACGCGCTGAACAGGTAATGCAAGAAGCACGCGTCCAGGCACAGGAGACCATCGCCCAGGCGACGAAGGCAGCTGAGAGAGAGGCTATCCGTATTCAGGAAGAGGCATATGCCCGTTCAGCTGAGATTGAGCAGCAGCAGGTGGCTCGTATCCAGCAGGAGGCAGCCCGCGCTCGTGCTGAGCTTAGTCGCCTGGTAGTCAATCTTTCGATTAGTGCTGCGGGCAAAGTCATCAGCAAGTCTGTTGACAGTTCAGATAACCGCCGCCTGGTCGAAGAGTTTGTTCACGCTAGTGAAACAAGGGAACAGTAATGCTAAAGGGAGCGATAGCACGCCGCTATGCCGGGGCGATCTTCGATATTGGGCTGAAGCAACATACGCTTGACCAAACTCTCGCTGACGTGCAAGAGATAGCCAAACTGTTTTCCATTCGTAAACTTGCTTATCTCCTGCGCGAGCCGAATATCCCTGCGGAGCGCAAAGAGACAGCAATACGCCAGGGCCTGGCATCAAAGGTGCTGCCGACATCGCTCAATCTCGCATTATTGGTCGTCCAGCGTGGGTTGGTTGAGCTAATGCCGAATATTGCTCGTGAACTGAATCAGCTTGTACTTGATTATAAGAATGAGGCAAAAGCTGAAGTTACCACGGCAACGCAGATGGATGAATCGCAGCGGAGCCAGGTACAGCATGCGTTAGAACGTATGACTGGCAAAAAGATACAGTTAGAAACTCGGGTACAACCGAACATACTGGGTGGAGTAGTAGCACGAGTAGGAGATCAGGTGATCGATGGTAGTGTAGAACGCCGTCTGAAATTGCTGCAACAACAGCTATTAACAGATGTTTCTACCGCCAGTATTGATTTCTCAGCAGAGCCAGGTGCAGAAGAAACTAAGCCGTCAATCGACGGCTTAAAACCTGCTTACCAGCCACCAACCATACGTTCGAACCCGTAGTTACCGGTATTCACACGTGAGTGCCAATATACATTACAATTAACAGATAGTAACAACTCTACCACAGGGCTGTAGTGGGTCTTTCGCGGATGCCAGATACACTACTAAACAGGCGGAGCAAGGATCAATACAAACAGGAGGAACAGCGATGGCATCATGGGCCGACGAAATCAGTGCTATCATAGAAAAAAACATCGCAGGGTTTGGAACAAGTGAAACCGCAACAGCAAGCGTTGGCACTGTCATCGCAGTGCAGGACGGCATCGCTCGTGTCTATGGCCTGCAAGATGTGAAATATCTAGAGTTGGTGGAATTTCCACGTACGGGGATAATGGGTATGGCCTTCAACCTCGAAGAAGAGACGGTCAGTTGCCCCATCCTGGGCGAGTATTACCATATACGTGAAGATGACGAAGTGCGTACTACAGGAAGAGTTATCTCGGTGCCTGTTGGTGATGCACTGATTGGACGCACAGTAAACCCTTTGGGCGAACCATTGGACGAAAAAGGACCAATAGTAACCAACAAATATCGCCCGGTGGAACGTGTTGCTCCTGGCGTAATCACACGCCAGCCAGTAAATACGCCCGTACAAACAGGCTTGAAGGCGATTGATAGTATGATTCCCATCGGGCGAGGCCAACGCGAATTGATCATTGGCGACCGCCAGACAGGAAAGAGCGCTATCGCAATCGATACAATCATTAACCAGAAGGGCAAAAACCTGCTGTGTATCTACGTAGCAATCGGTCAGAAGAACTCCACAGTGGCACGTACCCAGGTTATTCTAGAGCAACACGGGGCGATGGAGCATACCATCATAGTGGTAGCAGGTGCCTCTGACCCGGCGCCTGTGAAGTACCTGGCGCCTTATGCGGGTTGCGCGATGGGTGAGGAGTTCATGGAGTCTGGACGAGATGCATTGATCATCTATGACGACCTGACGAAACACGCCGAGGCTTACCGCAATATCTCATTGATCATTCGCCGTCCCCCTGGACGTGAAGCATATCCTGGTGATGTCTTCTACTTGCATTCACGCCTCCTGGAGCGTGCTGCTCGCCTGAATGACGATTACGGCGGTGGTTCGCTCACTGCGCTGCCCATAATTGAAACGAAAGCAAATGACATCTCTGCGTATATCCCAACCAATGTGATTTCGATCACCGATGGGCAGATATTTCTTGAGACTGACCTGTTTAACGCCGGGCAGCGACCAGCCGTAAACGTGGGTCTTTCGGTTTCGCGTGTGGGTAGCAGTGCCCAGACACGCGCAATGCGACAGGTAGCAGGATCTCTTCGTCTTGACCTTGCGCAGTTCCGCGAACTCGCGGCATTTGCACAGTTTTCGTCAGACCTGGATAAAGCTACAAAGAGCCGTATTGACCGTGGACGTCGCTTAACCGAAGTACTCAAACAGCCGCAATATCAACCGGTACCTGTGGAAAAGCAGGTCATGATCATCTATGCTGCGACCATCGGATACCTGGATGATGTGCCTGAAGACCAGGTATCCGCATGGGAAAGCGCTTTCTATCGCTATATGGATGCGAATCACCCGGAAATCGGTGAGGAGATCGTCGAGAAATCGGTCAATGCACGAGATAAAATGTCGGAAGACCTGCTGAAACAGTTGAACGCCGCTATCGAGGAGTTCAAGAAGATAGCAGCGCCGCAATAGGAGAGCTTGGTATCCACTCCTCCAACGTTACTGCGTTGCTCTTACCCGTTCTGCCAACGCTACCGCTTCGCGGTCAGGCAGAACGAAAGTCAACTGGACTTCGTCTCAGGAGGTGTGAAAGGAGGATTGATGTATGGCATCAACCAGAGAAATACGGCGGCGAATCAGGTCGGTCAAAAATACGGCACAGATCACCAAAGCAATGCAGATGGTAGCAAGTAGTAAGATGCGCCGGGCGCAAGAACGCGTCCAGCAATCGCGCCCTTATGCTGATCAACTACGAGGGCTTGTCTCACGCCTTGCCAGGGTCACAGGCGAGGACGCGGGAGGAGAAATCGCGCTGCTGAAAGAACGTCCGGTGCGCAGGATCGGCATAGTGGCAATTACACCTGACGGTGGCCTAGCTGGAGCATTGCCGAGCAACATCAATCGTAAGGCTGCTGCAACGGCCATTGAGGAGCAAAGGCGATTCGCGGAGCAGGGAGAACGGCCCGCAGTGGACTACGTGACAGTTGGACGCAAGGGACGTGATTTCGTCTTACGCAACCAGTTGCACCTGATAGCTGAATTCACGAAATATGGTGATAGACCATCGTTACCGGACGCCTCGGCTATCGCGCAGGTGGCTGTGGACGCTTTTCTGAATGGAGAGGTGGATGTAGTCTACCTGGTGTATGCGAAATTTATCAATACTGTGAGCCAGCTGCCAACCGCTGTGCAATTGCTACCGGTACAGCCGCCTACTGAGCAAGAAGGGGAGAGTAAAACCGTCGAGTACATCTACGAGCCAGATGCAGCGAGCATTTATGAGGCTTTGCTGCCGCGCTACGTGAATGTGCAGGTCTACCAGGCCCTGCTCGAAACGATTGCGAGCTTCTATTCGGCTCAGATGGTAGCAATGAAGAATGCAACGGATAATGCGAACGATTTGATTCAGGATTTGACCCTTACCTATAATAAAGCTCGCCAGGCAAGTATCACGACCGAGATTCTTGAGGTTGTGTCCGGCGCTGAGGCTCTGTAGGCGAGTAGGAGAAATATATGGCAACGACACAAACGGGTACAAAGGGAAAAATTGTACAGGTACTAGGAGCAGTGGTGGATATTGAGTTTCCACCAGACCATCTACCAGAAATCTACAATGAAGTGCAGACGCGTCCAGTAGGGTCTGAACAAGTCCTTTCACTGGAGGTTGAGCAGCAGCTAGGGAATAACTGGGTACGTTGTGTAGCTATGGGATCAACAGACGGCTTGCAGCGGGGTATCGATGCTATTGATATGGGCGCTTCAATTTCAGTACCGGTAGGACCGAAAACACTGGGACGCATCTTTAACGTGCTTGGCCAGGCAGTTGACAATAAGCCGGAAGTAACAGATGCTCCGCGCATGCCAATCCATAGGGAGGCTCCTGGCCTGGAAGACCAGGCAACAACAATTGAAGTCTTTGAGACTGGCATTAAAGTCATTGACCTGATCTGCCCTTTCATGAAAGGCGGAAAAATTGGTGCCTTTGGTGGCGCCGGTGTGGGTAAGACCGTTATCATCCAGGAACTGATCAACAATATCGCGAAAGGACATGGTGGTTACAGCGTATTTGCGGGCGTGGGTGAGCGCACCCGTGAAGGGAATGATCTGTATCATGAAATGCAGGAAGCGAAGGTCATCGACCGCCTGGCGATGGTGTTTGGTCAGATGAATGAACCGCCCGGTTCGCGCTTACGTGTAGCCCTGAGCGCCCTGGCAATTGCGGAGTATTTCCGTGATGAAGAGGGCAAAGATGTATTGCTCTTCATCGACAATATCTTCCGTTTTACACAGGCCGGTGCTGAAGTATCGGCGCTTCTGGGCCGCATGCCCTCGGCTGTGGGTTATCAGCCAAACCTGGCAGAAGAGATGGGCGAATTGCAAGAGCGCATCACTTCGACGAAAGAGGGATCGATCACATCGATGCAGGCAGTGTATGTACCTGCTGACGACTATACAGACCCTGCTCCCGCCGCAACATTCGCCCACCTGGACTCGACACTTGTGTTGGAGCGCGCGATCTTTGAGCAGGGCATTTATCCTGCGATTGATCCACTCGCTTCTACCAGCCGCATTCTTGACACAAACGTTGTGGGTCAGGAGCACTACGATGTGGCACGTGGTGTGCAGAAGGTACTACAACGTTATAAAGACCTGCAAGATATTATTGCAATCCTGGGTATCGACGAACTGTCAGATGAGGATAAGTTAACTGTAGCTCGCGCGCGTAAGTTGCAGCGCTTCTTCTCTCAGCCTTTCACAGTAGCAACAGTATTCACCGGTCTCGAGGGCAGATATGTACCCGTGAAGGAGACGGTACGCGGCTTCAAGGAAATTCTGGAAGGTAAGTACGACCACATTCGTGAGGATTTCTTCTATATGAAGGGAACCATCGACGAGGTTGTAGAGAGCTACGAGAAAGAAACTCAAAAGGGGTAGACGATGGCAACACGCACTACCATGCATGTAGAGATAGTAACAGCGGAGCGAGAGCTTTATAATGGAGAGGCCGATTCGGTGATTGCCCCTGGCTCTGAGGGAGAACTTGGTATTCTACCAAGACACGCGGCGCTGCTAACCACGCTGAAAGTTGGTGAGTTGCTGATCAAGCTAAGTGGCGCTGAAGAGCCGTTCTTTGTCTCCGGTGGCTTTCTTGAAGTATCTAATAATAGTGTGACGGTGCTTGCGGAAACTGCGGAACATGCGGAGGAGATAGACCAGGCACGTGCCGAAGCTGCTCGCCGGAGCGCCCAGGAATCGCTTGCGCAGGCACAATCGGATTCTGATCGAGCAGAGCTGTTGGGTGCTCTTGAACGTGCTGTAGCGCGAATACACGTAGCCGAAATATCTCGTCGCCGTAGCGGTCGTCGTATCCAAATGCCACCACCTTCAGAAATGTAGATATACCCATTGGAGTTGTAATACAGCATGAGTACAACAGCTGCTGGACGACCACGCCCATTTGTGCTAATTATTATGGATGGTTGGGGTATTAACCCACGTAAAGAGGGCAATGCGATTGCCCTGGCACGGACTCCCAATATTGATAAACTGGCAAAGGATTGGCCACATACAGCGATAAGAACCTCTGGCGAAGCAGTGGGTCTCCCTGAGGGACAGATGGGAAACTCCGAGGTAGGACACCAGAACATTGGTGCAGGGAAACGTGTACTGCAAGACTATACTCGTGTGAATGAGTCGATTAAAGATGGTTCGTTTTTCCAAAATCCCGCACTGCTAATGGCAGTTGAGCACGTTAAGAAAAATGGGTCACGACTCCATATTTGCGGTCTACTAGGCGATGGTGGAGTTCACGCGCACGAGACACACTTAGAAGCGCTGCTGCGCCTGGCAAACATGCATGACATTGAAAATGTCTATATCCACAGCTTTACAGACGGACGGGATACTTCGCCTACGGGAGGAGTTGAGTTCATGCGCCATCTTCAGGCCCGTGCTCAAGAGATTGGTGGAGAACACGCGGCAAAAGTAGGGACTGTCAGTGGCCGGTATTATGCGATGGACCGGGATAACCGTTGGGATCGCACTGCGCTGGCATATTTCGCTATGACTCGCGCAGAGGGGGTACGAGCAACTTCGGCGACAGGTGCAATTGAACAATCTTACGAGCAAGGCGTCACAGATGAATTTATTGTGCCAACGGTAGTGATGGAGGATCAGCAACCTGTCGCAGTTGTCAAAGCAGGCGATGCACTGATCCACTATAATTTCCGTCCCGACCGCGCGCGCCAACTGACAAAGGCATTTGTACTGGAAGAGCTTCCACCGCAGGCACAAGGAAAATTTGACAGGGGACCGCGTTTAGAGAACTTGCAGTACGTAATGATGACAGCCTATGAAGAGGGATTGGACGCGGCTGTGGCCTACCGTGCCGACGAGGTCGAGATGCCGCTTGCCCGAGTGATCTCTGAGCAGGGCTTACGTCAGTTCCATACAGCAGAGACCGAGAAGTATGCGCATGTTACTTATTTTATTAATGGTCGACGTGAGACACCTTTTCCGGGCGAGGATCGACTGCTGGTACCTTCACCTAAGGTGCCAACATATGACTTGCAACCTGAAATGAGCGCGGCAGGAGTAACCGATACTGCGGTAGAACATATCCGTAGTGGGAAGTATGATCTGATAGTCATGAATTATGCGAACGCAGACATGGTCGGGCATACAGGCGTATTGGAGGCTGCGATTAAGGCAGTGGAGGTCGTTGATACAGGAGTAGGACGTGTAGTGGAGGCAACGCTTGCAATGGGTGGCGGACTACTGATTACCGCCGACCATGGAAACGCAGAACAATTGATTGACTACGCAACGTGGAAGCCATTTACTGCGCACACAACGTTCCCTGTACCACTTTACCTGGTTGTACCAAATTTAGCACAGGTACGATTGCGGAATGATGGCATTCTAGCCGATGTCGCCCCCACAATTCTGGACGTGTTAGGTATACCACAGCCAGGAGATATGACAGGGCGAACGCTGATTCAACGTTAACAATCAGGTCTAGATATTTTCCATCCAAAAGAGAAATAGTTATCCACATATTGAATAAGAGTATGTGGATAACTATTTCTGAGTGTGGATAAGGTACATAAGATGTTTCTGGAAAGTCAAAGCAAAAGCGGTGGCTTGCTCTTCTCTGAATACTCCATAGATGTAGCGGTCGGGGCGAACGAGGACAAAGAGATCGCGCTGGTTCAAGGGCAAGCTATCGAGTTCGTTTTCAATTGAAACGAAACGTACGCCCAAACGTTGCCAGATGCCGGCATTCAAGGAAGCAAAAGCCTTGTCGGGATTATGGTGGAGGCGTAAGAGGGCAAAGCCCGGACCAAGGATATTGTCGAGTAGCGTCTTCTCGCCCTCCGATGTTTTTACTTCAGGTTGGGGGAGCATCATTCCAGTAAGGACCTTACTTTCTCTTGAGCCATCAAAATACATGAAGCCCTTTTTATAACGCGGCTGTGGCTTAAGGCGACCTTCTGCGAGATAGTCGTGGATAGCCGGTACGGCGTTCAGAGCAAGAAAAATACCATCACGCAGCGTAGCGAGGACTTTAGACGTAGGCATGATAATTGTCCCCAAAAACTTTGAAAACCATATTAACTGGGCTGTATGCTCCTGACGCTCCTGGTTAAAGGTATCGAGAAGTGCTGGACTTGCCTGGCCTTGCAGTACCATTTGCAGCTTCCAACTGAGATTATGAGCATCTCGCAAACCACAATTCATGCCCTGCCCACCAAATGGGGGCAGGAGGTGCGCGGCATCACCCAACAGGAATACTCGTCCTTTTGAAAAGGTTTGAGCGAGGGCGGCATGAAAGGTATAGATGTATCGACGTATTATCTGTGGATTGCCAGATCCTCCAACCTGCTGAATAAGAGAGCGTATCTTCTCATCACGCAATAGATCCTCTTCTCTCTCACCGGGTAAGAGCATAAATTCCCATCTGCGGGAGGCATGAGGGGCCGGGACAGTGACCGCTGGGCGACGTGGATTACAGAAAAAGACGGCAACGGCAGAAGGATCAGTATCATTGATGGTGTCAATCACCAGCCATTTTTGTGAAAAGGGCGAACCGCGCATAGTAATACCAAGCTGGCGCCTGGTGGCGCTTTTTGCGCCGTCGCAAGCAAGTAAGTACGCACAAGTAAACGTTTTGAGAACCCCTTCAGGAGTACGAACGGAGAGGGCCACTTCTGTATCGCTCTGCTCGAATGTTTCGACGGTATGCTGAAACTGTATACTGACACACGGGAAACGTTTGAGTCCGTGGAGTAGCGTAGCTTCAAACTCAGGCTGGTGAAATGTTGAGATAAGCGGGTAACCATTCCGCTTGCTCGTAGGTGATACTTTGGAAAGATAGTGTTTGCCTGAAATATAGTGGGCGTCGATATCCAGCAGCACATTCTCGATAACAGCATGACTCAAGCCCATAGCCTGGCAGATACGCAAGCCTTCGTCATCGAGCGAGATAGCTCTGGGAAGGTCACTCAAGCCTGCATTGCGTTCGAGGATGAGGACATCGATACCAAACATGCCCAGCAGGTTGCCCATAGTTAGACCTGTTGGCCCGGCACCTACGATGATGATGGAGAAGTATGGTGGAGATGATGCGCTCATGACAGGTACCGAGGGCGACCGCAAGGGTGCGCCCCTACTATGATACGAATGAATTGGCTTTCCACTTTCCTGCTCATTCTCTCACATCTACACTTTTCTGATGGCTAATACGACATTCGCGCCACCTATACCACGTCCCCCGATGAGGGCGGTAGAGTGTGACAAAGGTCGCGCTTCGTTTTGTACGAGATCTAAACCATACTGCGGTATAAGTTGCTCACAATTGATTGTTGGAGGAATCATACCATATCGGAACGCCAACAGTGCTGTACACTCTTTAAAGCTAGATACG
>WNEZ01006147.1_pt1 | contig 10536 bp, 10 predicted proteins | sample 5400521 | NCBI WGS metagenome assembly WNEZ01 (sample SAMN13153339, study PRJNA577476) | soil metagenome | isolation source: 120 cm saprolite under Douglas fir tree site 2 hole 1 replicate 1 | place: USA:California | collected 2015-04-18
CAACTGGCCCGACCCGTTCTCGCTCCTGGCGTTCATCGCGGGCCGTACCCAGCGGATCCATGTGGGCGCGAGCGTGATCGTGCTGCCGTACCGGAATCCGCTCGTGACCGCCAAGGCGGCCGCGACCGTCGACCAGGCCTCGCGCGGCCGCTTCATCTTCGGCGTCGGAGTTGGCTGGGACGAGGAGGAGTTCCGCAACCTCGGGCTGCCCTTCCGCGAGCGCGGCGCGCAGACGGACGAGTACCTGCGCGTGATCAAGGCGGCGTGGAGCGCGGACCAGCCGAGCTTCGCCGGCAAGTATCTGACGTTCTCCGGCGCCACGTTTGCGCCGCGGCCCGCCCAGACTCCGCATCCGCCGATCTGGGTCGGCGGCCTGCCCGGCACGATCTCGTCACCCGCGCTCCGACGCGTCGCGCTGCTCGGCGACGCCTGGCATCCCCTCGCCCTGAGTCTCGCCGACATCGAGAAGGGAATGGCGATGATCCGCGAGCTGACCGGCAAGACCGGCCGGTCCGTCGGCTGCGCGCCGAGGAACATGCTGACGCTCGCCGACAAGTCCAAGGGCGGTGGTCGGAGCGCCTTCGAGGGATCGGTCGACGAGGTGGCGAGCGACATCCGTCGGATTCGATTGCTGGGCTGCGAGTGGATGACGTTCGATCTGCCGCGGGGGGACGTCGCGGGTATGACGCGAGCGATGGAGCGCCTCACCAAGGAGGTTCGTCCGGCCGTCTAGCGGCGGGCGATCGACCATGCGTGTCGAGAGCATCGAAGCGATCCCGATCGAGATCCCGCTCAAGAAGAACTTCGGCGGAAGTACGTACTCCGTCCTCACGCGCTGCACCGTCGTCACGCGCATGCGCACCGACGAAGGCCTCGTCAGCGAGGTCTACAACGGCGACAACCGCGAGCACGGGCGCGAGATCGTGCGGCTGATCCGCGAGACGCTCGCGCCCCTCGCCCGCGGCATGAGCATCTTCGAGGGCGAGCGCGTCTGGGAGAAGCTGTTCGCCCTCAGTCACATGAACCGCGACCGAAAGGTCCTGCTCGAGGCGATCGCCTGCGTCGACTGCGCGCTCTGGGATCTCGCCGGCAAGGCGCTGGGCAAGAGCGTGTGCGCGCTGCTCGGCGGGTACCGCCCCCGCCTGCCCATCATCTCCATCGGCGGCTACTACATGGAAGGCAAGACGCTCGCCGACATCGGCCGCGAGATGGAAGCCTACCGCCGCGCCGGCATGGCCGGGTGCAAGTTCAAGGTCGGCGGGCTCACGCCCGAGGAAGACGCCAAGCGGGTGGACGCCGCCCGCAAAGCCGCGGGCTCCGGGTTCATCCTGGCCGTCGACGCCAACCGCGGATGGTCGGCCGACGACGCGATCCGCTTCGCGCGGCTCGTCGAGCCGCTCGACATCCGGTGGTTCGAGGAGCCCTGTCACTGGTACGACGACGCGGCGCTGATGGCGCGCGTGCGGCAGGCGACGCGGATCCCGGTCACCGCCGGCCAGTCGGAGATCACGAGCCACGGCGTGCGCCGCCTGGTCGACGCCGGCGCCGTCGATCTCGTCAACGTCGACGTATCGGAATGCGGCGGCGTGACCGAGTGGCGCCGCGCCGCCGCGCTCTGCGGCGTGGCGGGTGTGCAGATGGCGCATCACGAGGAGTCGCAGATCTCGCAGCACCTGCTGGCCGCGGTGCCCCACGGCACCTACGCCGAGTGCTTCGCCGACCCCGAGCGCGATCCCGTCTGGCAGACCATGTGGGCGAATCGGCCGGCAATCAAGGACGGGATGATGGACGTCGCGCAAGGCCCCGGCTTCGGCCTGATCCTCGACGAGAGTCTGATCCGCCGATACCGCGTCGACTAGGCCGGCAGGCCCCGAGCGTTATGCGGGCGCGGCGGCGCGGACGAGCGCCAGATGGTCGTCGACCGTGTCCTTCGCGGTGATCGCGCGGATGACGACCTCGTCGACCGCGCCCTGCCACTTGGCGAGTCCTCGCCGGACGGCGTCCGGGCTCTCGGCAGCGATCGCCGTCTCCACCGGCTTCAGGCCCATGCGCGCGAAATTGGCGCCGTAGGCCGGCACGCCGGCATAGCGGTTCCCCTCGACTTCCAAGCGGTCACTCGCCCCGGGGCCGAGCGCGACACGCACGTATGCGCAGAGCCTCGGCGGCTGCCGTTTCGCGGCGGCCGCGCCCTCACGCACGCGCTCGGCGGACTGACGCGCGTACTCCGGTGTCAGCCAGTTGAAGAGCACTCCGTCGGCGACCTCGCCGGCGAGACGACACATCTTCGGCCCGAGCGCCGCCACGATGAGCCGCGTGGAGAGCTGCCGCCGCAGCTCGTCGACACCCCTGCGCACGCGCTTGAGCGCCTCCGGGTTCGGGCTGCCGATTCCGAGGAGCAGGCGATCGAGCGGGAGCCCGGTGGCCTTCACGCCCTGGACGATGCTCTCCGGTTCCCGCGTGTGCAGCGGGATCACGCCGATGCCGAGCTCGATGCGCTGGGTCTCCCGCGCCGCGTGGGCGAGCGCGGCGAGCCCGTCGGTCGAGCCGGGATGATTCACCCAGAAGGAGCTGTAGCCGAGCCGCTCGGCCTCTCGCGCACAGGCGCGGATGACCTCGGGCGTGGTGCCGGCGAACACCGCAAAACCAAGTCCCATCGCACGTCTCCTCTCGAACATCGATCCGTCGCTCGCGACGTCGCGCAGTATACTCCAGGGAGATCGCCATGACCGGGCCCCGAGACACGACGCGGACGGACGCTGGGACCATCACCGTGATGGTCACCTTCTTCGCCGATCTCCGGCGCTTCCTGCCGCGCGGCGTCGACGGGCCGCAGCGCTACAGCGTGCCGGCGAGCGCCACGGTCGACGACCTGCTCGCGGCGATCGGTGTCGCGGCGGACGCCGATCTGACCATCGCGGTGGACGGCGAACAGGCGGCGCGGGAAGCGCCCCTGCACGAGGGCGCCGAGGTCATGCTCCTGAGCCCGATGGAAGGGGGAGCCTGATGGAACGCTACGGGGGCTACTGGAACAAGATCCTTCATGTCAATCTCTCCGACCGCACCACCTGGATCGAGGAGCCGGGCGACCTCTTCTTCCGACGTTACGCCGGTGGCCGCGGACTCATCGCGCACTATCTGCTCAAGTACGTGCCCAAGGGCGCCGATCCGCTCGGTCCGGAAAACATCCTCGTCATCGCGCCCGGCGTGCTCACGGGCGCGCCAGTGCCCGGCGCTGGACGCCACAGCGTCGGCGCCAAGTCGCCGCTCAACGGAGGCTTCGGCGAATCGGAATCGGGCGGCTACTGGGGCGCCGAGCTGAAGCGCGCCGGCTGGGACGCGATCGTCTTCCACGGAGTCGCCCCGACCCCGGTCTATCTCTGGATCAACGACGGAGCCGTCGAGTTCCGCGAAGCCGCGCATCTCTGGGGCAAGATCACGGGTGAGGTCGAGGATGCGATTCTCGCCGAGCTCGGCGACCCGCGCATCCGCATCGCTCAGATCGGGCCGGCGGGCGAGAATCTCGTGCGCTTCGCCTGCATCGTCAACGACCTGAACGAGGTCGCGGGCCGCACGGGCATGGGCGCCGTAATGGGATCGAAGCGGCTCAAGGCCATCGCAGTGCGCGGCAAGATCCCGGTGAAGATCGCCGATCAGCCCGGGCTCATGGTGATCGCCAAGTGGGTCTCCGGCACCATGGACGAGAAGCACCGGGCGTTTCATGAGTTCGGGACCGGAGCGGCGATGCAGGGTAAAAGCCTCGAGGGCGGCATGCCCGTGCTCAACTATCGTCTGGGCGCCGCCGACACCGTCGCCAAGGTGGACGCGATCGCGGTGCGCGATGACGTACGCGTCAAGATGGGCGCCTGCTACGCGTGCTCGGTGCGGTGCAAGAAGGTCGTCCACATCGAGAAGAAGGAAGAGGCCGCGCGCGTGGCCATGGAAACCATCTACAAGGGACGGGCGCGAGTGGCGGTCGATCCCCTCGGCCGCTACCGCGTCGACCCGCGCTACGGCGGCCCGGAGTACGAGTCGCTCGCTTCCCTCGGCGTCAACCTGGGCCTCGATGACCTCATCGCCATCTGCAAGTCCAACGAGATGTGCAACTACCTCGCGATGGACACGGTATCGCTCGGCGCCACGCTCGCGTGGGCGATGGAGTGCTTCGAGAAGGGCATCCTCACGCTCGACGACACCGGCGGCGTGCCGCTTCGCTTCCACGACGCCGACGGCGTCATCAAGCTGGTGGAGATGATCGCCTACCGGCAAGGCATCGGCGACCTGCTCGCCGAAGGGTCACAGCGTGCGGCGCAGCGGATCGGCCGCGGCTCCGAGGCGTTCCTGACGACGGTGAAGGGCATGGAGATGGCGATGCACGACCCGCGTCACATGCCGGCCATGCGCGCCTCGTATCTGCTCGCGCCGACCGGCGGCGACCACATGCGTCAGACCAGCAACCGCAACGGCCTGCGCAACCAGATCGGGCTCTGCCACTTCCTCGCCTATGAGGACGACCAGACGCTCCAGATCCTCAAGACCGTCACCGGCTGGGACATCACGCCCGAGGAGATGGTGACGACGGCGCATCGTGGGCTCACGCTCGCGCGACTCTTCAACTTGCGCGAGGGCATGAGCCGCGCGGACGACCGGCTCCCGGCGCGCTTCAGCGACCCGCTGCCGAAGCACGCGGGCCTCACCCGCGAGCAGCAGGACAAGGTCGTCACGGACTACTACGTCGAGCAGGGTTGGGACCCGGCGACGGGTGTGCCGACGACGGAGACCATCCGCGTGCTCGAGCTCGAAGCCGACGCCGTCCACGCCAGGTAGCGGAGCCGATGGCGGCGACTGACGGCCTCCGCATCGAGGACGATGCGCGCCAGGAGGACGTCGGGCTGCTCGACGCGCGCCTCTACGAGTTCAATGCCGCCGCGAGCGGAGTTCACGACGGTCGCTCGCTCGCGGTGTTCGTGCGCGAACCCGACGGCTCGATCGTGGCGGGAATGCACGGGTGGACCTGGGGTGGAACCGGATTCGTACAGGCGATCTGGGTCCGCGAGGATCTCCGCGGGCGCGGCTTCGGCCGGCGGATCCTCGGCGCGGCCGAGGCGGAGGCCGTCCGTCGCGGCTGCCACCAGATGCACCTCGACACCCACAGCTATCAGGCTCCGGCGTTCTATCGCCGCCTGGGCTACGAGGTGATCGGCGAGCTCCCCGGCTGGCCGGGGAACGACACCCGGATCTTCCTTCGCAAGCGGCTCACCTGACGCTCTAGCTCACCATCGCAAACGTGCGCTCGATGTTGGCCAGGAGGCCCGTGCGCCACGGGCGATACTCGCCGTACGTCGAGAACGGCTTCTCGTACCTCGGTGCCAGCTTCGCGGTGACGCCCTGCTTGACCTCGTCGAGCGTGGCGCCCGTGGCGGCCTCCTGACGCACGGCTTCGACCATATCGTGGACGTAGCTCCGGAAGGTGTTGAGCCACTCCCGGCCCGCCACGTCTCCGTGACCCATGATGATGTGGGTGAAGTCGAGCTGGGCGAGACGGTCGAGCGTGGACGCCCACTCGTCGGGGTAGCCGTCGCCCATGTAGGGCGTCCAGCCGATCATCGCGTCGCCGGTGATCACCACCTTCTCCTTCGGGAGATAGACGAACACGTCGCCGGCGGTGTGGGCGCGGCCGAGATGGAGCAGATGGATCTCGCGGTCGCGTCGGTAAAGCTTCATCGTTTGCTCGAAGGCGATCGTGGGCAGCGCCGGCTTGAGCCCACGGACTTCGGCCAGGTAGGACTCGGCGAGGCGAAGATCGGCCTCGAGCTTGCCGCGCCGGGCGGGGCTCGCGGCCTGGATATCGGCCTTGAGCTTGGCGATCTCGTTCGGGACCTGACGCACGTGATCCTGGATGCGCTTGAGTCCCTTCTGCAGCATGGCCTCGCGTGTGATCTGGTTGGTCACGATCTCCGCGTCGGGATAGACCGCCGGGTAGACCTCGTTGCCGTGCCAGTGGTCCCAGTGGAAGTGCGTGTTGACCACGTAGCGGACGGGCTTATTCGTGATGTCGCGGAGCCGCTCCACGATCACCCGCGCCGCCGACGGCTTCGAGTGCGTGTCGACGACCATGACGCCGTCGGCGTTCTCGATGATGGCGGTGTTGCAGTTCACCTTGTACGCGGGCGACGCCAGGGCCGCGTACACGCCGTCGGCCACCTTCCGGATGTCGAACCGCGCGTCTCCGCCGCCGGGTCCTTCGTGAGCACAACAATCCATCGGAGCCCCTCCTCGTCCAGACGTTAGAAGCTTGACGCCGGCGGTCGGGTGGGCCGGCGCGACGAGCCTAGCGCGAACAACCCCCAGCTCGCCAGTACCGCGAGCGGCGCGACGCCGAACGGGATCGCGTACGAGCCGGTCAGGTCGTAGAGGAAGCCGGCGGCGGCCGGACCGAGCGCCGCCCCGCACCGCCAGCCGAGGTTGAGCACGCCCAGGATCGCGCCGAGCGCCCGCGTTCCGAACACATCCGGTACCGCCTTCGCGAGCATCGTGTCCGCCGCGGCGAAGCCCACCCCGAGCGCGACGAGCGACCCCAGGAGCGCCTCGCGCGAGGAGAGCCCGAGGAGCGCCAGCAGCGCCACCAGCTGCAGCGCGTAGCCGACGCGGATCGTGGTGAACGTGCCGATCCGGTCGGAGACGACGCCGGACGCGACCCGCCCAGCGACCGCGCCAACGCCGTAGGCGGTGAGCGCGAGCGACGCGCCGGCGAGGCTGATTCCCTGGTCGTGGGCGAAGGGGACGATGTGAACCGAGATCATCAGCGAGAGGGCACCGAGCAAGAGCCAGGACACGTTCAGGTACCACTGGCGCGTGTCGACCAGCGCTTCGGCGAGCGTTACGCCCGCGGTGACCGCGACCCGCGAGTCGCGCGCGCGCGGCTCGGGTGCCTCGCGGACGCGCGGCAGGCGCACGGTCAGGGCCGCGAGCATCGTGACGAGCCCGCAAGTGCTCCCGAGCAGCGCGTAGGCCGTACGCCAGCCGACCTTCGCGATGAGCCACGCCGACAGGGGCCCGGCCGTGATGTACCCGAGATTGAAGCCCACGAGCACGAGTGCCAGCGCCAGACCGCGGCGCTCGTCGAACCAGCGCGTGACGGTCGTGGTCGAGAGCAGGTAGAAGCTCGACATGCCGATCCCACCCAGCACTCCGACGAATAGATAGAGTTGCCACAGCGCGGCGACCGTGGAGACGAGCGCGAAGGCGGAGCCTGCGAGGATCACCGTCACGACGAGCATCACGCGAGGACCATGACGATCGGCGAGAGCGCCGATGCCGAAGCCGGCGATGCCGCCGAGCAGCAGATTCAGCGACAGCGCGGTCGAGATGGCCCCCCGGCTCCACGCGAAGGTCTCGGCGAAGACGGGCAGAAAGACGCCGTAGGCCGCGAGCGGGGTCGAGACTCCGTAGGTGACGGTGAATAGCGCGGCTACGATCAGCCAGCGACGAGAGGCCGGGCGCACCCTGAGACTTCTATCACATGTTCCAGGTGCGGTGTCATCGTCTGCGGAATCATCGGGTTAGCCGCTCCTCGACCTGGCGAGGGTGCGCCAGGGGTGCGGCCGGGTGCGCTGGGACCCCGAGCCCCGTGTCCATCCAGCGCGCGTAGACCTTGAGGAGCACGCCAGCACTGCGCCAGCCCCCCACGGCCTGGACGTACAGCAAAGGCGCCCCCCTGGAGAGGAGCGTCGACGCGACGGTGTGCCGGAGCTGCTCGGCCGGCCGGTAGCGAACGCCCGCCTTCGCCAGCGCCCGGCGCCAGGCCGAGTTCATCGACGACGAGCTCCAGGGCCTACCGTCCGGCTGCGTGAACAGGAACCCCGTCGGATCCAGCGGCGTCCGCTTGAGCCGGCGGATCCGCGCCGCCATCGCGTCCACGACATCGGCACGCGGCCTCCACTCCAGCGAGTCCTCGACGGTCGGATGGCCGAAGGAGACGCGGCGCTCGCGCCCGGTCTTGGTTGGCCCGAGCCTCTCGCGGGTCCACGTGCGGCGGACGAGCACGGCCCCCGCCTCGAGGTCGACGTCCTGCGGCTGCAACCCCGCCACCTCGCCGGCCCGAAGCCCGGTCCGCGCCCACAGCTCGAGCAGGGTCAGCAGGTCGCCGTCGACGGCCGGGACGGCGAGCATGGCGCGGAGCTCGGCGGCCGTGAACGGATCCACGTTCTCCACCCGCTGCGCGCTGCGCCACTCGACGGCGTCGATCGGGTTGCCCGGCAGGAGCTTGAGCCGGACCGCACGGGTCAGGATGAGCCGCAGGGCAAGCAAGCCCGAGCGGAGCGAGCTGTCGGCGAGTCCCTTGCCCTTGAACCGTGTCGACCCGCCCGGCCCGCGCTTGCACTCGATGAAGTCCTCGATCGCCGTGGCGGTGATCGCGCTGATCGGCATTGCGCCGAAGTACGGGAGCAGATGCCCGCGCGTGAACCGCTCGTAGGTCTCCATCGTGCTCGACCGGATCGCGTGGAGCGCGGCGTATTTCAGCCGCCACTCCTCGGCCAGCTCGCGGAACGTGAGCGGCGCGGACGGGGCGGCCACGGGCGGCCGCGCCAGCACGGTGGCGTCGCCCTCGGCGAGCTTGGCGCGGAGCTTCGTCGCGGCGAGCTCGGCCGCCTTCTTGTCCCCGACGCGCTTGGTCCTGCGCCGGCCGTTGTAGTGGATGAACAGCCAGTACACCTTCGAGCCCTTGACCTTCTCGCGCACCCGGACGCCCATCAGCGCCCTCCCTTCGGCCGCCGCCGCCGCTCGACGAGGTCAATGTGGAGCGTCGCCCCGAGGGCCCGGGCGATGCTGGCGAGTGCCGGCAGCGACGGCGACGTCCGCTCGCCGGCCTCGAGCTTCTTGATGTAGATGGCGCTGACGCCCGTCTTCGCGGCCAGCGCCTCGCGCGTGAGCCCGCGCTTGTCCCGGAGCTCCCGGATCCGCGCCCCGAATGCCTGCCAGCCCATACCGGTACTGACAGTATCCTGTGACTCGGCGGACGTCAAGGGCTCAGAGGGTGCGGAGGACATCGTTCACGATCGCGTCGACGTCGCGGCGCCCGTGGTGGCGGTAGGCGGCCATCCAGCTATCGAACTCCGAGCGGCGGACCAGGATCTTCCCGCCAACGCGGTAGCAGAGGAGCGGATGCTCGGGGAGCGCCAGGCAATCGCGGAGCTTCCTGACGCTGAGGCTGCTGTACACGGCGAGCGCCTTGAGCGAGAGGAACGGGTCGAGCGCCGTCGAGACGATCACGCGCTCGGCCAACACGCCGCGGACCTGGGCGACGCGCTCCTTCATCGAGCCCGGCTTCCCTCATCGCGGCGGCCGGGAGCTTTGATGTCCCCGGTGTTGTCGATCGCGGCCTGCACGGCCGCCGTCATCTCGAACCCGTACATCTGCGCGAACTGCACGAGGGCCACGGCCGCGAGCCCATTCAGCGGCACCACCCACACATGCCGCCGCCGGTCCCACCATGCTCCGGGCAGAACTCGCGCCGCGGCCGCCACCACGCCGTCGAACTCGAAGGCGATCTCGAGCGCGATCAGCTCACCGCCGGCGTCGCAGCGCCCGCGGATCTGACGCGACTGCAGCAGATGCTCGCGCCGCGCCTCTCGTTCGACCACATGCCGGGCGTGTTGCGCCTTGCCGGCGCCGGCGATGCCGACCTTCTCCGCCGCCTCGTCCGGCAGTGTCGAGCCCGGCCACCACGACCGATCGACGTCGTCTTTCACGGCGAGTCCGGCCTTCGCCAGCTTCGCGAGTTGACGCTGCGCCGCCTGCGCCCCAACACCCCGAAGGGCGCCCAGCGCCCGCGCGGTCAGCCCGGGACGCGCCTGCACCAGCTCCCAGTACTGCCAGGCCGACTTCCCCAGCGCGCGCGCCTTCCAGCGCACCTCGCCGTTCCACGTCCAACTCTGGCGCCAGACATCGCTGAGCGGCCGGGGCTCCGTCCCCGCGTCGAGATGATCTGCTTGATGCCGGTGGTCACCACCGTGGTCGACACCACCGTGGTCACCAGCGTGGTTACGCCCGTGGTCCTGCTGCTCTTGCGCGACGTGGGGCTTTACCGCGGCGAGTGCCGGGGCGCTGCCCCGGACCCCGCCCTCCGGGGGCCCTCCCGGGGGGGCGGCCGGGTCCCCAGAGGGGACCACAGCCGCTTTCTTGTCACCTTCAAGGTGCGTCGCAGACAGAACACTCAGACCTCCACACTCACTAGATGTGAGTGGAGTGTTCTTTCTAGGACGCACCCGTACCTGAGGGAGGCGGAGGTGAATCCGCGTCGCCCGCGTCGCGCTCTCTCGACGGCGCCGGCGGAGCCAGCCATCGCCCTCAAGCCGGCGCACCGAACGGCTCACCGTGCCAGGACTATTCACAGCCGCCAACTCGGCGAGCTGGCGGACGCCGGCCTCGAGGCGGAGCTTGCCGGTGGTGCCTGCGATCACCAGGAGGGCCTCGAGGACAGCGCGATCGGTCACGCCCGCGAGTCCACGCCAGCGCGCCGGGATCTTGTCGGCCGCA
>WNEZ01007382.1_pt1 | contig 10535 bp, 6 predicted proteins | sample 5400521 | NCBI WGS metagenome assembly WNEZ01 (sample SAMN13153339, study PRJNA577476) | soil metagenome | isolation source: 120 cm saprolite under Douglas fir tree site 2 hole 1 replicate 1 | place: USA:California | collected 2015-04-18
TGCGAAGTCTGCGCCGAACCCCGCGACCGCCTCTCCGGTCATTCTTCTCAACAACAGGCAACCCACCGGCGCGCCCAATGCCAAGGCGAAACCCAATCCGCCATAGAGAACCCACCGACGAACCGATTTCACCGGGCCTCGATCAGCAGGGGAAGACAACGAGAGTAGAGGGGACACTTGATTCTAACGACAATACATACTTCTGGTCGCTTCAGCCTTCAACAAGGTTGTCGGTAACTTGATCCATCGGCCCTCGCCAGGCAACTGGGCTAGACGTGGGTGTTCGCACTACTTGTGACTGAAATGACCTACTTCCAGACGCGGCGGTCCACGAGCTTCTTTGACCCGGGAGCGATCGCACCCGCCGCGACGATCTGGACTTCTCCGCGAACCTTAAGGACGTCCTTCAGGGCCTCCGCCAGCCGGGCCTTCAATGCGGCCGGTTCGCCAACTTCCGAGCCCAGGGCCACCAGATAACTCAGCTGATCCAGATGTTCCTCCCGGGTGACGACCGCCTGGAAGAGAGCAACCTCCGGAAACCGCTTGAACACCTCGTCCAGCTGGCTGCCGCGGATAAACATCCCCTTGACCTTCACCGCATCGCCGATCCTGCCGAGCAGGCCGGTCAACTTGGGTGCTGTCCGGCCGCAGGGGCAAGCTGCGGGTTCGGCGAGCGAGGCGATATCGCCGGTCGCAAACCGCAGCAGTGGGTAGGCTTCGTCGAAGATCGTGCCCACGACCTGCCCCGGCTGTCCCGGCGCCGCCGGCTGGCGCGTCTCGAGATCGAGCACCTCGATGATCGCCTCCGGTTGCAGGTGCATCCCCTTCTTCTCCGCGCATTCGTAAGCGAGCAGGCCCAGATCCGCGGTGCCGTACCCTTGTAAAACTTGTACCCCGAAATCCCTCTCGATCTCGGTCCGCAAGGACTCCGGCAGCATCTCCGCGGTGACGAACGCCGATTTGATTCTAAGCGGCGTACCCGCCGCTTTGGCCTTGGTCAGCAGCGTGTAAAGGAAGCTCGGCGTCCCAACATACCCGGTGACCCCTACGTCCGCGGCCACCCGTATCTGGAGCTCGGTCTGTCCAACCCCAGCCCACCCGTATCTGGAGCTCGGTCTGTCCAACCCCGGCCGGAATCACGACGCAACCCAGGCTCCTCAGACCGGCATCCATCATCAAACCACCGGGCGAGAGGTGATAGGAGAGCGTGTTTTGCACGATGTCCCCCGGCTGAAAGCCAGCCGCCGCGAACGCCATCCGCATTCGCCAGAAATCGGGCCGCTCTGCCTCCGGCACGTAGTTCGGACCTGGTGACATGTAGATTCGTTCCAGCTTGGACACCGCGGCGGCCAGCAAACCGCCGAACGGCAAATCAACAGCCTGCAATTCCGGCAGCTCGTCCTTGTTGGTGATCGGCACTCTCGGCAGATCCGCCAGTCCGGAGATATCGCTGGGCTTCAACCCCGCTTCATCGAACCGCTGTCGCACCCGGGGTGCGTTTGCATAGGCGTGAGCAACCACTGCCCGCAGCCGCTCACCCAGGTACGCGCACCGCTCGGCGGGGCTTTGCATCTCCAACTCGGGGTTCAATACGCCGCTCGGACGGAGCGTGGTCATCTGTCGACCCTCTGAAACTCAAAGACAGCCAAGCCTTGCGAGGCTTCTAGCACCGCTTGAGGGCACTCGTCCCGAGAATAGGCTCGCGCCGGTGATTGGCTCCGCTTAGACGCGCGGCATGGCGAGGCCGCCCTGACTCACCACCCTGATGTGCGAGTCACGAGGGGGAGAGAATCGCCTTCCACGGGCGCAGAGGGTTAAAGTGGGTGCGGCGGCAAGCGCCTTGGACGGCATTCGAGGCGTGGAGCCCAACGCGAAAGGCTACCCCATGCCATTGACCGCGATCATTGTCGACGACTCGGCCGTCAGCCGTGCGCTCTTGAGAGCCGGCTTAGCAAAGGCCGGCGTGGAGATCGTCGGTGAAGCAAGCGACGCTGAGCATGCCTTGAAGCTGTACGAGGAGCACAACCCGTCGATCGCCATCTTTGACATTCGCCTGCCCCAAACAGACGGGATCACCGCTGCCACCGAAGTACTCAAAGCGCACCCGGGCGCAAATGTCGTCATCTGCACCGCCGCCGCCTCTGAGGAGAAGATTCAAGCCTGCCGGGAGGCAGGGGTTCGCTATTTCCTTCACAAGCCAATCAGCTCAAAACAACTTGGAGAATTGGTAGACCACCACCGTACACACGCTTCCGACGATCACCTCCCGAACGAATCTCCCTCAACGTCGGACCCATTCTTGCTCGATGATCGCCTCTCTGGAGTGGGTTGGTTCTTCATGGGGGATTGATCCAGGCCAGAAGCACCGCAAACCCATCTCCGCCGGAATCATTGTCTTGTTGGGGATACTCCTCCCAGCTCTAGTTTGATCAACGCCTCATCCAGCGCCCTCGCCCTGTCCGCCAGGAGCGCAAATCTTTCAGGACAACCGACCATCTGGCCAGTTTGGGCGAGCTCTTCGAGATCCGCAGCAATCACCGCGGCTCCTGCGCCCATCGCCAACATCGCGCCCCTCAAACGATGCGCAGCCGATTCGATGGCCTCGCGATCCTGTCTCTCCACGCTTTTGCCGAGTGCGGTCACCATCCCGGGCGACTCGGCCAGGTACAGCGTGACGATCTCACGTGCCAGCTCCGCATTCCCGTCAACGCTGTCGAGCAGATGTTTGCGGTCGTACGCCATTTCGGATTGCCCCCCGTTCGGCTGGGGAACGCCCAGGTCGTGCCCATCGGCACCCCGAACATGGGTGCCGTTATGGGGAGCGCTTGCGATTGCCAGGCTGGAAGCTCTCTCCAGCTCCGCCTCGAACCAGAATGTCGAGCCCTCCGCTGGCGTGCTCGATCCCTCGATGCCGTTTCCACCCAGCGTCGACTTATGTTTCGAATAGTCATTGAGGAGCTTCCCCAGCTGCCCCTCGCTCAGCCCGCCACCGCTGTCCGCGACCCGAAAGCGAAGCCGCACCTTCGACCCCGATTCACTCTCCTTGGACACCTCCAGATTGACTTTTCCATGCGCGGTCCAACCCACCGCGTTGCTGATCAAGCTCGTCAGCAGTTGAGCGATAAGCTCTTCATCGCCGAGGAGCTTGTTGGGTACGTCTTTCGAGACTCGAACGTTAAGCTGAATGCCCTTGTCCATCGCCGCGGCGCGCAGCGGCAGCGCCGCGCCGTCGATCATCTTTCGAAGCTGGAAACCCGACTTTCCCGCAGCGCCTTCGGGCGCGCGAGCCTCTTGCTGCGGCTTACCCGGCTTTTGCTCCGCATTCGGACACCAGCGCTCGATTGCTTCGGCCAACTTCTCCTTTTTCAATGGTTTCCCGATGTGATCGTCCATCCCACTTTCCCAGCACTTCGTTTGATCCTCCTTCATCACGTTCGCGGTAAGAGCCACGATTGGAATGCGCTCGCCGGTCGCTTCTTCTCGCTTTCGGATCGCCCTCGTGGCCTCAAAGCCGTCCATTTCCGGCATCTGGCAGTCCATCAAGATCAAATCGTAAGGCGCCCGGCCGAGGGCATCGAGCACTTCCCGACCATTGGCTACCCCCTGCGCTGAGTGCCCCAATTTTTTCAAGAGAGCAACCGCCAGGAGTTGATTTACCGAATTGTCCTCCGCGACCAGGACTCGCCGCGAACTGGTCACTGGCGCCGGCGCGACTTCTCCCTTTTCGGACGGAGTATTTCGAGAATGGCTGGGAACCCCGTTCACCGCGCTCGCCACGATTGCGTTGTACAGCTCCGACTGTCTCACCGGTTTCGTGAGGTAGGCGGAAAACTCTCGTCCAATCGCCGCCTCCAGATCCCGGGTGCGATCAAACGCGGTGAGCAGGATCAGACGGGTTTTTGCCAATCGATCGTCCAAGCCGATCTCCTTCGCAAGGGCGTAGCCATCCATCCCGGCCATCATCCCGTCGATGATTGCCAGGTCGAAGGGCTTCCCGGCGTCCGCCTGCTCCCGCATCAAGCGAAGCGCTTCTTCTCCGCTTGCCGCGACGCGCGAACGCATGCGCCATCGTTCCAGATAGGCGCCGACGATTTCGCGCGCCGTTGGATCGTCGTCCACGATCAAGATCTCGAGGTCCTTCAGCGCCTCGCTGCTCTGTTCGGTCACCTGGGCTGCGTTTCGGGAACGCGCCAAGCTCAACCTGAACCAGAAAGTCGAACCCTTGCCCGGCTCGCTTTCCAGGCCGATGGTTCCGCCCATCATTTCGACCAGGCGCTTGCAAATCGAGAGCCCCAGACCCGTTCCCCCGTACTTGCGGTGGGTCGTTTGGTCCCCCTGGGTGAATCGCTGAAAAAGACGATTCTTCGTCGCTTCGGCGAGCCCGATTCCCGTGTCCTTGACCGAAAACAAGATCGGAGTCGGATCGATGTCCGTCGCTTCGGCGACTGCGCGCAGGACAATGGAACCCTTTTCGGTGAACTTGATCGCGTTACCGATCAGGTTGAGGAGAACTTGACCGATCCGCCCAGGATCTCCCTCCACCGTCTGGGGAATCTTCGGATCCACGAACGCCATCACCGACAGGCCCTTGGCCTGCGCTCGAGAAGCGAGGAGATCCGCCTGCCCCTCGATCAATGCAAGGAGATCGAAGTCAATGATCTCTAGAGCTAAGCGGCCTGCCTCTATTTTAGAAAAGTCGAGTATGTCGTTGACGATTGTCAAGAGAGCATTCCCAGAGTCCAAAGCCGCCTTGCAGTACTTGCGCTGCTGTGGATCGAGGGGAGTGTCAATCAGCAGATCAGACATTCCAATGATGCCATTGAGCGGCGTGCGAAGCTCGTGGCTCATGTTGGCGATGAAATCGCTCTTCGCTTGGTTACCCGCCTCCGCTGCCTCCTTCGCCTTTCGCAAGTCTGTTTCGGCCTGCTTGCGCTCGATCTCGGACTTCTTTCGTTCGGTGATGTCGGAGATGAAGGCGGTGAAGAGACAGCTGTCCTTGATCTGAATTGAGCTGATCGACATCTCGACTGGAAATACTTCTCCGTTGCGCCTGAGCGCCTCGAGCTCGGTCGCTTGAAGGGGCGCCGGTTGCGGGCCAGCGGCGAAGTACGCCTGGATCCCGCTCAGCTTCCCTCCCCGATCTTTGGGCGGGATGATGGTTTCAACCATCGGCCGCCCGAGAACCTCCGCCTTTCGCCAACCGAATATGCTCTCGGCTTTCGGATTCCAGTCTGTAATACGCCCTGAAACGTCTATTCCAATCACCGCGTCCAGGGCTGAATCGAGAATCGCCCGAAGTCTCGCCTCGCTACGGCGGATGGAAATCGCATTCTCCTGCTCAACCAGCAATCGAGTTCGCTCTTTTGCGATGTAGATGCGTTTCTGTTCGGCGATCGCCCCCCTCCTCGTGCCGTACCAGACGAGACCGGTAATGATCAGGACGTTCGCCATCGCCGACAGAGCTTCCCGATAGGCGGCGTCATAGAAGCCGGCACCCTGCCCCTCGCGGACTGCCACCGCCAAGCCCAGCGCCGAGACGGCACTGCCAAAGAGGACGCGCCGGCCGATCGTTCCCGCCAGGGTACGGCTGGCGAGGACGGACATCAGGCCCGACTCCGCCCGGCAGAACAGAATTCCGAATGCCAGCACATGAAAACTAAGCAGCGCGGTAACCGAATTGGCATGGGGACCGACCAGGGGAAACAGCCTTGCCCCGTAGATCTGTGCGGTGACCGAACAAAGAGAAACGAAGAGGGTGATCAGTGCGAGGAATTGCGCCAGTTGGTGCGCCTTGGTCGATCGCCGGCTCGACAGCCACAGCCCGAATCCGAAAAGAGCGAAGTTGAACGCGGTGTTGGCGTAGGTGCGGCCCGGGTATTTCGATATTCCTGACAGATCTCGCCCGAGGAGCTCATCGATCCCAAGGTTGATCCCCGTCGCATGCTCCGCCAGCGTGAGCAGGCTAATCAGCACGACAATCGCGGCACAACCATCGCGTGCGAACCGCTGCACCGGCGTGGCCTCGCGGTTTTGTAGCAACCAGAGGGAGATTCCGCAGAGGAGGCAGGTCAACGACGTGTTGGCCCTCATGCTTCCAGGTAAAAACGACTTCAGGGCGGGATGAATCAGGTACCCGCCAAGTACACACCCCCCGAGAAAGATCGCAGTCGCCGCCAGGGGGCGCACCCACCGCGAGAATACGTTCTCGGAAGGGGCTTCGATCACCTGTGAGCTGTCTGGTTTCTGCATACTCGCAGTCGAAGATTTCCGTCTCCACCACTGAATAAAATGAGTGATTCCGGTATCCATTGTTTTATCCTGAAAATGAGGCGGCATCTCGGAACACCAGGTTGAAATGGTGTTTCACAAAAGCACGACCGAAGTCGTCGCCGGTGTGCGACCTCATTTCTTCACCGCTGGACCCACCAAAGCGGACTTCTCACCGTGACCGGGTAAGGCCGGAACGTCCTCCGGATTGAGCTCCAGCTCAGTCAGCGCCCGATCGACTGCTTTCGCCTTGACGAGCAGGCTTACGAGCGTCTCGCGGCAGGCCTCCACCTCTCCGCTGGCGGCAAGATTCTCCACTGCCTCAGCCACCGTCGCCGCGCTTTTGGCACCGATCGCCAGCATCGCGCCCCGCAAACGATGCGCAGCCGTCTGAATGCCATCCTTGCTTTGCCGCTCGACCTGCATGCTCAGCTGGCCAAGCAACTGCGGCGACTCGAGCAGATAACTACTCACTATCTCGCGCGCCGCTTGCGCATTCCCCTCTACGCTCTGCAGCAGATAGTCCACGTCCACTGGAGGAGTGATTTTGGGATTGCCTGCCGCGGGACGTTTCTCCGGGGGCCTTCCGCGGCCCTCCGGGTTGAGCTTGCCGGCCAGAATCTTGTCTGCCACGCGTTTCTTGTGCCGGCGAGTCGCCAGCGCGCGTTCAATCACCCGTTGCAGGTCGATCAGCTTGATCGGCTTGGCAAGGTAGTCATCCATTCCCGCGGCAATGCACTTTTCACGGTCGCCCTTCATCGCATTGGCGGTCATCGCCACAATGGGCGGGCCGGTGGGCTTGTCCTTGCGAAGGGCAGCTGCAAATTCATAACCGCTCATTCCCGGCAGCTCGCAGTCGGTGAAAATAATGTCAAACGTCTTGGTATTGACCGCCTCCAGCCCCTGGACTGCATCTCCCACCGCTTCGCTGTAGTGACCGAGCCTGGAGAGCATCCTCGTTGCCACCTTCTTGTTCACTTCGTTGTCCTCGACCACCAGGACGCGAAGCCCAATCGGATGGATAGGGGTGTGAACCTCCATCTCGCCATTCAAGGGAACCGGCTGCTGAGCCCGCTCCAGCTCGACGTTGAACCAGAAAGTCGAGCCCTCGCCCAGCACGCTGCGAACCCCGATCTCGCCCCCCATCAGCTGGGCAAAGCGCTTGGCGATCGAAAGGCCCAGTCCCGACCCTCCGAATTGCCGCTGGGTCGAGACACTCGCCTGAGCGAACTCCCCGAAGAGCTTCGCGATCTCCGACTCGCTCATTCCAATCCCGCTGTCGGTGACCTCCCACCCGACCCGGATTTTCCGGCCCGTCTCCCGCACCAGGGAAACCGCCACGGTCACCTTGCCCTCCCGGGTGAACTTGACCGCGTTCCCGATCAAATTCGTCAGAATCTGACCTAAGCGGAGAGGATCCCCCCGCAGGTCGCGGGGAACCTCCTGGGCGACATGAAACTCGACCTCGATTCCTTTTGGCTTCGCAAGCGCCCGCAGCGGAGTGACCACGTCACGAAGGACCCGATCGATGCGAAAATCGATGCTGTCCAACTCCATTTTGCCCGCTTCAATTCTCGACAAGTCTAGAATTCCGTTGACCACCGCGAGCAGGGATTCAGTAGACGACCTCAGCGTGTTGGCACACTCCCTTTGCTCCTGATCCAGCTCGGTGGCGGCGAGCAGTTCGAGCATTCCGACGATGCCGTTGAGCGGCGTTCGGATCTCGTGACTCATGGTCGCCAGATAAGACGATTTGGCTTTGGAAGCGCCCTCCAGAGCGTCGTTCTCCAGCCGCAAGTCCCGGGTGCGCTCTTGAACTTTCCCTTCCAGAACTTCCTGTGCCTTCTTTTGGTCCTCGATGTCGGTATAGGTGCCTGGCCAGTTGACGATCGCCTGATTCTCATCGCGCGCCGGCAGCGCGCGGCCCAGGTGCCAGCGGTAGGAGCCGTCTTCGCGCCGGAGGCGAAACTCCATTTCGTAGGACCTGCCCTCATCGAGGGCGGCGGCCCATCGCTTTCCATCCTCGGCATGATCGTCCGGATGCAGCGCGAGGCGAAACGCCTTGGCACAATCACCATTGGGTTTATCGCCGGTGTATTCGTACCATCGTTGGTTGAAGAACTTGGCAGACCCTTTTGCATCCGCGATCCAGGCGATCTGCGGTATCCCCTCGGCAAGCAGTCGAAATCGCGTCTGTGTTGCGAGCAGCTCGGCCAAGAGGCGCTTCCGATTCGAAATGTCTTCGAAGGCGATGAGCATTGATCCGGGCCCCTCCTCTCCGTTGGAGATCGAGGACGCGTTCAACTCCATCCAAACTACCGTTCCATTTTTTTGAATGAATCGACTCTCGAAAGAGGACGTCGCCTGCTCATCGGACGCCAGCTTTGCAAATTGAACCGCCGCGCCATCCCTTTCTTCGGGATGAAGCAACTGCTCAAAGTCGCTGCGCTTGAGCTCGTCTGGACTGTATCCAAGAATGGAGCAGAGCTTTTGATTGACCAGCAGCCAACGCCGATCGGACCCGAGAAGAGCCAGGCCGAGTGGAGCGTGCTTGAAAGTAGCGCGAAATCTGTGCTCGCTTTGTACCAAAGCCAGCTCAGCGGCTCGACGATGCCGGACATTGCGATTGACAAACAAGGCGGCAACGACGACGAGCAGAAATACAAATACTCCTCCAACGAGGACGACCGGGCCGCTGTCGCGGATCGAAAACGCTAAACCAGCGCCAAGGGCGGCGACGAGCCAAACCAAACCAAACCCTAAAGTGATATGTTTCATCGAGACGCGATCGAAAGGGATCGCCCAAGACTATCGACTCGGTGTGAAACATTCACCACGGACAACTCGGAGCCTGTCACGCATTTGTTGCTCTGGTCATCCCTCATTTACCCAGGACACACCGGGGTGGGTTCTCTTACCAAGCCATCAGCGCAGAATTAGGTCGCATTTCACCGACCCCTTCTCTCGCAAAGCACCCCACCGTCGATTGGGGTGGTCATGGGCGCCGAAGCGAGTTGCGGGGATCAGAATCCGACTCGTCGTGCGAGGAATTACGTCAAGCCACCCCAGCCCGCCGATCCTCTTCCTGAGGACCAAAATTCACATGGGGTTGTGGCGGCCGGCCGCGCGGTTGTTGGCTCGGCTACCGGACTAGGTGTCCCAGCCAACACCGCACATGAAGTCGTAGCGAAAAGACTTCGGCGCAAGTTGCAAAATTCTCTTTGGCGGCGATAGGCTTTGTGCGTGTCTTGGGGGTTTCTAGCAGCCGCGGCAACACCATCCTCGTGGAGGATAGTCTTTGACCATCCGTCAAGACCAAGTGGCAACCGTTCCGGAAATCCTGCCGGTCGGATTCCAGCGTCGGGGCGATCCATCGGGGATCGCTCCCCGGCCATCTTCCCTCCCCACGGCACAGGACTTGTATCAGTTAGCCAACACCAGTTGGCGGAAGGCGCTTGCTACCCAACGCAGTGAACCAGGTGCACGTTTCCATGACACAGACCAGCGACAGCATCCAGTTGATTTCTTCGCAGCGTGACGGCCCGATTAGTCCAGGAGCGACGATGGTTGAGGTGGCGAATCGGTTGGGCCATCGGGTTCGAGAGTTGCGCCGGCAGCTTTCCAGCACCCAGGAAGAGCTTGCCCACCGGGCGAAGATCAGCGTTTCCTTTCTCTCCATGGTCGAGCGCGGTGAGCGCTTGCCGCGGTTGGAGACACTGGCAACGCTCGCCGATGCCCTGGGGGCCTCGTTTTCCGAGCTGTTTACTGGCATCAATGAGCCTCGGAATGCGAATGCGCAGATTTTGCGCCCGCTGATCGCGTTCCTCGAAGGTCAACCCTTGAACGCCGATGACCTCGAAAGACTGCTGGTGGTGGCGAAGGCGCTCTTCAAGACCAAGTGAGGCTCTCTCTCGGATGCGCAAAGATTGCGCTCCAGCGGGACGCCTGCTTTCTTGAATCGAACGTCTGACTAATTCGACGATCGTCGGACTTCATCTTTGGGGGGCTTGGAATGGCTTGAGAGCTGGCCAGTAGCCAGCAATCGAGCCATTTGCGTCACAAGTCTGACTCCCCCTGGAACTGTTGGGCTCTCGACAAGGAGGAAGCAGACAGCCAAGCATCGAAAGTAGTCGAGCCTACTGAAGATCCGGACAGGCGCCGAATGCGGCGCGGTGGACCCGCCGATCGGACGTCAATTCGGGATGGAAGGTGGCTCCGGTCACGTTTCGTTGCTGGATCAGGATGGGTTCGCCGTGAAGCGAGGCCAG
>WNEZ01006151.1_pt1 | contig 10533 bp, 7 predicted proteins | sample 5400521 | NCBI WGS metagenome assembly WNEZ01 (sample SAMN13153339, study PRJNA577476) | soil metagenome | isolation source: 120 cm saprolite under Douglas fir tree site 2 hole 1 replicate 1 | place: USA:California | collected 2015-04-18
CCATCCCGGCGATCTCGCCGGCCTGCTTGGTGGCTTGCCGCTGCGAGTCGTTGAAGTACGCCGGAACGGTGATGACCGCTTTGGTCACCTTCTCGCCGAGAAAATCTTCGGCGGCCGCTTTCAGCTTGCTCAAGATCATCGCGGAAATCTCCGGCGGGCTGTAAACCTTGCCGGAAACCTCCACACGCGCGTCATCGTGCGGACCTTTGACGACGTGATACGGGATGCGCTTCGTCTCTTCGGTGACTTCGTCGTAACGGCGGCCCATGAAGCGCTTGATGGAGTAAACGGTGTTCTCCGGATTGGTCACCGCTTGCCGCTTGGCCACTAACCCTACCAGGCGCTCGCCACCTTTGGTGATGGCCACGACAGACGGCGTCGTGCGCGCCCCTTCTTGGTTCGGAATGACCACTGGTTCGCCGCCCTGCATCACCGCGACGACCGAGTTGGTGGTTCCCAAGTCGATCCCAATGATTTTACTCATGACTGCTCTTCCTCCCTGCAACTAGACTGCTTCCTGATTTGCCATCCTCGGGTGGAGCGCCCCGGGGGACGCCGCGCCAGGTCCTAGCTAACCGTAAGCTCGACACGCAGTATACAGGTTGAGTGTCTCTGTGTCAAGTTTGTTGATGCTGCCCATAACTATCTTGTTTCCAGCCCCTTAACCTCCCATCCCTGTCCACCTCGACCGCCTTTGCGCGCCCCTGCGCCTGTAGCGCTGGGCGCAGTCCGCGCGGCCCTGCGGCCTTCCACCGCCTCTTCGGACAGGCTCCCTGCCAGGCCGACGCAGATCCTACCTAGCTATAAGACCAGGTGCACCCGCTGCGCACATCGATTGCGGCAAAGCTTCAATTCCGAGAGAATCACAGGTAATATTTTTGTTGGGCAGGGTTATATAGATAGGTTAGGGAGGACTGCGTGATTCGTTTGCGAAGTGCAGGTTGGCTGGGCGGGGCTGGTTTGTTTACATTGCTGTTTGCATTTGCGCTTGGTTTGAAGGCCGGCCAATCCTCGTCGGGAGTCACGGATATCGATCCGCACGTTGCGGAAGGTTCCAAGAATGCTCCTATCGTGATGGAAGTCTTCAGCGACTACCAGTGTCCCGCCTGTAAGACACTGTTTATGACCACCAATCGCCAGGTGTTGGACAACTATGTCAGCACCGGTAAGGTCTATTTAATCCACCGCGATTTCCCGCTGCCTATGCACGCGCACTCGCAGGTGGCCGCACAGTACGGCCGGGCCGCGGCGCAGATCGGCAAATTTGACGTTGTCGAGCAGGCATTGTTTGAAAACCAGGAAAAGTGGGAACAGACCGGCGGCGTGGATGGCACCGTGGCCGCTGTGCTCTCGCCCGCCGAAATGACCAGGGTCCGCGCGCTGGTGAAGGGCGGCACGCTCAACGTTGCCATTCAAAAGGACGTTGCGCTCGGCCGGCTGTACAATGTGAATCAGACGCCCACGACAGTGTTTCACGCCAAAGGCCAGACGTTTCCCTACGCAGGCGTAATGAGCTACGAAATTCTTCGCAATTTCCTGGACCAACTCGCTAAGTAATTCGGCGCTTTCCTTATGATGCAAGCAAGCCCACTGAATCTTCGCCGAGCGGTCATCTGGATCGGGCGTCTGGTCCTCGGCGGCATCTTCATCTACGCCGGCTACTCCAAGGTCTTTCTTCCCAACCACACTCTGTGGCCCCTTTTCTTTCTGAAGTTTTCCATATCCACGAACATCTCAAACTTTGCTTTCCAGGTGGAAGCCTTCAAGTTGCTGCCGCCTTGGGGCGTCCAATTCGTCGCGCACACTTTGCCGTTCGCCGAGATTGTCCTCGGACTCCTGGTGCTGATCGGCTGGCGCCTGCGCATTTGGGCTTCGATCCTCACCTTCATCATGCTGGGATTCTTCGTTGTGGTTTTGCGTGCCTATCTTCTGCACATGAACATCAATTGCGGCTGCTTTGCGACCCCCGAACCGATCGGCCCCAGAAAAATTCTGGAAGACGCGGCGCTCTCCGTGCTCGCGCTCCTAATGACCTACTTCGCCTTCGTCGAAGCCCGCCAGCCCCACCCATGGTCCGCCCCGCAACCCACTTAGCCTTCCGCACTTAGCGGCACCCTCATTTTTATATTGACAAAGTGATATAGCTACCGTAGTATCGTCCCTGGGTAGTTCTTCGCCTAGGTTTCTGTCCTGCTCAGTTTGAATTTCCCGAACTACGTATTTCACTGAAAGTATTGAAAGCTTCTAGATTCCATTCGGTTCTCCTGTAAACCCTTTAGAATGCGCACTTACAAGCAAACACCGTGTTTTGCCGGTTTTTGGCCGAAATCCCATTGGCGTAACCCTTTTATAATCCGCACTTACAACAGCCCCGGCCGCTAAGTATCTTTAGAATGTGCACTTGCAAAAAACCGGGGGAGGGGGCCCTGTCGGCCTTTTCCATGGAGTTGTAGTGGCGAGCTTCAGCGCGACCCAGCGAGCGAAGCGAGTCTTCCTAAAAGCTGATCTACCATCAAACAAGTCCATCCCTTCTCCAGTACAATGACGCCATGAAGGCACTCGCGGAGTATCTGGATCTGGCAACCCAAGCGCACGGTCACCTGTGCGCCGGACAGGTTCTGGGAGTGCGCCTCGCGATGCTAGGACTGCGCGAACTCGGCATTGACGATCCCGTGGCCGAGCGCAAACGCCTGGTCACTTACGTCGAGATCGATCGCTGCGTCACCGACGCCGTCGCCCTGGTGGCCAATTGCCGCCTGGGCAAGCGCGCTCTGAAGTTCCGCGACTGGGGCAAAGTCGCCGCCACCTTCGTCGATCTGAAAACGGGACGCGCGGTCCGCATCGCCGCAAAGGAATCTTCCAAACAAGCCGCCCGCGAAATGTTCCCAGAGTTGGAAAGAGAAGCCGGCCAGCAAAAGGCCTACGCGCAACTCTCGGATGAAATCCTCTTCGACAAGAAGTGGGTCAAGGTGGAAGTTCAACCGGAAGACTTGCCCGGCTTCAAAGGCCCGCGCGTACTCTGCGCCGAATGCGGCGAAGGCATCAACTTCAAACGCGAAGTTCAGAAGGATGGCCGCGTACTCTGCCGATCTTGCGCGGGAGAAAAATACTATCGAGAGTGGTAGCGTCGGTTGGCGCGGCAATGCTCCGCTGAACGGTGGACGGAAACATTGTTGGGTTCAGCTCTTCGCCTCTGGCAATATGCGCTAAAATCAACATTCCATGTTGAGTCTCCCACCGATAACGCTGCGCCTGCGCGGCTGGAAGCTGATTGACCGCGTGGCGCTGGCATTTCTGTTGTTGTGCTCGATTGCGCTGGGCGCCGCATGCGGCTTCCTCTTTGTCTACGCCAGCGACCTGCCGGAGATTCGCGCGCTCGAAACCTATCGTCCCAACGTTGTAACGGAAATTTATGCCGATGACGGCCAGCTTGTCGGCAGCTTCGCTTTGCAGCGCCGTATCCTGATGACCTACGAGCAATGCCCCAAGGTGCTGTACAACAGCGTCACCGCGATCGAGGACCAGCATTTCGAGGAACATTGGGGCATAGACTTCCCGCGCATGGCCAGCGCCGCGTATCGCAACCTTGCCAAGCGCCGCATTACCGGAGGCGCCAGCACCATCAGCATGCAGCTTGCCGGCAATCTTTTCCTGGATCGCAGCGACCGCAGTTTTCGGCGCAAGATGCAGGAGATGCTGCTGGCGCTGCAAATCGAGCGCCGCTATACGAAGCCTCAAATCTTCACCATGTACGCCAATCAGGTTTACCTGGCGCACGGAAATTACGGCTTTGCCGCCGCCGCGGAATTTTACTTCAGCAAGAACGTCACGGATTTGAAGCTGCAGGAAGCCGCGCTGCTCGCAGGCATGGTCAATGGCCCGAAATATTCGCCGCTCGCCAACCCGGAGGCAGCGCTGGCTCGCCGCAATCTCGTCCTGCACCGCATGGAGGACGAAGGCCGGATCACGTCTTCGGAGGAAGCGGCCGCGAAGAAGTCACCGCTGGGGCTGCATATTCAGTATCCGCGCAACGATTTGGCTCCATATTTCTTTGAGGAAATTCGCAAATATCTCGAAGCCACTTACGGCACGGAAGCGGTGCACGAGCGCGGCTTGCGCGTCTACACCACGCTGAATATCAATATGCAGCGCGCCGCGAACCAAGCTATTCGCGACGGCTTGCACAGCTACGACCGCCGCCACGGCTGGCGCGGCGATCTCCCCAACATTTTGCGCGACAATCTGGGCAACCTTGCCTCCTACGAGGACGAAGACTGGCACCACTCGGTAGAGAAGGGGAGCTACGTCACAGGTCTGGTCCTTTCCGTGGAAGAAAAGAACGCCACCATAAAGATCGGCCCTTATCGCGCGATCCTCTCGCCATCTGACTATTCATGGACCGGCCGCAAAAAACCCGCGGACCTCTTGAAGGTTGGCGACTTGGCGCAATTCTCCATTCAAGAATTGCGCGAAACCACCGCGCGCGTGCAACTCCAGCAGCAGCCCGCTCCGCAAGCCGCAATGCTGGCGATCGACAATCCCACCGGCGAAATCAAAGCCATGGTGGGCGGCTACAGTTTTGAAGATTCCAAGTTCAATCGCGCGACGCAGGCCTTCCGCCAGGTGGGCAGTTCGTTCAAGGTGTACGTTTACGCCGACGCTCTGGAAAAAGGATCATCGCCGTTCGATACGATTCTGGATGCGCCGTTCACGACGATAAGTGGCGGCCAGGTTTACTCGCCGAAGAATTATGACGAAAAATTCGAGGGTACCATCACGCTGCGCCGCGCGCTCGCCGGTTCGCGTAACGTTCCGGCCGTTAAGCTGGCGGAAAAAATCGGCATCTCCTCCATCGTGGATGTTGCGCGCCGCTTCGGCATCACCACGCCGCTTCCTCCGTATTTACCCCTCGCGCTTGGCGCCGCGGACATGAGGCTGCTCGAACACGTCTCCGCCTTCACCGTCTTCCCCAATGACGGCATCCGCATCGACCCGCACATGATTCGCCGCGTCACCAGCTACGAAGGCGCGCTCCTCGAAGAGGCGCACCCGGAAGTGCACGACGTTCTTTCGCCGGACGTGGCGCGCACCATGACCGCCATGTTGGAGGAAGTAATTAAGTTTGGAACCGGCATTCAAGCCAGGGCGCTAGGTCGTCCGGCGGCCGGTAAGACGGGTACGACACAGGATTACACCGACGCGTGGTTCATCGGCTTCACGCCGCAGATCACCAGCGGCGTCTGGGTTGGCTTCGACGACAAGCAGATTTCGCTTGGCAAAAAAGAAACCGGCGCGCGCGCCGCGCTGCCTATTTGGCTGGAGTTCATGCAGGGCGCGCTCGCCGGAATGCCGCCAGTCGATTTCGCCAATGTCGTTCCGCTCGAGCAGGAGGCCCGCGATCATCAAATCACCGTCGATACTCCGGATACCGCGCCCACCGAAGACGAGCCGGCTTCCCCCCGCGAAAAGCCGCCTGCAAGCCCGCCCACGAAGACGGTGACGTCTAGCGCCAACCCTCAGCCGAATTTGTGAGCCGCTGCACCGGTCTCACTTGCGAAAAGGATCCCAACCGCGGGGAAGCAACGGTTTCGTGGTTCCGTCTTGCTGCACCTTTACGACGCGTCGCTCGCGCGTGACCTCCCCAATTTCCGTCAGCGCAATGCCTTGAAACGAGCGGGGTATCCGGGGAGCGTTGTCCGCGCTGACCGTAAAAAGCAGTTCGTAATCATCGCCGCCGTTTAGCGCCAGGCCCAGCGCATCGAACCGCCTCAAGGCGCCAAGGGATACTTTGGGTGACGGAATCTCCGCAGCTTGAATCCGTGCGCCTACACCGCTGGCAGCGCAAAGTCTGGGAAGGTCGCTGGACAGTCCATCCGAAAGGTCCAGCATCGAACTGGCCAGCCTTCGGTCCGCTAGCCATTGGCCCAGCGCCAAGCGCGGTTCCGGATACAGATGCTTTCGCAGCGCGCGATCATTTCTTGGTGAAACTCTTGCGCCTTGCCGCAGTTTTTGCAAACCAAGTTCTGCTTCGCCGAGCGTGCCACTTACAAAGATCCTGTCTCCTGCCTTTGCTCCAGAACGCTGGAGCGCCCGGCCAGCAAGCACCTCGCCCACGACGGTGACATTAATCAGAATCTCGCGCCTTTGCGTAGTGTCTCCGCCGGCCAGCAAGCACCCGAACCGCCGCGCGGCGCGGCGCAGACCACCCAGAAACTCATCCAACCAACCGGTTCCCCTGCCTTTCTCTTTCAAGGCGAGCTTGTCCGGAAGCGCAAGACTCAGCAAAAAGCACCGTGGCTGGCCACCCATGGCCGCGATATCACTGAGCGCGCGGGCCAAACATTTCCACCCGATGGAGTCCGCTGGGTGCTTTCCTGGCAAGAAGTGACGGCCTTGCAGGAACCAGTCGCAGGTCAGAATGGTGTCGTAGCCCGGTCGGGGCGTCAGAAGTGCAGCGTCGTCGCCGGCACCCAAGGCCAGCCACGGGCCGCCTTTGGGAGACAGAGCTGCTTTCACGATCCTTCGGACGAGCTGGTCTTCTCCGACTTTCATCTCTAGCCTTCTCAGGGTATCCCGGTAGGGACCTTCCGGTCCGCCAAACGTCTAGTCTATCGTTAGAACCTTGGCAGACCTGTCCTATGGTACAGGGGACGGCTTTGCACCGCCTGTTCCACGAACAGGCAAATACAGGGTTGACGGCCATACCCTACAGAATTTAGTATGGCCACAGTCGAATTGGTCGTTTCCCGAGGCCCAGGCGGGAACAGGGTTTGTGCGATCCGCAGCAAGATGATTTTAAGCCTAAGGGGCACTGCTACTGATGAAGGGTAAGACCTACACTTTTTTTATCGCCTCGACGCCCGGCAAGCTGAAGAAGCTTATCGTGCCCGCGTACGTGCTCCATGGTATCGCCGTGCTAGCCATGATTGGCGGGATCACCGTAGTTGCCGCGGCCGGTTCGTATTCGCGAATGCTCTGGAAAGTTGGGAACTACAACGCCCTCCGCCACGATCAGCAGACTCTGAAGCGCCAGTATAAAGAACTCCAGAACACTGTCGCCGACACTAATCAGCGCTTGGACTCCTTGCAATCCCTGGCCACCGAAGTTGCCATGACCTACGGCGTCCTGCGTTATCACCCTGCTGCCTTCGATGTGGGTGACAATCCGGTTACGCCGCAGGATGCGTTTGACCGCTCCGTTGAGCAGTACACCTTCTTAAAGCGCAATGCCGCGGTGATCGCCATTTCCAGCGGTGGCTTGCGATTGATGCCGGCAATGAGCTTCGCGGATTCCAGCTACACGCCTTCGATCTGGCCGGTGCTCGGTCACATCACGGACAGTTTTGGAGAACGCTTGGATCCGTTCAGCGGTGAAGGCGCGTTTCATACCGGCGTAGACGTGGCTTCCGACTATGGCGCTCCCGTGCACGCTACCGCCGGCGGAATCATCACCATCGCGGAAAACCATGCAGGTTACGGCCGCTTGGTGGTAATTGATCACGGATTTGGTATCACCACCTGGTACGCACATCTCTCGTCGTTTTCAGCGGTTCCTGGCGCGCGGGTGAAGCGCGGCGAGGTTGTCGGATACACAGGCATCAGCGGCCGCTCTACCGGTCCGCATGTCCACTACGAAGTGCGCATGAACAACGCGCCGATCAATCCCTGGCGCTACATGCGCTCCACTCCCGCCGGCGACTAATCCATCCCGCGTTCGGTTTTAATTCTTCGTTGCTTTTTGTGCGCGAGCCTTAGCCCCCGGTGTTTTGCGAGCTGGAATGGTCGGTGCGGCTGGCGTTGGCACAGCCGGCGCGGCGATGGTGGCCGCCTCAAGCAGTTTGGAAGTGACATCAAAGACCACGCGAACGGACTTGGTTTCGCCGCGATCGAACCGCGAAACATCCGCGCCTTTGATTAGCTCCAGATAAGCATCTCGAATGCGCGGATCGAGTTGCTGCCGCGTTTTCGGCCCACTCAGACCCGCTTGTGCCAGCACGAGCACGCCATTCAACAAATCGGCAAGTTGGCGCGCCGTCTGGTCCGAAGTGCATTCCCCCTCCGCGACGATACGCAACGCGTTATCCTGCGGCTTACCCGCCAAACTGATCCACTGCAGTTGATCGAGCAGCGCGGAAAGCTGCGGCGATTGAAAGCCGCCCGGTGCGCGGGAGGCCAGCGCGCTGCCGGCCGCGGCGTCTTGGCGGATCACGGCGAACACCGGCGAGCCTGCCACTCGCGTGAATCGCTCTCGCCACTCGCGGGCGTCCGCGCTATTGGGCAACGGCGCGAGGAAAGCGGCGAGATCTCCTGCGTCGGTCAAAGCGACTTCTTCTTCGCTCAAAAACGCGAAAGAAATCTTGCGCGCGCTGTCGTTGAGTGGCACCGTGAAAATTTCCCGGCCCCCGCGGGTTTCGTGAGTTCCCGACGCGGAACCGTACGCTTCGATTTTCTTGCGATCGAAGCGACCTTCCGCAACTGCAAACAACTTGCTTTCTTTTTCATCCTTGATGACGGCAATGGCCGCGCGGTCCAAATCGCGTTCGTAGTCAAAACCCGTCTCGCGCAAGAACTGCGCATACTCTGCATCTGCTTGGCTCCTGGGAATCCAGTTGTAGAACTCGGTGGCGAACGGCGTGCGCCGCAGCTCGGCCAAATCGGCGAATAGTACGGCGCTCGCATCCGGGGGCATGGCGGAGAGCACTGCGTCGCGGGTTCTGAAACCAGCATCGTGCCAGCGCCAATAGGCATCCAATAGGGCAAGGCAGCCAGCGAGCAGGAGTGCGGCGGTCCACACCGTCCAGCGGCGTTTATTCATTTGGTTTCTACCGGCCGGTCCTTTATACCGCTAAGCCGAAGAAACTAGGTAGGATATAAGTTAGGGAGAGGTCACCTGGCAGGTGATTTTCCACAGTCTTGGCCAGGGACGTGCTGGAAATTGGCATGGCGCCCTTGCAATTCTTATGCCCCTTCTGCTATTCTTGCTCGGTTCGAGAGCGCTGGCGTAGCTCAGCTGGTAGAGCATCTGATTTGTAATCAGAGGGTCGGGGGTTCAATTCCCTCCGCCAGCTCCACCAGAAATTTTGCAGAGGAGTGAGGCGGAGCGAATCCTGGAACTCAAAGTTAACGGGCTGGTGTCTCTTGACACGAGTCCGTTTTGTGTTTTCGCTCAGGGCGCTGGATTTTTCCAGGAAGTTTTTTTGGAACAAGCGATTGGAGTTTGGCGGATTTTTTCGAGGACGGGTGGGTGAGTGGCTAAAACCAGCAGACTGTAAATCTGCCGCTCCTTGCGGGCTACGGAGGTTCGAATCCTCCCCCGTCCACCATGTTCTCGTTGGCCTGTGAGTTGACCAAAATAATTGACCGCAGAGCGGTCATCCGGTGAATGGTTCGCAATCAACCGCAGGGAATCGCAGACGCGATGTTCATAAGCGGTGCAGTTGGCGGCACAAGCGCCGCAGAGGAAAAGTGCGTCGCGAACGACAGGCGGCGCAGCAGGCGCGAGGGGAGTGGACGGGTTCGGCCTGGGTAGCTCAGTTGGTAGAGCGCGTCCTTGGTAAGGACGAGGTCACCGGTTCAATCCCGGTCCCAGGCTCCAGGATGTCGATGGGGTGGCTGTGGCGGACGGAGAGTTTGCAGCACCGGGCGGGGGTAACTCAACGGTAGAGTCTCACTCTTCCAAGGTGATGGTTGCGGGTTCAAATCCCGTCCCCCGCTCCAATGTTTTTGAAGTTGGGGGAAACGCAGAAGATCTGACGCAGAGGGCAGAGGAATATGGCTAAGGAGAAATTCGAGCGCAATAAGCCGCACGTGAATATTGGGACCATTGGTCACATTGACCATGGCAAGACCACGTTGACGGCGGCGATCACCAAGGTGTTGAGCAAGCACAACCCCAAGGTGCAGTTCCGGGCGTTCGATTCGATCGACAACGCGCCGGAAGAGCGCGAGCGGGGCATCACCATTGCGGTGTCGCACGTGGAGTATGAGACGGCGAACCGCCATTACGCGCACATGGATTGTCCGGGACATGCGGACTACATCAAGAACATGATCACCGGGGCGGCGCAGATGGACGGGGCGATTCTGGTGGTGGCGGCCACCGACGGGCCGATGCCGCAGACGCGCGAGCACATTCTGCTGGCGCGGCAGGTAGGGGTGCCGGCGGTGGTGGTGTTTCTGAACAAGTGCGACATGGTGGAAGACGCGGAGTTGCTGGAACTGGTGGAGCTGGAAGTACGCGAATTGCTGAAGAGCTATCAGTTTCCGGGGGATACGATTCCGGTGATCAAGGGTTCGGCGCTGCAGGCGCTGAACGGGGACGCCAAGTGGGAGAAGACCATCGAGCAGTTGATGGAAGCGGTGGACAAGAACGTGCCGCTGCCGGTGCGGGACATCGACAAGGCGTTTGCGATGCCGATTGAAGATATATTTTCGATATCGGGGCGGGGCACGGTGGTGACGGGCCGGGTGGAGCGCGGCAAGGTGAAGGTGGGGGAAGAAGTGGAGATTGTGGGATTCCGGGCGACACAGAAG
>WNEZ01006152.1_pt1 | contig 10533 bp, 10 predicted proteins | sample 5400521 | NCBI WGS metagenome assembly WNEZ01 (sample SAMN13153339, study PRJNA577476) | soil metagenome | isolation source: 120 cm saprolite under Douglas fir tree site 2 hole 1 replicate 1 | place: USA:California | collected 2015-04-18
CATGAGACGCTTCGCAGGGAGAAACGCATCGGTCTTCGGCTGAAGACGGAACTGCTCCGGCAAGACCGTCGTCTCGGGCGCTATTGGGACGAGTGCCTTGAGGCGAGCCATGGCGTCGGCAGGATGGCACGGCCACGAGAGCGACGCGAACCGCCTACGCTGCTCTGTGCCTTCGCGTCTCCTGTTCGCGCGGCCTCGGTCCGAGCGACGACAACCGTCTCCGCGTCTCGCCGCCACGTCGAGCAGGGAGCGCCCGACGAGGACGGCAGCGCCCAGCGCGACGTACCCAGCAACCATCGCCCGAGCTGGCCTCGTCGGCGAGCCGGGAGATCAGCCCCAACCCTTCGCTTGCAACGTCATTCGCGTTCATGGTGCCCTCCGTAGTGTCTTGGAGCGAGGTCGACGGGCCATGAGGGTCCACGCGGCGGAGCTGTGGCCCCCACCGCATCGGACTCTCCAATCATGAGGAGGCGCGAGACCGTGCGATCGGTGGCCGGCCATGGCGACCAGGCCGAGCTGGTGGTGCAGACGCGACGCGGGAGCCTGACGCTGCGGCTACTTGGCCGCCGTGATCGCACCATCCGGCTGACGGACCTGCGAGCACGAGACAAGCGCCGGCGGCGTGGTCCGCTGGTGGCGGTGCCGTTCACCGCAGTCGACCGGAAGCGATAGCGTCGTCAGTCCCCGGTCACGTGGGTGCAGACGAGCGTGATGGCACCCGAGCGGCGGATCATTCGGCCACGAGCGATCACGCCGACACAGCCGCAGACGAACCGAACGAGGCACACCTCGTTGTCGCGGGGGCCGACCTGTAGAAATTCGGCGATGCCAAAGTCGAGGCGGAGGGTCAGCGGCAGGACGGCGATGGATCGTCCCCTCTAGAGCACGGCGTGGCGGCTACGCGCTGCGGAAGCGTCCACAAACTCGACGCGTACCCGCTTGCCGAGCGCGGTGGCGGCCTTGGCGAGGTTCTTGAGAGTGAGCGACACGCCGCATCCCTGCTCTATTTGATGTACTCGTTCAGCACGAGCCACGAATCGGTCGGCGTGTGGCTCTGCTTGTCGTGACCGGATCGCGTCCAGCCCCTCCCACGTCGTCCGATCTTCAGGAAGATCGAGGAGCACGAGTGCGACGCCTGGACGGGTGATCAGTTGGAGGGCGGCGTTGGCGGAAGACAGGCCGACGACCCTATAGCCCTCGCGCTCGAGGATCCGACTCTTCGTCTCCCGGATCTCTCGGCCCGGCTCGACGAGGAGGATCGTTTCGCCGGTCGCTATCAAATCCGGAGGCGTTCCAAATCGCTCGGCATCGTCCTCGCTGATTCAAGCCACGTCGGGGCGCTGCGGCCAAGATTGGAGCACAAGGTTGACAAGTCTAAGATTGTCCAATACATGGATAACATAGGCAAGCCGGGAGAACAATGCAACTTGGTGTCCGCGACGTCTCCAAGCTCCTCAACGTTTCCGAGAAGACGATCTACCGCTGGGTCAGTCAAGGCATCCTCCCCGCCTACCGCGTCAACGAGCAGTACCGCTTCAATCGGGCAGAACTTCTGGAATGGGCCACGTCCCGGAAGATGAACGTCTCGGCGGCCCTCTTTGACGAGCCGGAGAGCAATTCGACGCCCATCCCGGGTCTCGTCGAAGCCCTGCAGGCTGGCGGAATCTTCTACCGGTTGGGCGGTGTCGACAAGGAAGGCGCCCTCCGTGCCGTGGTCGAGCACATGCGCCTCCCTGAAGAGGTCGATCGGGAGTTCCTTCTCCGTGTGCTCCTCGCCCGGGAAGCTCTGCAGTCCACGGGCATCGGCGACGGCGTCGCCATTCCCCACGTGCGAAACCCGATCGTCCTCCATGTGTCTCGGCCGATGATCACGCTCTGCTTCTTGGAGAGACCGATCGACTTTGGCGCGTTGGACAGCAAGCCCGTCCACGTCTTGTTCTCGCTGATCAGTCCCACCGTGCGTGCCCACCTCCGGTTGCTCTCTCGGTTGGCCTTCGCGCTCCACGATCCCGCCTTCAAGAAGGCCGTCACCCGCCAAGCGTCTCGCGAGGAGATTCTCCGCGAGGCGCAGCGGGTCGAGGGCAATCTCGGACCAGCGGCGACTGCGGACGGCCGGAAGCCATAGGGTGCTCCTGCTGCTTCTCGCGGTCGGGTCCCTCGTCGTCGGCGGCGTTGCCGCACTCCTCGCGCAGGGATCCCCCCGTTGGTCGACGCTCCTCGGCGCGGGGGGCGCCGTCGTGGGATGTGTCCTTGGTCTGATCCCGGCCGGCGGTGTCCTGCTCGGCCAGCCTATCCAGTCTCTCCGTGTCGCCTGGGATGTTCCCTACGGCGCCTTCTTTGTCCAGATCGACCCGCTCTCCGCCTTCTTCCTCCTGCCCATCTTCGGGCTCTCCGCGCTGGCCGCCATCTATGGCGCCGAATACATGCTGGCGTATCGGGACGAGAAATCCGCGGGCTTGTCGTGGTTCTTCTTCGATCTCCTCGTGGCCAGCATGGCGATGGTCGTCGTCGCGCGGAATGCGGTGCTGTTCCTGGTTGCCTGGGAAGTCATGGCGCTCACGTCCTTCTTCCTCGTCACGTTCCAGGACGAAGAGGAGAGCGTCCGCGGCGCCGGCTGGACCTATCTGGTCGCCACCCATCTCGGGACTGCGTGCCTCCTCACCTTGTTCATCCTGCTCGGCCGGAGCACCGGCTCACTCGATTTCGACCGCTTCACGACAGCCTCGGGGGTCGGGCTCCTGTTCATCCTCTCCGTCGTCGGCTTCGGGTCGAAGGCGGGCTTCATGCCGTTCCACGTCTGGCTGCCGGAGGCACACCCCGCGGCGCCGTCGCACGTGTCGGCGGTGATGTCCGGTGTCATGATCAAGATGGGGATCTATGGACTCGTCCGGATCCTCACGTTCCTGGGTCCGCTGCCGGCATGGGCAGGGTGGCTGCTGATCGGCGTGGGGGTCACGTCCGGCGTGCTCGGCGTCCTCTTCGCGCTCGCGCAGCACGACCTGAAACGTCTCCTCGCATACCACAGCGTCGAGAACATCGGGATCATCGCATTGGGCCTCGGTCTCGGGCTGGTCGGACTCCACGTCGGTTCACCCTCCCTCGCGGTCCTCGGCTTCGGTGGAGGTCTCCTGCATGTGTTCAATCACGCCGTGTTCAAGGGCCTGCTCTTCCTCGGGGCCGGATCCGTGCTGCACGCGACCGGGACGCGGGACCTCGAGGAGCTCGGCGGCCTGCTGAAGCGGATGCCGTGGACGGGTCTGACGTTTCTCACGGGAGCAATGGCGATCTCGGGTCTGCCGCCCCTCAACGGCTTCGTGAGCGAGTTCTTGCTGTATCTGGGAGCCTTCGGAGCGGTGGCGTCGCTCGCCAGCGATGGCGCCGTCCCAGCATTGGTCGTCATCGCCGGGCTAGCTCTGATCGGGGGGCTGGCACTCGCTTGCTTCACGAAGGCGTTCGGGATCGTCTTCCTCGGCGAGCCTCGTGGTCAGCATGGGGCACACGCGCATGAAGCGGGACCGCTCATGCGGATCTCCATGCAAACGCTGGCGGCCGGCTGTCTCCTCATCGGGATACTTTCACCCCTGGTGGTCAGGGCACTCGCGCCGCTTCTCGAGCAGGTGACCCGCCTGCCCTCGGACCGTGTACATCTCGAGCTAACGCACGCTGCCGGACCGCTGGGATGGGTCACGGTGTGCGCGCTCGGACTCATCGCCCTCGCGACGGCCCTCACGGCCCTGCGCCGGAGCGCGCTGTCGCGCCGCCCCGTGGACCAAGCGACCACCTGGGGTTGTGGCTACGCTCGTCCCGGGCCGCGGATGCAGTACACGGCCTCTTCGTTCGCGCAGCCGCTGATCGATCTCTTCCGTCCGCTGCTCGGTACGCGTCAGACCGCGTCGCCGCCGCAGGGGCTCTTCCCGCAGGCCGCTTCCTTTTCGACCGACACTCCCGACGTCTATCGCGAGCGCCTTTACCGCCCCGTCTTCGGCGGAATCGACAGGACGCTGTCCGCGTTCCGGTGGCTGCAGCACGGGCGGGTGCAGCTTTACGTGCTCTACATCGGCCTCACGCTGCTCGTGCTGCTGGTCTGGAAACTGGGAGAGCCATGAGCGGCAGATCCGTCATGCCGCTGCTGCTCGCGCTTGGCCTCGCACCGCTCCTGCTCGGTGTGATCATCCGGACGAAGGCCGTCATGGCGGGCCGGGTCGGCCAGCCGCTGCTCCAGCCCTACCACGATCTCCGGAAGCTCATGATGAAGGGTGCCGTGTACAGCCGGACGACCAGCTGGGTGTTCCGCGCCGGGCCCGTGGTCGGATTGGCGGCCGTCGTCGTGGCGGCCGCCCTCGTGCCCTTCGGTGCCCCAGCCCTCGTGTCCTTCCCGGGGGACCTCCTGCTGTTCGTGTACCTCCTCGCTCTCGCGCGCTTTTTCACGGTGATCGCCGCGCTCGACACGGGGTCCAGCTTCGAGGGCATGGGCGCGAGCCGCGAGGTCACCTTCTCAGCGCTGGCCGAGCCCGCGCTGCTCCTCGGTCTGGCGACGATCGCGCGGACGACGGGAAGCTTGTCGCTGTCGGCGATGTTGCCTCACGTGACGGGCGCCGTGTGGGCGCACGGCGCGCCGCCCCTCGCCCTGGTCGCCATCGCCCTCCTGGTCGTCTTCCTCGCCGAGAACGGCCGCATCCCGGTTGACGACCCAGCGACCCATCTCGAGCTCACGATGATCCACGAGGTGATGATGCTCGATCACGGCGGCCCGGACCTCGCCTTCATCCTCTACGGGGCTGCCCTGAAGCTATGGCTCTTCGGCGCGCTCCTCATCGGCCTCGCGCTCCCCCTGCACAGCGGCCACCTCTGGCTCGATGCCGGCGCGCGGGCCCTGGGCATGCTGCTTCTCGCCGTGCTGACGGGACTCGTCGAGTCGTGCATGGCGCGGCTCCAACTGGTCTCTGTCCCGAAGCTCCTCGTTGGCGCCGGGGTGCTGTCGGTACTCGCCCTGCTCTTGGTCTTGCGGTCATCACCGTGAGTGGCTGGGCCGACACCGTCCTGATCTGCATCGTCTTGACCAGCTTCGTGCTGCTGGGCTCGAGCCGGCTCGGTGCGTGTATTCGAGTCGTTGCCCTTCAGGGGGTTCTGCTCGGGTTCCTTACGCTCGCGGGTCGCCAGGACGCCTCATCGCTACGCGCCCCCATCCTCGCCCTCGTGAGCACCGGACTCAAAGGGGTCGTCTTCCCGTGGCTGCTGTTCCGTGCCCTCCGCGACGCGGACGTGCGCCGCGAAGTAGAGCCGTTCGTGGGCTACAGCCTGTCGCTGCTCATCGGCACGGCCTTCCTCGCCGGGTCGCTCTGGCTGGCCGGGAGACTTCCCCTCCCGAATCCCACGATGTCTCCCCTAGTGGTCCCCGTGGCGCTCTTCACGATGCTGGTCGGCCTCTTCTTGATCGTCAGCCGGCGAAAGGCCCTCACGCAAGTCCTTGGCTATCTCGTGCTGGAGAATGCCATCTACGCGTTCGGCGTCGGACTCGTGGAAGGGACTCCGATGGTCGTCGAGCTCGGCGTGCTGCTCGACCTGTTCGTGGCCGTGTTCGTCATGGGCATCGCAGTGTTCCACATCAACCGCGAGTTTGACCATATCGATGCTGACCAGCTGCGTACGCTCAGGGACTGGGCGGGATGATCCCGAGCCTGCTCCTGATTCCGGCCGTGGCCGGCGTGCTGGCGTACTTCGTGCGGCGAGCCGGCCCGCGCCGCGCGCTGCTGGTCCTCGCCGCGGTGGCCCACGCCGGCATGACGGTGGCGACCTGGGTTGTCGAGCCCGCGCCGGCGTGGGGAGGCTGGCTCGCGCTGGACGCCCTCGGTCGATTGTTCCTGACCATCACCAGCGCGCTGTTCCTCGCCGCTGCCCTGTACGGCGTCGCCTATCTGCGCGAGGAGGGGCACGGCGAACGGAAGGACGTGGACGAGGGTTTCCTGTTCGACAACGCGCCCGAAGCGACCTTCACGGCCTGCCTGCTGCTTTTCCTGGCCGCGATGACGCTCGTCACCGTGAGCCAGGGATTCGGGCTCCTCTGGGTGGCGGTGGAGGCCACCACGCTGGCGAGCGCGCCTTTGATCTACTTCCATCGGCACCACCGTTCGCTCGAGGCGACGTGGAAGTACCTGCTGATTTGCTCCGTCGGGATCGCGCTCGCGTTGCTCGGCAACTTCTTTCTCGCGGTCGCCGCCTCCGACCACGGTGGCACCTCCGTCCGCCTGGTCCTCCCTGACTTGATCGCGGGCGCGGGCGGGCTTCGGATCGTGTGGCTCAAGGCCGCGTTCCTTCTCTTCCTGGTCGGCTACGGCACCAAGATGGGTTTGGCTCCGCTGCATACCTGGCTCCCCGATGCGCACAGCGAAGCGCCCTCCGTCGTGTCGGCGCTGCTCTCTGGCGCGCTACTGAACTGCGCCCTCCTCGGCATCGTCAGGGTCCAGCAGGTGTGCGCGGCGGCGGGGCAGGCAGCCTTCGGCCAGGGGTTGCTCGTGGGGTTCGGCCTCCTGTCGATGGCCGTCGCGGCGGTCTTCATTCTCGGTCAGGCCGACTACAAGCGGATGCTGGCCTACTCGAGCGTCGAGCATATGGGGATTCTGACACTCGGAATCGGCCTGGGAGGAGCAGGGACGTTCGGCGGGATGCTCCACGCCGTCAACCATTCGTTCACCAAGGCGATGATGTTCCTCGTGGCGGGGAACATCCTGACCCGGTACCGCTCCAAGTCGACCGACGAGGTCCGAGGCGTCCTGCGCGTCGTCCCAGCATCGGGGATCCTCTGGACGATCGGCCTCTTCGCGATCACGGGCTCGCCGCCATTCGGTCCGTTCCTGAGCGAGTTCACGATCCTCAAGGCCGCCCTGGACCAAGGCCGAGCCGGCGTGGCGATCACGTACCTGATCCTCTTGGCGGTCATCTTCGTCGGCATGGCGACAGCAATCCTCGGCATGGCGCAGGGGGTCCCGAGAGACGCACGGATGGCCGCACGGGCCAGGGAGCCGCTTCTCAGGGTCGTGCCCGCGGCCGCGCTCGCGGCCGTGGTCCTTCTCCTCGGCGTGTACATTCCGCCGGTCGTCCGCACCGCCCTCGAGGATGCGGCGCGCGCCCTGGGGTGAGAGTTTGCCGACGATTCCATCGCTGTCCATCCGAAACGGCGAGCCGGCGCCACTGCGCGAAGTCCCCGTCCTTACTCTCCGTGACTTCCGAGACGCCGTCCTGGGCAGCATCCAGGACGGCGGCCGGATCGCCGCACTCTTTGGACAGCCGTTGGAGACGGACTGCGTCCGCCTGATCGCGGTTCTGGCGCACGCGACGGAGGGAACGCTCTCCGTCTTCTCGGTCGTCGTTGAAGACGCCTATCCGGCGCTGACTCCCGACTGTCCACAGGCACACTGGTTCGAACGCGAGGTGGCCGAGCAATGGGGCGTGCGGCCACTGGGGCACCCCTGGCTGAAACGACTCCGCTTTCACGGATCCTACCGGGCGGGCCACGACGGCTGGCCGCACACGGACCACGGATCGGTTCCGCCCGGCGTCGGGGATTTCTTCCGGGTCGACGGCGAGGAGGTGCACGAGGTCGCCGTCGGCCCCGTGCATGCCGGAGTCATCGAGCCCGGCCACTTCCGCTTCCAGTGCCACGGCGAGAACGTCCTGCACCTGGAGATCTCCCTCGGCTACCAGCACCGCGGCGTGGAGCGGGCGCTCATCGGCGCCCCGAACAAGCGCACCATCCACTACATGGAGACGCTCGCGGGCGACACCTCGGTCGGCCATGCGACGGCGTACTGTCAGGCGCTCGAGGCGTTGGGGGGCGTCGGGGTCTCTGCGCGCGCCGACGTCTTGCGAGGCGTGGCGCTCGAACTCGAACGGCTCGCGAATCATACGGGCGATCTGGGCGCTCTCGCGGGCGACGTGGGTTACCTTCCGACCGCCTCGTACTGTGGACGGATTCGCGGCGACTTCCTCAATATGACGGCGCTGATGTGCGGCAGCCGCTTCGGTCGCGGCATGATCCGGCCCGGCGGCGTCGGGTTCGACGTGGAGCCGCCGCGGGCAGCGGAACTATTGGACCGGCTCGGGCCTGCGGTTCGTGACGTGACCGGTGCCATCCGCCTGCTCTGGGATGAACCCTCCGTCCAGGCGAGATTCGAGGACACCGGACGGCTGTTGCCGGAGATGTGCCGTGACTTAGGCCTCGTTGGGCTCGTCGGCCGGGCATGCGGGATACAGCGGGACGTCCGTCACGATTTTCCCTCCGGCATCTTCCGCTTTTCCCAGATTCCCGTTTCCACGTGGCACACCGGTGACGTGTTTGCGCGCGCGTACGTACGCTGGCTCGAGATCCAACGCTCGGCGGCGTTCGTCAGGGGTCAACTCATGGCGCTTCCGGACGGGCCAACCCGCGTGCCAGTCGCGCCCCTCGCGGCAAACGCGCTGGTTGTCTGCCTCATAGAGGGCTGGCGCGGAGAGATCTGTCATGTCGCCATGACAGACGACCGGGGACACTTCGCGCGCTACAAGGTCGTCGATCCCTCCTTCCACAACTGGATGGGGCTCGCCATGGCCGTGCGCGATCAGCAGATCTCCGACTTTCCGCTGTGCAACAAGAGCTTCAACCTGTCGTACTGTGGGCATGACCTCTAGGGGGCCGCAGTGCTGAAAGCGTTCGTCGCCCGCCTGCAGCAGGGCCGGCACACCATCTCCTACCCCGACGGTGAGCCGACGCTCCCCGATCGGTTCCGGGGTTACCCGCGAATCGACCCGGCCAAGTGTCGAACCGGGTGCTCGCTCTGTGCGGACGCCTGCCCGACCGGCGCGATCTCGACCGACCGCAGGGGACCGACGCTCGATCTGGGGCGGTGCCTCTTCTGCCCCGAGTGCGGGGACGCGTGCCCCGATGGGGCCATTGCCTTCAGCCGGGACTATCGCCTCGGGGCTCGACGGCGAGAGGATCTCGTGGTCGACGGCGAGACACACCGGCTCGTCACCGCCCTGGACGAACAGACTCGGCGCATCTTCGGTCGGTCGCTGAAGCTGCGCCAGGTCAGCGCCGGCGGGTGCAACGGGTGCGAAGCAGACGTGAACGTGCTCAATACCGTGGTCTTCGACCTTGGTCGCTTCGGGATCCAGTTCGTCGCGTCGCCCCGCCATGCCGATGGCCTCCTGATAACGGGGCCCGTGACGGAGAACATGCGGCTGGCACTCACGAAGACCTACGAAGCCGTGCCGATGCCGAAGATCGTGATCGCCGTGGGCGCCTGCGCGATCGCCGGGGGACCGTTCATCGATCATCCCGAAGTCCACAACGGAGCGGGCAGCGTCCTGCCCGTCGATCTTTATGTGCCCGGGTGCCCCCCGCATCCCATCACGATTCTGGATGCGCTTCTCCGGCTGCTCGGACGACTCGCGGCGTGACCGCGACCGTCACCGTACCTCAATGGTTAGTAGGCCGCACCGTACGCGGTGACGCCCTCATCCGTGACGCTCCGGAAGAACGTTTCGACCTCTCAAACGCCCGTAGGCCAGCCCGGGCTTTTCCCCGCACCGAAAGGCACTGGTTTCGACCAATCTCGGCAGCGTTCTTGCCTTCGACGGGCGGGGGCTGATAATCGCCAATCGCTCCACCGCTACATTCTCGCATTGGCGAAATCGGAGAGGTCGGGGGCAAGGAGGGTGGATGCCGCGACGAAGGAGTCTGCTCACTGTGATCCGCGACATGGTTCGGGAGCAGGTGCAGGAGGCGATCCATGGGCTCCTTGGCGCAGTCGGTGGCCCGAAGAAGAGGGCCAAGAACGGGCGTAGACGGCGGCGGAGGCGTCGAGGGCCAGGGCGTCCACCGGGATCGAAGACTCGAAGGGGCCGCATCGCCCGCCGAAGCAGATGAACGCAGGATCAGTTTAGGGAACACGCTGGATGCCGACCGCAGGCAGCGCCTTCAGCTGGAGCATCCTCTTCCTCATGGCGGCGCCGTACGCCGTTGTCGGCGCGGCCGCATGCTGGCTCTTCTATCAATACCAGCGCGCGCCTGGCCGCCGAGGCGCGCACGCTAGCGGGTCGGGGCGTGTGCTCCGCATCCTCGGGCGTGGGCTCCGCCTGCGCTGCCCGCGCTGCGGCCGCGCGGCGCTCTACGCCGGCTGGTTCGCCATGCACCCGCGCTGCGGGGTGTGTGGGCTCAGCTACGAACGCGAGCAAGGCTACTTCGTCGGCGCGATCTACCTCAACTACGCGGTCACCATCGGCGTGGCGGTGGGAGCCGTCCTCGCGCTCGACTGGGCGATCGGCCTGACGCTCGCCGCGCAGCTGGTGGTCGGGATCGCGCTCGCGGCGCTGGTCCCGCTCGCCTTCTTCCGGTACGCCCGGAGCCTGTGGCTGAGCGTGGGCTACCTGACCAGCGCGGACGAGTGGCGGGAGCACGAGCGGCTCAGACGGCGGTCGAGGTCGCGGGGCTGACCTACCGCTACCGCGCGCGCGTCGCGCTCGCCGGGGTCTCGTTCCAGGTGGCGCTCTCGGCGG
>WNEZ01006153.1_pt1 | contig 10532 bp, 2 predicted proteins | sample 5400521 | NCBI WGS metagenome assembly WNEZ01 (sample SAMN13153339, study PRJNA577476) | soil metagenome | isolation source: 120 cm saprolite under Douglas fir tree site 2 hole 1 replicate 1 | place: USA:California | collected 2015-04-18
GCGGATTTGCTGAGCTTGGCGACGCGTATTGGCGACTCGAATCGAGCGGGCGCTCATAAACGGAACGGCCTTTATTTCTGGCTCTAGGCTGCTTGGGCGACCCACGATAGTCACGCGAGCGGGCGTTGGACCGGGCTGAGCGAACTGGCCCGAAAGTATCTGGCCCCGACGGGTTTCTGCTGGAAGCCGAAGCGGAGGAGAAAACGGAAGGGGTTGCCGACGTAGAGGTCGACGGAGTGGGAGTAACATTGTCGCCAGCAGAGTAGTCAAGGCGAGGAATGAAGGGGACCAAGGCATTCGAAGGTTCAGGCTCGATTATCGAGGACGGGTACTCGTCCTCGTGGTAGGCGAGCAGTTTCCGCTCCTTGGAAGTGAGCCTTATGCCGTCTTCACCGTACTCGAGGGCGTTATAGCGTGGATGCAGATCCTTAAAAGTTAAGGCGTCTTCGCTTCCTTCTGGCAACTTAATGATGCCTTCGAGCTCGAGAGTGAGGGGAGCCTTGCGAGACCTCGGATCCAGCAGGGCGTCTCGCGCTTGTTCCACCGAGTAGTTTCCTGGTAAGTCCGTGACGAGACCGGTGATGGGAACACCAAAGAAGAGGTACGCGCGCACCAGATCCACGGCGATTCTTTCTGTGGTCGCCGGGTCGGCTCGAATGCCGACGGGCTGTTTAATCTTCCAATCCGCGTGCGGATAGAGAATACGATGACACAAGTTGATGAACGCGTGAAGCAAGATTTTGATGCGATTGATCCGCATCCAACGTACGCGGAGTGCTGAAGGAGTGAAGAAGGGACGGAGTTGGTAAGCGAAGGGGTCAGGATTTTCCGGATCTTCGCAGAGGAGTTTGGGCAAAATTTCGCGGACGTAGCGAGGGAGGCTTAGGCCGACTCGTTTGCCGAGGTTCATGGCTTCCTCGAGGGACTTGTCGAGGTCCTCCTTGAGGGTTGTCACGAGCGCTTTCTTGGGGTAAGGCTGGCCATTGAGGTCGTGAAGGATAAGATGCGTAAGGGATGAAAGGTGAATCGGGGCGAAAGGCAGAAGACGTTGGTCCATATCTCCTTCGCGGAGCAAGGCAAGTTCGACCGGTTCGGCTCCAGGTTCCTTGGGGCCATAGGTGCCAGAGTGCATTACGACGTCTTCGTCGTGGAGATCTAAGAGAGCGCGCGTAGCGCTATCCTCAAAATAACCCGAAACCCTGCCCTCGATAGCAGGCGCCGGAGACGACAGCCCGTAGTCAAAAGTGATACGGTGGCCCAGCGAAGCGTGTGAGCGCTGATACGCAGCGTATCGGGAGTTGGAGGCAGGAGCGGAAGAAGACATTTCAGCTAGTATAGGGCGGGGAGGAGCTAAAACAGCTAAAACGAAGTGGTGGATCACTGTTGAAAAAACGTCCGTTGGTGAGGTCACGCGTGTCACGGTAAACACCGTCACGCTGTCTTGGCGTCATAATTGACGACGCCATTCACGAATAATTTCGTGTGCATTGCGCAAGTCCCGAGCAGTTTGCCAGGAGTCATTTTCGGCGTTGTAGCCTTTCCAGCGTACCAGGTAGAACAATTTGTTGCCTCTCCTTCGCTCGGCTACAATTTTCTCAACCTCGTATTCTTCGGATTCCTTCAGCTTATCTCGAGGGTTTTCCAAAATACTCCTAGACTTATCCGGACTTCGGTGGTACTTAGTAAGGTGCTGGATGTTGACGACTGGGTGCATCGGATACGTATCAGGCAGTCGCAGTCTATAAGTGGTAGGACTGAGGACTTCCATTACTTCGAAAGGGCCGATTTTCCTTTGTACCAGTTTACGACTTTTTCCTTTGACGTCTACCAGTTCGAGCGAGTGTGGGTTAATAAGGACCTCATCACCTTCCTTGAGATTGGGCTGACGTCTTCCTCGGTCGTAGTAATACGCTTGTTTGTCGAGACTACGTTTTATGGCGTCTCTCGCAGCCTCGCGATGCGAAGCGAGTTCTGTAAGTCGTGCACGAAGTTCAGGGAGACCTTCTGCCATTTCCAGTCCACTTTCATGTAGGAGATCCGAAGGGGATCGTGGCTTGAACCCCAACAGCAATTTGGCAGGAGCCTCTTTGTGTGCCGAGTGAGGGGTATTGTTGTAGGCCATCTGCAATATGTCGAGCCACTGAGCCCAATCTTGTTGATCAGCGTGCACGTACGCGCGCAGCATCGTCTCTAGCTGCTGATTCATGACTTCAGTCTGACCGTCCGTCTGAGGATGTTTGGAGGTGGACAGCGCAAGACGAGAATTGAAGATCACTGCTAGGTTTTTCCAGACAGAGCTGATCCATCTAGGGTCCCTGTCGCCGACGATGACTTCAGGAAGTCCGAATACCTTGACTACACGTTTGAATATCAGCACGGCGGTGTCACTGGCATTGATGTTACTGGTAGTGGCAACGAAGTGCGCGAACTTTGTCAATTTGTCTACTAGGACTAGGATGGCGTCTTTTCCGTTGGATAATGGTAACCCCGTGATGAAGTCAAGGGAGATTGTGTCGAAAGGCTTGATTGGTATCGCCAACGGTTGTAGATACCCCATTCCAGCGCCGCGATCATGTTTAATCTTTTGGCAAGGATCGCAGGTTCGAACGTAGTTCGTTACGTCGCGTCTCATAAATGGCCAGTAATATCGCGATCGCAAGGAGGCTAGAGTGCGCTCCCATCCAGCATGAGCAGTTTCATGAGCCTTGTCATGTACTTCCTGAATGAGAGAGGGACGTTCGGAGCTGGGTACGCATAGCCTAATGTTGCCGTCAGCGTCTTCGAAATACATTAGCCCGTTGTCCGCCAGACGGTAAGCGCGGTATTTCAGATCTTGAAGCCTTTCTTCCTGGGTCCTTTTAAGTACCGGGGCAAACTCCCTGTCCTCTGGGTATCCTTTGGTGAAGCGTTCTACGGCCTCTAGATCGGCATGGACGTGAATGGCTGTCGGGGAACTGATAGCTGCACCTTTGAAACCTTCCGACCTGACCTTTGTAGTTTCAGCGGAACTAGGATCCTTCAGCACGTCTAGCGTCTTGGCGAGTCGTTTGACCTTGGAACGGGTAGTTACCGTCTTGCTTTCTACAGTGAACTCGCGTTCCTTAATGAAGGCTTCCCACGCGATCTGCAGGTCTTCATGCTCAGTAGAAGCTGTTGGGCTCGGAAGATCCTCTCTAGCGGGTGAAATGTACTGAGGTATGCGTGGCAGCCTGGACAGAGGGTCGACATTGGAATGAGTTCTTCCCGGCCGATGTACTATAACCAAATGGGGGAAAGCAGCGAATACCAGCCCCCATGCCGCTAGCCTTCGGTTGGCGTTCTCATACGTCTTGGCCCATATAAGTGCAGCGTGATCCGTCACTAGCAGGACTCTTTCTCCTTCTATAAAAGGTTGGAATCGAACGAGGCTCTCCTTCGCAGCTAGGGCTTCTCGTTCAGTCGTTGAGTATCTAGTTTCGGCAGGTGCGAGGACTCGACTCCAGTAAGCTACTACCCTTTCCACAGGAACTAGGGTCTCTTCCCAGTCATCGTTCCAAGCCGGCACGGGCCTTCTGTCATCGTGCTCCTTGGACAGCCTTGCTACAAGTTCAGGAATAGGTTCTCCTTTTCGGTAGGCGTCCCGTAGCCTTTTGTGTATACGAGTACCCTTCAGATCTCTGACTGCGATGAACTGAACTTGCTGTAGGGCCCCTGCTATCGCGTAATCCGAGGCGTCGGTGTATAACCTGTAAGCTTGCCCAGATTCCGGATGACCTCGTACAGGAGCGGAAATGAGAGCTAGCTTGATTAGTTCGAAAGCTTTGCTCTGGTCCTTGCCCCAAGCGAAGCCTAAGTCCTTTCGGCGCAGACACTTGAAAAGAGGGGTGGCTATCCACGAGAAGTAAGGGATATAGGCTGCGAAGTATACTGCAAGTCCAACGAAAGATTCAAGTCCTTTACGGTCGTGAGGAGCTTCCAGTTCCCATACTGCCTTTAGTTTCTCTTGATGAGTAGATAGCCCTAGTCTCGAAACTTTGTGTCCTAGTACGATGATGCTTCGATAGCCTAGGTGGCACTTGGGGGGTGACAAGGTTAGACCCGAAGCGGCTATAACCTTAAGTACTTGGTCGACATGCTTAAGGTGGTCTTCGAATGTGCGGGAGTATACTACTACGTCGTCGATGTAAACTAAGGTGAAAACCCAAAGGTAAGGGGACAGAATTTCTTGCATCGCTCGCTGGAATTCGGGAGGCCCATTACGCCAGCCAAAGGGCATACGTTTGAAGTGATGTAGTCCGCGATGGGTACGGATGGCTGTTATCGGTCTGGATTCTTCGTCAAATTCCATTTGAGTAAATCCCGAGAGAGCGTCAAATACGGAGAGATATTGCGCTCCAGCCAAGGCTTGCAGGATATCAGTCTGCTTGGGGATCGGGTGCTGGTCCGCTACTGTCGCCTTGTTGAGCTTGCGCCAGTCAATACAGACACGTGGCTTGCCATTACGATATACGATTATAATGGGAGCGCCCCATGGGCTCTTGCTTTCCTCTATAACGCCTTGGGAGAGCCATAGGTCCAGCTGCTTGTCGATGACTTCGCGTTTAGCAGGCGATGCGTAGTAAGGGGGCATGGATATCGGTTTGGTACCCGGTATCAATGTTATGTGCACTTTGGAAGGCAAATGTCCGAGCCTGCCGTCGAAACCAAAGGCAGTCTGATTTTGTTCGACCACCTTATATAACAATTCTCGCTGTTCGTGACCAAGGGCGGAGTCTACGTCGATGATTTCCCGTAGTTTTTCTGAGGAATAGACTTGGTCGGGCGATGGTTCAGTAGTTTTCGGTCCCCAACCTGCGGACTCGGAATCCTCCGATACCATGTCATGATTCTCAGAAGCAAAAGGATTTTGTTCTCGACGAGCATCTAGGTCAGGTACTAATATCGCGAGCAGACTAGCATGGCGTTCGAAGAGAGCTCGCTCCTTTTCCGATAAGTCTACGGCGGCCTGGAGAGAGCTTTTTGCTATCGTGATGTAACCTAGCAGCTCTCCGCTTCTGACGCATATGCGACGTTCGGTAGCGTTGGCAACTTTGATCTGGAAGGTACCTTTGCCGTCGAGGTCTACTATTCCAGGCGGGGCGGAGACAAACGAATTGGGGCCACGGTTTAATGGGACAGCGTCAAGGTACATGACTTCGTTTCTTGGAGCGCCCTTTGCGGTAACGATGATAGTAGCTACTGACTCGGGCTCAATAGTGAGACCCTCCTGGACTAAGACCTTCCAGGGTCCTTGTGAGGCCTCCTGCTTTCCTTTGGTGACGGCGCGAGAGGCTTTCTTTCCCAATTCACTCTCGGGGGCCCAATGTGCAGAGAACGACTCTGCAAGTGACGGAGCTAGAACTGCCGGAATCCGGTGTGGGGAATCGCTAACTTGCCAGAAATTTCCCTTCTCGCTGCGGATAGTGTGCAGTTGCCAAGCTCTTTGCGTATCTTCACCAATAAGCATATCAGCCTTCATGTCTTTAACGACATAGGCTTCGACGCCTTTGAGACACACTGGCCCAATCTGGCTGCGGAAGTAAAGGTTAAGCCGCACATATTCTGAGCATCCTGCAGAACCTGTCAGCTGGAGAAGTTTCAGCTTCCGCCCTGCACGCGGCTTAGGTTTGGAAAACTTGAGGCGGTCTAAGAAACTTTTTGAGATGAGCGTGGGCGCAGCACCTGAATCGCCTATGACTGGGGTAGCAGGCTCTTTGAGACAATTAACGTGACATTGGACTTTGAAAGCATCAATGCCTTGCACTGCATGACCTGCTGGCCTTTCCCAAGCCGGTGCTGGTTCGTAGATGTCAAGGGTTGGATTATCCACCTTGTCGCCAATATCCACTAGGTTGACCGGTAGACTAACCCAAGAATCCTCCGCGGACTCAGGAGACGTTGGTGCGTCGTTGGCTTGCGCACTTGGCTCAGTCTCGCTGGTTTCAGCTACAAAGACATCTGAGGAAGCGGCTGTATCTCCTAGCGTGTTGTAGGTCGCGTAATACGAGTCGTAGCTGGAGTCATCTTCTTCCAACATGGCCACGTAAGACTTATGGTAAGCGTTACTAGTCCGATTGGCTGGAGCGGTTGTCTTCTGAGGTCGGCCTTGGCTCCTCCAGGAGGCACAATCTCGATCATAGTGCAAGGGACTACCGCAATTCCTGCAAGGGCGGGGAGGAACCTTCTTAGACTGATTTGTAGCCAGCGGATAAGGATAATTTCCTGGGCTTTTGATACCGTCTTTTACTGACTTAACCTTAGGTTCGACTGCAAGAGCCGGAGTCTCTGAAAACTCTTCTAACTCCTCCTCCTCCTCACCAATATCAGCGAGGTGAGCTGCATAAGGTCTTCGGATCCCTGTAGCCTGTGCTCCTTGCCGCTGCAATTCAGCACGAACGAGCTTTTGGATTTGATCCGCACTGCTGGCCTGCAGCTGCTCTTCCTTGTCTGAGGCTAGCTTAATGAGATCTGCGGTAGTCTCCACTAGAGTGTGGTCGATGTGTGCGTGCCATGACGGTGGGGCATGGTTCCAAACTTGAGCTACTTCGAGGCGAAGGTCCGCCGGAGTCGAATCAGGGTAAATTGGCATAATTCGGCGCCGATGTCTTTGTTTCCGGGAGAGATACTCGGCCGGAGTTTCATCCTCATTGCCTCGCTGTCGGTAGCGAATGTGTTCGAATTTAAGCCATTCCTTCTCTACCCATTTGACAGACATTATACTAGTGCGTACGATGTAGCGCAGTGTGGGCCAATCTTCCGCGTATTCCGTACGCAGTTCTTGCGAAAGTCCGTTCCACCAAGCAGCAGCTAGTCCCACAAAATTAAATGTGGCTACGCGCCCTAAGGCATTTACGATAGCGGGGGACTCATAACCGTACGCATATAAGGCATCGCCTCTTTCCAGCCAGGCGTCAAACGTCTTGGGCGAACCGTCGAAACTTGGGAAGTCCGAAGCTTTAATTTCTTCTTTGAAATACGGTCCCTTAGGGCCTTGAGGTTCCCTATCCCTGGCTGCAACCTGTCCCACAGGACCAGGTGGTCCAGGATCCCCTGGCGGGCCAGGAGGGCCAACCGGTCCTTCCGGTCCCATAGCGCCATGGCCGCCTGGTGCTCCTATTGGGCCGTCCAGACCCCTAAGGCCATCTCTTCCAGCTTGTCCTCTGCGACCTCGAACCCCTCGGTGACGCGGATCCTCGGAAGGGGGGCCGTCCGAACCGCCCGAGCCTCCAGGGCTGCCGGGTGGAGGCTGTCCAGGCGGGAGATGCGGAGTGGAACGGCGGCTAGGCGGGCGCGAGACATCCGATTCTCGCGAAGAAGGCAGAAGCACGTTAGCAGGGTTGGTCGAAGCTCGACTGGGCGGACGACTACTTGGCGGGGTACGAGCGAAGAGAGCAGGACTTGGGACGGAAGAGCGCGCGGATCTGACTGTCGAGACGAGGGGTCGTGGCGTAGGCTGGTAGACAGGAGATTCAGCTCGAGAGGATCTGCTGGACGGGCGAGAGTTTGGCGCCGAAGTCACACGAGTAGCTAAAAGCGCGTCTCGCAGCTGAAATTCCCATTGCTCATCTTCTCTAGCCGGCGAAGTTGGCGGGCCTCTGTACGCTTGTTGGTTAGCCTCCAAGATGTCTTGTATGTCTTGCGCGAAAACCGAGGACTCCGTCAGGGTGGGCGAACTTACGCGAGGGAACCCTCTGCCTGGGACGAACTGCGTGCAGCGGATGAAGAGACTAATTCCTCTGTGCGCGCTTTGTAAGCGTTTAAGCAACCTTGTCTCGAAGCGCCTTGCCACGAGTGCTGTGGCCCATTCTGAATACAGGAGGTCTTCGAAAGGTCGTTCATCATAGAAGGAGCTACTCCCGTATGAAAACGTACGCCCGCATTCTGCGGCTAGGAAGTACGCGTTCAGAGCACTAGAAGACAATTCCATGACACATAGCAGGTGATCTGCGTAGCTTGTATTAAGCCGATACCGCGGCACAGAGCTAGACGGGTCTGTCGTTGGCATCGCTTCGATTCTGTGAGGAAACTGTTGAGCGTTCTTCTCTTCGTCGAGCAAACCTTGCAGGGCACCCAGAACGTCATCCTCTGCCGCGTCTCGTCGGCGCATCAGCTCGTCGGTGACTCGCCCGATGTTTCCGAGGCGGGCACCTTCCAAGTCGAGTGCTGATTTTGCTGAGGAAAATTTGTTACTAGGCAAAGGCGGAGTGGCTGGTAGTGCCCATTCAGTCTCGGAGTGGAAAGGGTTGACTTCAGCGTAGCTCCTGGGATCAGCGTCCGATATGCCTGGGTCCCATTGGGTGGAGGATTTGGGACTATCAAGCACGTCTTTAGACCGCGTATGTCGACGTAGGAAGGAGTCGCGCGTGTAGTTGGCTATATCCTCTGTACCAACTAGAGCTCGAGGTGCGGGAGTGACGAAGGCAGCGTTGGAATGTCTAGGCCTAGCTTTAGGAGTGATAGAATCCCTGACTGTTGAAGTAGGACTAGAGGTCATTGACAGTATAGACTCGCGAGGGCCCGAAGGCCTTGCGACTTCACGTACGCCGATAGGCGTATTGGCATCACGGGCGCTATCGCGCAGCGTGGCATCAGCAACGGTCCCAGCCGTCGTGGCATCACCGGGGGTGGCATCACGTACGCCCGAAGGTGTAGTGGCATCGCTGGCGCTCCTGCGCAGAGCGGTAGTGGGAATGAAAGGTCCTGACGTGGCAACACGTGGACGAGTGTTTCCTGCTGGAGTCGCAGCAGGAACAAGGTTGGGATGGGGAATTCTAGACGAGTGCTGAGACATGTCTTATGAGTTCCTTTTATAAGAACGAGTAACAGAGAATTAGAGCGCGAGGGTGTGATCAGGTAAATTCCCTGTTTCTCCACCAGTGTTAACGGGTTCTCGAATTACGTCGTAGAAGAGAGAGCCCGGAAGCTAATCGTGAAGTCGTATAGCACGCAAGAGAGAGAGAGAGAGTTCACAAGCAAGAGTCGAACGAGATAGCTGCGTATCGAGACCCGCGCTTGGGGGCGATCCTACGTGAAGCGGAGCCAACCGGTTCACGAGTCCAGGAGGATGGAGTAATGCGCACCTGAGCAACGGAATTAGACGACGTGTTTCTAGTAGAAACGCCTCAAGCGACGGAGTCGCGAATAACAGTCAAGTTGTTTGTAGTTGTAAAAGAATGCCTTCTCTCTATCTAAGCGCTGACCCTAATAACGACAGTAACACGTGACTATTACTATAATGGGTCAAAGGCTATACGACAAGCGAGTAGCAATAAAAAAACCTTCGCGCTACGAAGGAAAAAAGCTTATCGCATTATGGCCTTAGGCCTGAAGCGAAAAAGGGGTGAAGGGAGAATGCATGGATTCTATATATTAATGGTATGAGAAAGGAGCGGTAACACTACCCCCTCCTAGAATCCATTTAGCGTTTCACAAACCCAAGATATCGCCAGGACTAGAGAGGCGCGGCCACAGAGGACACGGTTAATAATTAGAGGAGATGCGGGTCACGTATACGGAGAGAGCGGAGTTAAGAGTGGGAGGCGACCGATATTTCAAGCGGGTGCTGGAGACGCGAGCGGAACCCAAAGGTGACGAGTGGTCGCCAAACGCGATGCGAGCGATGAAGAAGGAGTGGTACGAGGGTGGAGGTTCAACACGGACGTTGGTTTTGCCTTGGAGCGAAATCATGTTCATGAAGTCGAAGGGATTCGAGGCCTTGTGGTGTTTCTCGTTCCCGAGAGATACAAGCAAGCGATCGGCGATCCATGCATCGAAGCGGAGGTTATGTGGAGTCTGTGGCGCCCCATCCCGTGGCGGAGTCCGTTGTACCCCATCCCGTGGCGGAGCCTGCTGCACCCCATCCTGTAGTGGGGTCACTGGCGCCCCATCCTGTAGCGTCGTCGCTTCGACGCTCCTGCGAGCGGCCCTCTGAGGGTTGGCCGCGAGATTCCTGACGATCCCAATTTTCTCTTGGTCGTCTAGAATGGCCCCGTCTTGGCCCCGAGTGATAGGAGGAGCGCGGGTAACGATCTTCCTGTACCCAGTGGTCTTCCCGCGGAGGGTACGGATGGCGGTTGGGCGCAGTCTCCTGCCGATAGTGGCCAGGGGCAGAGTGGGCCGCCGGCACAGGATTGCTTTGCTGGGGTCTAGTGATTCCCAGCTGACTAAACGAGGCGCGGACGATAGGTATCATGGCCAGATTTCCGGTGTCCGCGTCTTGCACCATTCGTTGCTCTTCTTGAGCCGGCACGAGGCGAGCCTCGATCGGACGCGCTATTTCGCGACTCTGAACGGAGGAGGGAGACGTTGCAGGGAGGTAGGCAGGCCCGTAGTGTGGCGCTGTGGGCTCAGGGGACTGTTTGTGATGGTAGTATGGGGCTCGCGGATTTGCTGAGCTTGGCAACGCGTATTGGCGACTCGAATCGAGCGGATGCTCATAAACGGAACGGCCTTTATTTCTGGCTCTAGGCTGCTTGGGCGACCCACAATAGTCACGCGAGCAGGCGTTGGACTGG
>WNEZ01006154.1_pt1 | contig 10531 bp, 8 predicted proteins | sample 5400521 | NCBI WGS metagenome assembly WNEZ01 (sample SAMN13153339, study PRJNA577476) | soil metagenome | isolation source: 120 cm saprolite under Douglas fir tree site 2 hole 1 replicate 1 | place: USA:California | collected 2015-04-18
TCGCGCCCCAGGCGATGCCGTAGCGCGCATTGTTGAGGCAGCCGAACGGACCGGCGAGGCCCTTCGCGTTGGGCAGCAGGTTCTCCTCCGGCACGACGGCGCCGTCGAGCACCACCTCGCCGGTGGTCGAGGCGCGCAGCGACAGCTTGCCCTCGATCTTGGGCGTCGAGAATCCCTTGGTGCCGCGCTCGACGATGAAGCCGCGGATGACGTCGTCGAGCTTCGCCCACACGATGGCGATGTCGGCGAACGGCGCGTTCGAGATCCACATCTTGGTGCCGGTGAGCTTGTACCCTCCCGCCACCTTCTCGGCGCGCGTCACCATCGAGCCGGGATCGGAGCCGTAGTCGGGCTCGGTCAGGCCGAAGCAGCCGGCGATCTCGCCGGTCGCGAGCTTTGGCAAGAATTTCTTGCGCTGCGCCTCGCTGCCGTAGGCGAAGATCGGCCACATCACGAGCGACGACTGCACCGACATGGCGGAGCGGTAGCCCGAATCGACGCGCTCGATCTCGCGCGCGATCAGGCCGTACGCGACGTAGCCGAGCCCGGCGCCGCCGTACTGCTCGGGGATGGTCGGCCCCAGCATGCCGAGCGCGCCCATCTCGTTGAGGATCTCGCGGTCGAAGCGCTCCTCGCGAAAGGCCGTGAGGATGCGCGGCATGAGCTTGTCCTGCGCGTAGCCACGCGCGGTGTCGCGCACCATGCGCTCGTCCTCGGTGAGCTCGCCCTCGATGCCGAGCGGGTCCTCCCAGTCGAACTCGGCGGAAGGTTTTTTTGCCGGAACAGGCTTGTCGGGGCGCTTTTCGGCGGCTTGCGGCATGGCGGACTCCTGGGGCGACGGAACGCCTTCGGTGTCATTATAGACGGTCCGCCCGACCGGCACGAGGCGCGGAAGGAGCAGCGTTGCCGCGTCCGCCGCGTTCGGCTATCTAAGGCGCACGCGCCCGTAGCTCAGCTGGATAGAGCGCTGCCCTCCGAAGGCAGAGGTCACAAGTTCGAATCTTGTCGGGCGCGCCACGTTTCCACCCGGTGCTACTCAAGCCGCGCGCCGAACTCTTCCCGGAACACGCGCAAGCCCTTCGGCGTGATCGCGACCGCGCGCGTGCCCTCGATGCGGCGGATCCAGCCCGCGCCAAAACTGCGCTGGCACAACGCCGCGCCCACCGCGCCGGCGATATGCGGGCGGCGCTCGCTCCAGTCGAGGCAGGGCCGGCAAAGAACGCGGCGCGAGCCGGGACCTTGCAGCGCCGCGGTATCGATGCCGAGCCGCGCCAGGAACTTAACTCCCGCCGCGGTGATCAGCGCGGCCTCGCCCGTGAGCTCGGCAAACTTGCGCGCCGTCATGGCGTCCGCCAGCGCGACGCCGAGGCGGCCGGCGAGATGGTCGTAGCAGGTGCGCGCCTTGCGCAGCGCCGCGTCGCGCGGGCCGACGACGATGGGGTGTGCAGGCGCGAGTTCGGCGGCGACCTGCATGATGCTCTCCATCATCTGCGCGATCGCCGGCGAGGCCAGGCGATGGTAGCGGTGGCGCCCCTGCTTCTCGACGCGCAACAGGCCGGTCGCCACCATGCGCGTGAGATGGCCGCTCGCGGTCTGCGGCGTGACCCCGGCCACGTGGGCGAGCTCGCTTGCCGTGAGCGCACGGCCGCTCATGAGCGCCTGCAGCATGCCGGCGCGCGCAGGATCGCCCGCGAGCGCGGCGACCTCGGCTAGTCTTGCGGTGGTGGCCATGGCGATTTCTCTTCGGTCGACGCGCGCAGCCTAGGCGCGGCGCGCCGCGGATGCTTCGGCCGCCACCGTACCATTGCGGCCGCCGCTGCGGCATCCTGTGCGACGCGATGGGCACGATGAACAAGAGCTTCTACGGCTGGCGCGTGGTCGGTGCCGCCTTCGTGCTGGCGATGTTCGGCTGGGGCCTCGGCTTCTACGGCCCGCCGGTGTACCTCCACGCGGTGCGCGAGCTGCGCGGCTGGCCGGTCGCGCTCATCTCTGCTGCCATAACCGCGCATTTCCTCGTCGCCGCGATGGTTGTCGCCAACCTGCCGGCGCTCTATCGCCGCTTCGGCCTGCCGGCCGTGACGAAAGCCGGAGGCATCGCGCTCAGCCTCGGCATCGTCGGCTGGTCCATCGCACGGGAGCCGTATCAGCTCTTCGCGGCCACGCTCCTGAGCGGCGCGGGCTGGGCGGCGCTCGGCGGGGCGGCGGTCAACGCCATCGTCGCGCCCTGGTTCGTGCGCACCCGGCCGGCCGCGCTCTCCATGGCGTACAACGGCTCCAGTGTCGGCGGCGTCGTGTTCTCCCCGCTGTGGGTCGCCGCCATCGGCCTCTTCGGGTTTCCGCTCGCGGCGGCGTTGATCGGCGTGATCACCGTGGTGGCGGTCTGGATGCTCGCCGATCTGTTCTTCGCCGCATCGCCGGAGCAGAAAGGCTTGAGGCCCGACGGCGACGCGACCGCAGCCGACGGCACGCCGGAGCCGCAGGCGCGGTCCCTCCCCGGCCGGATGCTCTGGCGCGACCGAAAATTCCTCACGCTCACGGCCGGCATGGCGCTCGGCCTGTTCGCGCAGATCGGACTGCTCGCGCATCTTTTTTCGCTGCTCGTCCCCGCGCTCGGCGCGCAGCTCGCCGGCATCGCGATGGGCGCCGCGACGGCGGCAGCGATTGCCGGACGGACCCTGGTGGGCTGGCTGATGCCGGGCGGCACCGACCGCCGGCTCTTTGCCTGCGGCAGCTATGTCGTGCAGATCGTCGGCGTAGTCGCGCTCATGGCGGCGGGCGGCACGAACGTGCCGCTCCTGCTCGCCGGCGTGCTCCTGTTCGGGGCCGGCATCGGCAACGGCACCTCGCTGCCGCCGTTGATCGCGCAGGCCGAGTTCGCCAGGGCAGACGTCGCGCGCGTGGTGCCTCTCATCATCGCCATCGCCCAGGGGTCGTTCGCGTTCGCGCCCGCGGCGTTCGGAATCTTGCGCAGTTTCTCGCCCGAAACCGCGGGCGCCGCGGCCGGGGCAGCGCCGATGGTCTTCGCTAGCGCGGTTGCAATCCAGGTTTTGGCGATATCGGCCTACCTCCTCGGCCGGCGGAGTGAGACGGCGGCATAAAGACTTTGTGAGCCTGATACGACGCTTCCGTGATGGCCGCGAGTCACGCTGCCGTCCGGCGGGCAATGCTTGCGGCGGAGGCGCATGTGACGAGCCACGCGAGAGAGGGCGCGCGAGATCTCCCCTTTCAGGGCGCGGCGGCGCAACTCATCAACATCCTGGCGATCTGCGTCGGGCTCGGCCTCGCGTTCCAGGTCGGGCATTTCGTCGAACACGGCGTGCAGTTCGCCGTGTGGCTCACCGGCAAGTCGCAGTGGGTGGTCGAGACCTTCTGCGGACGCGACACGCCGTTCATGTCGTGGCCGGTGACCGAGATGGTGCGCCGCATGGGCGCGTTCCTCTTCACCGCCGCCGACGTCGCGCGCCAGATGATGATGGGCGTCGAAATCCTCCACCTCATCGGCAACAGCATCTTCCTCGCGAGCATCGCGGGCGCGCTCTATTTCGTTCCGGCGCGCTGGATCAGGTACGCGCTCTACATCGAGGGCGCGCACCTCTGCGAGCACATCGCGCTCACGTTCTCCGCGTATTACCTCGGCAAGCCGATCGGGCTGAGCACGCTGTTCGGTCAGGCCGCGGCCTTGTGGGGCCAAGAGGCGGCGGTCGGCTGGCGCGTGTCATGGCATTTCGTCATGAACCTGCTGCCGTTGCCGTTCGTGATGACGGCGCTGATGCAGGCCTGGTCGGCCTCGGCCGGCGGAACACGGTTCAAAGCCCGTTAATTTCGGTCCGCGACCCGCGGCAGCGCCGCGCCTTGCCTTACCGCTTGTTCATAAAATTCTGATCAAATTCGCGAAGCGCCATGGGGCGACAGCGTCGCCGGAGACTGCGCCACCTAATCCATCGCGAAACGCGGACGCCGCAATGGCTACGATTGTGATCATCGGATCGGGCCTTGCGGGCAGCCTCGTCGCCAGCAGGCTCGCGGCGCGTCACCAGGTCATCGTCATCGAGCAGTCGCGGCGCAACGAGCCATTGCGCGTCGTCGATCGTGGGCGCGCGGCCGCGCTCGATCCGCACGTCGCGGCCGGATTCGGCGGCACCACGCAGTACTGGCACAACGGTCTGATCGAGCTCGAGGAGAGCGACTATGCGGCCTGGCCGCTCGCGGCGGCGGAAGTGCAGGACCATCTGGCGCAGGCGCACCAGGCGCTGTCCGGCGCGGACATCGCGCGCGTGCGCGAGATCGCCGGCGAATTGCGCGCCGGCTTCGACCAAGTCGGCGTGCCGGCGTCGCTCCTCGGCCGCGCGCTGTTCTATCCGGCCAAGCGGCGCAACGTCTGGCGCTCGGAAGAAGTCGACAAGCGCGGCGTCACCACGGTGATCGGGCGGGTCGAGCGCCTCGCGCTCGACGACGGCGGACGCGTGCGCAATGCGGTGGTCGCCGGCCATGCGGATCCGATTGCGGGCGACGTTTTCGTCCTCGCGGCAGGCGGGCTCGGCAGCCCCGTCATCCTGCAAGCAAGCGGCGCGCACAGATTCAAGAACGCGGGCCGCTTCTACTTCGATCATCCGGTCGGCTTCGTCGGCGAGATCAAGCTGCGCACCGATCTCAATCGCCTGTGGAATCGGTTCGACCGCCAACTGCGCGGCAGCGTGCGCCTGCCGCTGGTGATCGCGAGCGAAGCGCAGAAGTTCGCGTTCTATCTGCGGCCCGCCGGCCTTACCGGCCTGAAGGTCAAGAGCGTGCTTTCGGACCTGCGCAACCGGCCGTTCGATCCGCGCCTCTACGGCCGGCTGTTGCTGCACACGAACGACATCGTCGAGGCGCTGTCGCTGCGCGCGGGGGTCAACATCCCGACGCGGCGCTTCGTTCTTTACATGTCGGCCGAGCAACGGCCGCAGGACCGCATCGCGATCTCCGGCACGCCGGGCGCCGTCGTGCGCGACTGGCAGCTCGGCGAGGACTTCGTTCGCGCCGCGAACGAGGCCATCCGCCGCCTCCTCGCGGAGCTCGCGCCGCTGATCGAGAACGCCATCGTGTTCGACGGCTGGCCCGCGGATCTGCAGAGCGCCGCGCATCACAGCGGCACCTGCCGCATGGCGGACGCGCCGGAGACCGGCGTCTGCGACCGGGACGCACGCGTCTTCGGCACGTCCAATCTTTTCGTCTGCGACGGCTCGCTCGTGCCGGCCGCAGCTTATGCCAACACGGGTCTCACCATCGGCGCGCTTGCGCTGCGTCTCGCGGAGAACATCAATGCCTGACATCGTGATCAGCGGCGCCGGCGGCTTCATCGGCCGATATCTGTCGTCCGCGCTGGCGTCCGCCGGGCTCGCCACCGCGAGCTACGCCGCGTTTCGCGACGGCAGCGACCGCGCGGACACCTTCATTCACTGCGCCAACATCCATTCTGATCCGCGCGACAACGCGGCTTTCACCGCCGACGTGCTCGCGCCGGTCAGTGGCCGCGTCGATCGTTTCGTGCAATTGCAGAGCTTCATCACCCTGCACGGCCTCGGTGGGCTCGACGCAACGAAATTCAATTTCGGCAAGTCGCCGATGCTCATGGCGCCCTACGGCGCCGGCAAGCTCCTGCAGGAACAGGTGCTGTGCCGGGACGCGGCGCGTCATCCCAAGCTGGCGATCCGCCTTCTCTATCTGCCCGTCGTGCTGGGCGAAGGCGGATCGTGGTCACGCGTGCTGCAACAGGCAAAGCGCTCCGGCGTCGCCCTGCCGCCGCTGATGAGCGCGCAGGCGCGCGTCAACCACATCGAGGTGGGCGACGTCGCCCGCCATCTCCTCAAGACGCGCGGCGATGCGGCCGCAGGCATCCGGCGCGCGATCCTCAACCGGACGGAGAGCGCCACGCTCACATGGGACGATTTCTTCCGCGACGCCCGGGTGACGCACGAGGGCTCGCCGAAGTCCATCATCAAGCTGGTGGTGACGGGCGGCGCGCTCGCCGCCTACCGCCTCAAGGGCGCGCTCATGCCCGCAAAGCTCCCGGCGGGCGCCATCGACCGGCGGCCGCCGCGGCCGCCGTCGCCCATGACGGAGGAAAGTCGGAGCGCCCAGCCGGTCCGCTTCACCGGCCTGGTGCAGCACATCGTCCGCACCCAGCCCTACCTGCCGGCAACGCCTTGATGCAGCGGCAAAAGCGCGTCCGCAACGATTGATTCACCTTGTTGCGACACGCCCAACCAAGCCTTAACGCGCAATCGCTATTTTCCGCCTCATGGACGGAGATTCGACGTGGCGATAAGCGAGACCGAACGCGGCGGGCCGGCGCGGCTCTCTCTGCGCGCGGCCGCGGCGCGCTTCAAGGCCTGGCGCGACGACGGCAGCGACCGCGCCATCGCGCAGCGCACCGCCGGCTCCGCCTTTCTCATCCGCCTCGCCAGCGCCGGCATCCTCTATCTCACGCAGGTGCTGCTCGCGCGTTGGATGGGCCGGTTCGAGTTCGGCATCTACGTCTACGTGTGGGCCTGGATCGGCTTCCTCGGCATGCTCGCCGCCGGCGGCGTCGCGCCGTCCGCGCAGCGCTTCATCCCCGAATACCGCACGCTGCGAGACGATCGCAGCCTGCGCGGTTTCCTGCTCGGCAGCCGCTGGCTCGGCTTCGCCTACGGAAGCGCGATCGCCGTCGTGCTTGCCGGCGTGGTGCTCGTCTTCGCGGACGAGATCGCACCCTATTACTGGCTGCCCTTCCTGATCGCCGCGGCGGTGATCCCGATCTTCCCGGTCTCGTCGGCGCAGGAGGCGATTGCGCGCTGCTACAACTGGATCGAGCTCGGCCTCATCCCGTTCTGCGTGATCCACCCGCTCATCATCGTCGCGGTGATCGCGACCATCCATGCGTTCGGCGGCACCGTGACGGCGCTGCACGGTCTCGCCACCGCGGCGGTGGGGCTGTGGGCGGTCGTGCTGGTCCAGATGGTGCTCATGCGGCGACGGCTCAAGGGCAGCGTCGAGCCGGGCGCGCGCGCCTACGAGTTCAGATACTGGATGCTGGCAGGCCTGCCGATGATGTTCGTCGACGGGTTCTTCCTGCTCCTGACCTATGTCGACATCCTGATCCTGCAGATGTTCGTCGGCCCCGCCGACGTCGCGGTGTATCATGCGGCGGTCAAGACGCTGGCGCTCATCAACTTCATCTATTTCGCGGTGTCGGCGGCGTCCGCGCATCGCTTCGCGCAGTACTATGTGAGCGGGGAGCACGAGAAGCTCGCCGCCTTCCTCAAGGACACGGTGCGCTGGACCTTCTGGCCGTCGCTCGCCTTCGGCCTCGCGATGCTCGCGATCGGCAAGCCGATCCTCTCGCTGTTCGGCCCCGGCTTCACGGACGGCTATCCGCTGATGTTCGTGCTCGCGATCGGCCTGATCGCGCGCGCCTCGGTCGGGCCGGCCGAGCGTCTCCTGAGCATGCAGGACCAGCCGTCGGTCTCCGCGCTCATCTATGCCTGCGCGTTCGCGGCCAATCTCCTGCTGTGTCTGGTCTTGATCCCGCGCTTCGGGCTCATGGGCGCGGCGTGCTCGACCGCGACCGCGATCCTTTGTGAATCGGTCCTTTTGTTCGTGATCGTCAAGCGCCGGCTCGGACTGCACATCTTCATCATCGGGCGCTGAAACCGCGAAAATCTCCGAACCGGACACCGCCTGCGGCGTTAGCATGACTGACGCCGCGCAGGCGCTTCCGCCATGTCCGACCGGATCAGATTTTTGCTCGCTGGCCTGCTGCCGGGGTTGCTGCTCGGCCTCATGATCGCGGGCTTGAGCGCGCAGGAAGAACCGCCGCCGCCCGCGCAGGACCGGCCGCGCGACGAGCAGACCGGCGCGCCGGCGCGCTCGGAGTCGATCTGCCTGCTCATCGAGTCGGCCGCCTCGGCCAACGGGCTGCCGCTCGAGTTCTTCGCCCGCGTCATCTGGCAGGAGAGCCGCTTCCGGCCGGAGGCCGTCGGCCCGCTGACACGCCGCGGCGAGCGGGCGCGCGGCATCGCCCAGTTCATGCCGCGCACCGCCGCCGAGCGCGGGCTGCTCGACCCGTTCGATCCGGTCGCGGCGCTGCCGAAATCGGCCGAGTTCCTGCGCGCGTTGCGCGACCAGTTCGGCAATCTCGGGCTTGCAGCGGCCGCCTACAATGCCGGCCCGCAACGGGTGCGCGACTGGCTCGGCGGCGCCGGCGGATTGCCGGCCGAGACCCGCCATTACGTGGCAGCGATCACCGGCCGCACCGTCGACGACTGGAAGGATGCCAAGGGCGGCAATTCCACCATGCCAAAGCCCTCGAGCTGCCAGGAGCTGGTCGCGCTTCTCAAGCAGGCGCCCAATATCTTCGTCGAACGGCTCGAGGAGCGCGTGCGCCTGGGCGCGGCGCGGCCATGGGGCGTGCAGGTCGGCGCCGGCTTCTCGCGCGATCAGGTGCTCAAGTCATACGCGGCGATCGAGGCGAAGCATCGCGACGCATTCGCCGGCGCCGATGCGCTCATTCTGCGCGGCAAGTTTCGCAGCCGCGGCACGCGCGACTTCTACCAGGTGCGCGTCGGCGCCGACACGCGCGCCGCCGCCAACGGTATTTGCGCCCGCCTGAGCGCGGCAGGCGTCGCCTGTGCGGTGCTGCGCAATTTGAGGGGGAGTCAGGAGGCTTTGTAGGTGTGTAGCCCGCATGGAGCGAAGCGGAATGCGGGAACACCGCATCCGTGGAGCTCGTGACCCCGGATTTCGCTTCCGCCTTCGCGCTGCGCGCTTCGGCGGACTCGCGAGCGAGGAACCCGCCGTAGCTCGCGAAGCGAGCGAAGGCGCGGTCGCTCCATCCGGGCTACAAGACTTTCCTCAATGCAATCTCGGCGCCTTGAGGAAGCGGTTGCGCTCCGACGACGCGACCGCCTGCTCGAAGGTGCGGCCGTCGCGATAGATGGTGAGCGGCACCTCGACCCCCGCATGGCCGCGCGACCAGACGCGCCGATAAAGGCCGGCGAGGTCGCTGACGTCGGCGCCGCCGACCGAGAGCACGACGTCGCCCGTCTTGAGGCCGGCCTTCTGCGCCGGCCCGCCGCGCGCCAAGCCGACGACGACGATCTTGCCCTCGATCTCGGTCGCGTAGAGGCCGAGCCACGGCCGCGGCGGACGATTGGCGCGCCCGGTCTTGAGCATGTCGTCGAAGATCGGCTTGAGCAGGTCGATCGGCACGATCATGTTGAGGTCGCCGCCGGCCTTGCCGCGCTCGGGCGCCTGCTCCATCTGCAGCGAGCCGATGCCCAACAGCTCGCCGGCCGATCCGAGGAGCGCGGTGCCGCCCCAGTTGGGATGCGCCGGCGCGGTGAAGATCGCCTCGTCGAGCACGTATTCCCAGTAGCCGGCGAATTCCTGCTTGGCGGCGATGCGCGCCGCGACCGAACGCTTGCGCCCGCCGGCGCCGCCGACCACGACCGGATCGCCGACGCGCGCCTCGCTCGAGCGGCCAAGCGACAGCGACGGCAGCTCGAGGCGCGCCAGCGCCTGCACGAGGCCGAAGCCGGTCTCCTGGTCATAGGCGAGCACGTGACCCTGCGCCGGCGGCCCCTCGCTCGGGGTGAGCCACACCTCCTGCGCCTCGGTGAGGAGATAGCCGATGGTCAGCACCACGCCGCGGTCGCCGATGCACACGCCGTTGCCCATGCGCTCGGTCCCGAGCGTCTCGGCCGTGAAGGCGTCTTCCGGAATGACCGTGTGCACGCCGACGACCGACATGAGCGCGCGGTCGAGGTCGTAGTCATAGTCCTCCGGCTTCGGCCGCGCCGAAGGTGGCACCTGCCAATCGCCCAACCAGGCCATGTGCGACTCCGTCGATTCGACCGATTCTACCGTGCTTTCCTAGGATCCCTGCGCGACGAGCCGCCGCGCGTGGGTATCGGCATCGCGCTGGGTCTCCGACACCCAACGCGCGATCTCGCCATAGGATGCAAACCAGACATCCGGGTAGCGCGCCATGTACTGCAGTATTTTTTCGATCACGGCGGAAATCAACGGCCGTCCGCCGAAATGGCAATGCATCGAGAGGACCAGCAGCGCCGGCGGCTCGCGCCGGTAAAGGTAATCGAAGGTCTCCTTGTAGACGTCCCACAGGTCCATCGGGCTCGCGCGCAGCACGCGGTTGTCGGTGAAATCGCTGCCCGGAATGTGCACGATCGGCCCGCCTTCCGTTTCCAGCACGCGCGGCAGGTCGCTGTCGCGCGCGTCACCGTGCCACATGAGCTTCTCCTCGGCGAGAAAGCGCCGCGTGTGCTCGGTGAACGCCATCACGGGGCTGAGCCAGCCGAGCGGACGCTGGCCCGAAACTCTTTCCAGGATGTCGAGCGACTTGCGGATGGCGGCGCGCTCGTCATCCGGCGTGAGATATGCGAGGAGCTGGTCCTGCACGTAGCCGTGTCCGCCGACGTCGTGCCCCGACTTGACGATCTGCGCGACCGCTTCCGGATAGAGCTCGGCGCACTTGGCGTTGACGCAGAACGTG
>WNEZ01006155.1_pt1 | contig 10531 bp, 9 predicted proteins | sample 5400521 | NCBI WGS metagenome assembly WNEZ01 (sample SAMN13153339, study PRJNA577476) | soil metagenome | isolation source: 120 cm saprolite under Douglas fir tree site 2 hole 1 replicate 1 | place: USA:California | collected 2015-04-18
TCGATCGCAACAAGGCGTTCGCGATCGGCGCCGGCATCGTCGTCGGCGCGACCGCCGGGTCGGTGCTCTCCTTGCGCGGGGCGGCAATCATCGGCGCCGTGGCCGGCGGCCTTATCGGCGCCTGGTGGTACGGCGACAGCTCGGAGTTCGCGACCCTCGAGCCACGCAAGAAATAGGGCGCATTATGCCGGTCGGTGAAGGTTCCCTGTCGATGGCGGCGAGGATCCGCCAAACACGCGTGCCGCGGTAAGCTCGGACGTGCTGCAAGCGCCTCGCCGAGTGCGGGCTCTGCTCGTCATTGCCTTGGCCGCGATCTTGTGGTCGTCGCCGGCCGCGACGTTTGCCGCCGAGACGACCCCTGCCAACAAGCCCGATAATGCGATTGTGTTCGGCCTCACGGCGGGCCAGCTCGTGCTCGCTGCCGCTGTCGGAGCGGGTGCCGGGGCGGCGGCCGCACTGGCCTCGAGCAATATGATCGCGGGCGCCTCGTTGGGGTTCGGCACCTTGGCGGCGATCTACGTCGCACACCTGGCCGCCGAGGTCGTCGTGGTCGGCGGCATCTATTACTGGTGGCCGTGGGAGGCGGAACCCGAAGCCCCCGCCTCGCGCACCATGGTGATCAGGGGCGCGAGCGAGGCTGACGCAGGCCCCGCCGCGCCTCGCTGAGAGGCCTCGCGGCTGCCGGCTCGGGGGTTTCAGACATATTCGACGGAGGTCATCATCCCGGCGTCCTGATGATAGCCATTGTGGCAATGGAACGCCCAGCGGCCCGGATTATCTGCCTCGAACGCGATTGTCACACTTGTCTGCGCGGGCACCATGACGGTGTCGCGGCGCGCCCCGCGAAAGCGCCGGCCGTTGATCGCGACGACCTCGAAGACCGTGCCGTGCAGGTGCATCGGATGCGACATCATCGTCGCGTTCTTCATCACCAGCTCGACACGTTCGCCGGCGGCAACGCGGATCGGGGTGTCCTTGCCGTGGACCTCGCCGTTGATCGTCCAGATGTATTTCTCCATGTCCCCGCCAAGCAGCACCTCGGAGGTGCGATCGGCAGGACGGGACGACAGCGGTTCGACCGCCTTCAGCTTCGCTTCGAGATCGAGGCCGACAGTGCCGGCCTTTGCCGGGCCGATCTTGGCAATGCGTGCGATGTTCGCATCCTTGGTGGCGAGCACGAACCCGGTCCGCGCGGTATCGCCTTCGCGCAACGCGAGGATCGGGAACGCGCCGCCGCCGGCCGGCAACTGCACGCGAATGTCCAGGCGCTGGGCCATCGCAATCGGGAATTTGGCGCCGCGCAGCGGAACGTTCGGCGCGCCGTCGACCGCAATCAGCTCGCCGCCGATCGCACCGAGATCGATGATGAAATTGGTCGAATCCGCCATATTGATGATCCGCAAACGGACCCGGCCGCCGCGTTCGACCCGAAAGACTTCCGGATCGGCCAGCGTGCGGTCATTGGCGAGATAGGCGTCAAAGTCGATGTCGTTCACGTCGGCGGCCATCGCCATGCCCGAAGGATTCGGTGAGCCCTCCGTCTTCATCGAAGCGCCGCCGGGCATCGGTTTCATGCCCATTTTCGATGCACCGGCTTGGCTCGGGTCCATTTGACCGGTTTGGGTTGGCGATTTGCCGGGTCCGGCCGCCGATTTGGCGCGCAGCTGCGCGATGATCTCCTCGGGCTCGCGGAAGGTGAAGTCATTGAGCCGCACCACGACCTCTTGCTCATCGCGCTTCAGCTCCTCGGACGTGCGGATGATCAAGGGGGCCGACAGCAATTTCTGCGTTTGAGCCAAGCTGAAATGCGAATGCATCCAATAAGTGCCGGGTGTCTTCAGCAGAAAATTGTAATCATACGAGACGCCGGCCGCGATCGGGTCCTGCGACAGCCCCGGAACGCCGTCCTGCGCGCTCGGCGGCGTGAGGCCGTGCCAATGGACGAGCGTCGGCTCGGCGAGCCGGTTCCTGAGGCGAACCTTGAACGCATCGCCCAAGGTGAAGCTGAGCCCGGGAGTCCCCGAGCGGTTGAGCAGGGCGTACGCCTTGACCGCCTTCCCGTTCACCTCGAGCGTGCGCGTGGTGGCCTCCAAGGTGATCGCTTCGGCGGCGAGGACGGGCCGCCCGGCAACCCGATACGCCATCTCGCCGGCAATGAGCCCGACGGTGCCCCGCAGCAGCCGTCGCCTGGAGATCCCCTTTCCCGTCATCGATTGTCTCCCTGCCATACCCCAAGCTCGTCGGTCGAAAGCGAGGCCCCGCAACGATCGGGCGTCGCGGGGCCATCGGCCGAACAAAGACCAGCGCTCCGGAGCGCTCGCGATCCTAGGACAGATCGCTGCACGATCAAATTGGTGTCGCGCGGCGGGGCGGTGCTGTCCGCGTCCCGATGCCTCGATCGACGCAATTATCCCCTTGTGGCGGCGCGGATTGTCTAGAATGGGCGGGTCCCGCGACATAAGGGCCGACCGGTCCCCGGAGTCCTCGCTTGCCGGAAGAGAACGAACCGAACATTAGGCCCGCTCGATCGGTTTTTCGGCGGTCGGCGGCGGCGGCTCGCTCACCGTGGGTGTGGCTGTTTTGTGCGGCAGTGGCGGCGATGGTCGTGATCTTTCTGGTGGCCAGCCTGCCCTACCCGCCGTGGGAAAAGCGCTCATCGGCGAATCGCCAAGCGACAGCGCCAAGCGCCGAACCATCACCGGGGCCCGCCGCGCCCGCCGCCGCAGCGGTGGGCGGCGCCTACACGATCTTCGCCTGGCGCGATGGCGAGGGGGTGCTGCTCCGAGCCGGCATCGCCGCCGCGCGCTACGACGAGTTTGTCGCGGCCGCGCGACGCCAAATCGAAGTGGACCAGAGGGCCCTGGCGGTGGCGCAAGGCAACCGGCTGCGCGCCGGATTGGCCCCGCTCTTCGAGCAAATCGACGAGCGGGTCTCGGGCTACGCCGACTGGGCGTTCGACTGGTGGACCAGCTGGATCCTCCTCACTCGCACATTCGGCTGGACATGGGATGAGCTAACGACGGGCTCTTTGCTGACCTTGCCCGACAGAGTCCAGACAAAACTCGTTGCCAGCGTGCGGGAGCAGTTTATCGGGCGGGTCCTCGAGCCGCGCGTGCTCGAACCGCGGATCGACGCTGCCCTCCATGGCGAACTCGCCGCGACCCGCGAAGAGGTGCTCGGCGATTGCGCCAAGTATCAGCAATCCGTCACCGACTTCATCCGGAGCGAGGCCCGACGAGTCGAACGCCAGGATCCGGCGCAGGGGTGGGTTCCTGATCCCTCGTGGGACCATAGCGCTGCTGCGTTTCAACCGCTTTGCGATCAGGCCGGAGCGGTCGACGAAACAGCGTTGCGCGCCGAGTTTCCGGTCCTCCTCGAACTGAAGACCGCCGACAACCCGATCAATGACGTGATCTTGCGGCTGGCCCGCCCGTTCGCGACAAAACTGATCAGCTTTGTGGTGTTGCCGGTGATCATCGCCGCGATCCTCGGCGGCATCGTGCTGCCGCTGTTCGGGCGATTACCCAGCGTGCTCGCGAACGTCGTCACCGGAATCCTCACCGGTGCCTTCGGCGCACTGGTCATCGGCCTGGCGGCGAGCGCTTCGGTCGATTGGGTTCTGAACCGAACAGACGCAACGCTGAACCGCGCCGGTTTCGAAGCGACCGTCCGCAAGGCCATCATCGCGACCGAGCGCGATTTCGAGGCGCGCGTGCTCGCCGCCCAGGAGCGTGCCGTCGACCAGCAGATGCAGGCGATGGCGACGGCCATTTCCGGCAAAATTGCCGCACCGTAACGGCGATCGAGGCTCACGGGATCGTCTGGTTGGACCCGCGGGCCTCCGGCCCGCATGCGGCCGGGACGGCCGCACTCCGGTGAGTCTAATACTTGATCTCCACAATCAGCTCGGCCAGCGTCGTTGTCCGGCCGACGATGCGACCGACCGGACCATTGTCAGCGACGAAGGCCTGGGCCGCCTGCTTCAGGCTCGGGCCAGGGATCGCAAACCCGAAGACCCCGGTAACTCCCAGCCAGTCGTTGGGCGACCATTTCGCATATAGATCAAGTTCATCGGCGGCGTGGCGCGCGGTGATCCGCGGATCATTGAACTGGGCAACTTTATCGAAGTCAAAACTATAGTAGATCGCACCGAGGTCGAGAAAATCGGCAATTGGCGAAATTTTGAGGTTCGCCATCTTCACATTGAGATTGCTGTTCGGGGCGATGTATTTCCCAAAGATTTCGCCCTGCGTCCAGCTCCCAAAGCCGCGATCGCCCGTGCTGACAAAAAGCGGGTCATAAGACTGCTTGATTCGGTCGGCGGTGTTGGGGTCACCGCTGAAATGGGCGTAGCGCAGGTTGATTTGCGGGGTCCACGGCACCGTCGAAAACTTGTATCCCGGCTCGACGTACCAGGCGTTGGCGCTGACCCGCCGATCGACGGCGTCGTTCCGCTCGAGGACGAACTGGCTATAGAACAATATGTCCGGGTTGATCTCGAAGAACGACCCTTGCAGGTAGCCTGAATAGACGTTCAGGCCTTTGCGGTTGCCGTTGATGCTGAGCGTCGGGGACTCCTCGCCCCTGGGAAAGCTGAAGGTTCCGGGAGTGCTGTCGGCATCGTAGACGCGGAGGAAGCTGAACCCGACCGACCAGAGGTCCGGCACCTCTTTCTTCTCCCGAGTCGCCGCGATCTCTCGCACCGCCTGATTGAGCTCCTTCTCGCCGGCGGCCTTGCGGCTCGAGGCGGCCCCGCCCGGCTTGAACAGCGCGAGATCGATCCCGGCGAATTTCGTCTTCGGCGGGTCAAAACCGCGCATCAGATCCTGATCGGTCCGGGTCTCGAGGTGGAAGAGCTGGACGCGAACCGGGGCGGTGTTGACCTTCAGGATTGCCGCGCGGTCGAACGAGGTACGCGGCTCGAGGCCGATCGCTGCACGGCCAAAACCGTTTGCTACGCCGCTTCCGAGCAGAAACGCGTCGCCGAGCACAAAGGATTGTCGGCCGCCCGAGATCTCGACGGCGTCTTCACCCAGCGAGCCGGCGAGGAACTCGCCTGAGTGCCAGCCGATGACCAAATCCTCGAGCGCCAGGTGCTGCGGACCATCGGAGGTCGTCGACCGCGCCCCTTGCGGCGCCAAGCTAGAGGTCGGGTCGCCGGAGCCTCGCGTCAGCGCACCAACCACGCCAACCAGGCCATAGGCATGGCCGACCCCGAAGAACGGTGCTTCAACCTCGGCGAAAGGCTTGGCGAAGCCCTCGAACCATTGGCGATCGGTACGTCGCTGCGATGGCGCGAATGGACCTTCCAACGGGGCTCGCGAATTGACGTTGCCGGCACCGAAATCGGTGTTGCCGGCGGCATAGCCGCCGAGCGCCCCGTGGATACCGACCACGAGCTTGTAGCCGTCCTGGTCGTACACCGTCTCGTTGGCAGCGGCCGGGCTGGCGGCCGCCACGAGCACGAGAACGGCGAGGACCCATAAGCCGGGACGCATGCGATTCATCGGCGCTCGCTGACGACACCCGGCGCCGTACCGCACCGGGCGCCCGGAGCACGGGATCAATCGGCGGCCGCCGAGAATGCCGCCGTGTGCAATCCGGGCCGGCTGCCGTCCGAGTAGCCGATCAACTGGAACATCGGGCGCGGGCTATCGGTATGATGCATTTTCATCTTGCCGCCTGCCATTCCGTCGCGGCTCGTGGCGGCCGTATACCACCAGTCGCCAATCGCGCCTCCGCCGACGACGCCGATCGTCGTCGCCGCGACACCGGTAAAATAGTAATAGCCGATGGCGCCACCGACTGCGGCGCCAATGACCGTCGCGGCCACGGCACCCGCGGTCAGCCCTGACTCTTGCGCCGATGCTTTTTGCGGAGCGGCGCCGATTAACGCCAGGGTAACGGCGGCAATAGCCAAGGTTTTCATCGGAACCCTCCCTTTGACGCAGCGCGCGCAATGGATCTAACACGGATGCTCGGCGATGATCAAACGCCGATCACAGGCGCCGCCATTGCCGCTTCCGCCGAGGCGACGGGTGCATGAATCAAAAGCTATGCTGCCCTCGAACTAGCGATCCTCGCTCAGCGTCCAATTGCGGGCAGTCATCTGCGCTTCTGCGATCTGGGCGGCGGTCATGCTCGCGGCGACCGACTCGCGCAGCGTCGCCACCGCGTTGCGAAGCTCGCCGGGCGGCAATCTGGAGGTGGCGAGGTTGAGCCACATGTGCGCCGCGACGACGTCGCGCGCCACACCCACTCCGTTGAGGTAAAGCAAGCCGAGGCGGTATTGCGCCGCCGGCACGCCGCGATCGGCGGCCATGCGGTACCACCGCGCGGCTTCGCCGTAATCCTGGGTGACCGCAATACCCCATTCAAGACAGGCGCCAAGCTGATATTGCGCGCGGCCAACCCCAGCCAGCGCGGCTTTGCGCAGCCATTTCAGGCCTTCTGCGCTGTCGCGAGAAACGCCCTCCCCGGACAGATACATTCGCGCCAGCGCGTATTGCGCCGCCGGCGCGCCACCGGCAGCGGCGGGGGCGAGTTCGCGATAGGCGGTCGCAAAGTCACCCCGGTCATAGGCTGCCAAGCCGTCATCGAGCCCGGCAAATGCCGGGATTGTCAGCCCGACCGCGATCAGGGCGCCGAGCATCACACCTCGGGTTGTCGTCAGCAGCCTCATGACAAATCGTCGGTCAACCGGCGTGGCCATCCTTGCCGCGCCCGAACCCCAGCGCACCGGCCAGTTCGATCGGCAACGGGAAGACGATCGTGGAGCTCTTGTCTCCCGCGATGCTCTGCAGCGTGAGGAGAGAGCGCAACTGCATTGCCTGCGGCCATGTCGCCAGGATCTCGCCGGCTTGCCGCAACCGGTCCGCGGCTTGCAGCTCGCCCTCCGCGTCGATCACCTTGGCGCGCCGGTTTCGCTCGGCCTCGGCCTGGCGGGCGATCGCACGGATCATGCTCTCGTTAAGATCGACGTTCTTGATCTCGACATTGAGCACGTTGATCCCCCAGGAATGATAATGCTCATCGAGGATCGACTGGATGTTGTCGTTGATCTGTTTGCGTTCGGCCAGCATGGCGTCGAGATCATGCTCGCCGAGAACCGAGCGCAGCGTGGTTTGGGCGAGCTGGCTGGTCGCCTCCTCGAAATCCTCGACCTGGATGATCGCCTCATCGGGCCGGCTGACGCGGTAGTAGACGACGGCGCTCACTTTGACCGAGACATTGTCGCGCGAGATGACATCCTGGACCGGCACGCCAAGAACCCGCACCCGCAGATCGACCCGCACCGCGTTCTGGATCAACGGCACGATGAAGACGAGGCCGGGTCCTTTGACCCCGGTGAACCGGCCGAGGGTAAAGACCACAAAGCGCTCGTACTCGCGTAACGCCGAGATCCCCAAATATGCGATGCCGAGGACAACCAAGCTGGCGAGCAGGACCACAAAGGAGCTGTTGCTGCTGAACATCGAAACCTCCCTTTCGGCATTGCTTCCAGGGATGCGCTCATCTCCGGGTACCGGCAAGGGCCTCGGGAACCATCCTCGACAAGTCATGGTCGCAACGCGTGCTTCGCCCGCCCGCGGTAGTATTGGAACATTACGGCAGCCAGCGCGATCGTCCAAAAATTCAACAAGTACAGCGACCACAACAACAAGCAAACGCCGTAGATCGTGAGATAGGCCACGAACAGCGCCAGCGCCAGGCTGAGGAGCACCGCACGCCGCGCCATCCCGCCGCGCCAAAAGAGAAACGGTGCCGCAACCGCCGCCAACAATAGAGCGGCCACGATGCCGATCAGCACCAGAAAGCCCGCGCTGGCCACGTGGCCGGCCGGGTCGTCGACCAGCGTGCCAATGCCATAGTTCAACGGATTGGCCCGGTCGGCCAGGAACTGCCCGAGCGACAGGTTCCAGGGGCTTTCCGGAATGAACAGCGCGTGCGGATCGAAATAGCGCCGATCGTAACGCGCGTAGATCAGCGCGATCCCGAGCGTTATCCCGAGCAATTTGGCGAGCCCGGTGAGGAGCGGCACCTCGAAAAAATCGCGCGGCAGCATTCTCCGCGCGACGCGGGCGGCCAGCTTGATGGCGACGATCGGGAGGGTTACGACGATCCCGACCTCGAGCACTGCGCGGGCCATGGCAACAAGGCCGCTCATCGCCGTCAGGCGCGGCGTCGCTCGCATGGCGCCGTCGCCCCCGTCCCGGACACGCGACCCGCTCAGAGTGCGAAGCGGGCGACGAGCGACGGCCTGTCCGGAAATTGGATCAGCACGACGATTCGCATCCCGGTTTCGGCGTTTTTCGGCAATTGGCCGACCATTACATTGTCGTCGGCGCCGGGTGGGCCCGGCCGCAGTGTCACCGTCTGTTTCTCGTCGCCGGCAAGCACCGTCGCGGTAGCGCTGGCCGCCCCGGTCTGGACCGGGCCGTCGGTTTTATCGTCAAAGACGAAGACCCGGAGCTGGTCTTCCTGGGCGATCAACTCGATGTAGTAAGGCCCGGCATCGCTCACCGGGCCGCCATGCGGTCCGGTGCCCTGATGCGCCGAGGCAATCGCCGACCAGACCAGCACCAGGCATGCGGCCAACATCCTGACAAACATCGAGCCACTCCTTGAGCCGAGCACGCAGGCACAGACGGGATAGGCGCGTCCACTGGGCGCGCAGGGGACTCTGCGTCTGTATCGCTCCGTCAAAGCGACACATCCGTGCAATCGCCTAATAGGCTTCCGACTCCAGTCCGGCCTCGCGCTGCCGGGAGAGCGCTTCCAACGGCCTCTCTCCGAACCGCAAGAAAAGGATCGGGGTCATCATCGCATCCAATAGCGTGGCGCCGATCAGCCCGCCAAAGATGACGAGGGCCACCGGCGACAGGATTTCCTTGCCCGGTTGATCGCCGCCGAGCATCAGCGGGACCAGCGCGAAGCCGGCGGAAAGCGCCGTCATCAATACCGGCGTCATCCGCTCGAGGCTGCCGCGCACGATCATCTTTTGGCCGAAGGTCTCGCCTTCGTAAAGGACAAGATTGATGTAATGGCTGATCTTGAGAATGCCGTTGCGCGTGCTGATCCCGGCCAGGGTGATGAAGCCGATCATCGTCGCCAGCGACAGGGTGCCGCCAACGATCCACAGAGCGATGATACTGCCGATCAGCGCCAGCGGCACGTTGACCATCACGATCAGCGAGAGGACAACCGAGTGGTAGCGCGTGTAAAGGATGGCAAAAATCAGCATCAGCGAAATCAGCGACAGCGCCGCAATCCGCTTGGTGGCAGCCTGCTGGGCGGCATAGTTGCCCTCGATGCCGACGGAGTATCCGGCAGGAACATGCATCTGCACGATCTGCTCCTCGATCCCGCGGCTGATCCCCGCCATATCGGACCCGTCGGTGTTGGCGAGAATCGCGATGCGCCGCAGGCCGTTGTCGCGGATGATTTGATTGGGCCCGTCGGTATCGCGGATTTCGGCAAGCTGCTGCAATTGCACGTGACCGACCGGCGTATCGACAAGCAGAGAGCGCAAGGCCGCGCTGGTTCGATCGGCGTCATCGAGGCGGATCAGAATGTCGTAACGTCGGTTCTCATCGACGACCTCGGACACGACCCGGCCCGCCGAGAGGGTCTCGAGCAGCCGCGTCAGCTGCGCCGGCGTGACGCCGTAGATGCGCGCGGCATCCGGGTCGATCCGCACGCGCAGCTGGGGAATGCGCGCCTGGGCCTCGACCTTGAGGTCGGTCAGACCGGGAACATGGGCCAAGCGAGCGCGTAGATCGTCGGCCAGCTTCGCCAGCGTACCCAGCTCGTTGCCATAGATCTTGATCGCGAGTTGCGAGGGGAGGCCGGTCATCACGAAATTGATTCGGTGCGTGAGCGGCTGGCTTATATAGACCGACCCGGGCAGAGCGCCCAGGTGATTGCGGATGTCCTGCAATACGGCCGGGAGCGGCCGCGGTGAGGACCGCAAGTCGACGTCGATCTCGGTTTGGTAGATGCCGTCGGCGTGCAGGTCCAGTTCTGCCCGCCCGGTGCGCCGGCCGACCGACTGGACCTCGGGAACCTCGAGGAGGAGCTTTTCCGCGGCCGCGCCCATGCGGTTCGATTCGGCGAGCGAAATGCCGGGCTGGAAGCTCAGCTCGACCATGTACATGCCTTCGTTGAGCGGCGGCAGGAAGGCACGCGGCAGGTAGGTCGCGGCGACCGCCGCGACGACAACGCCGGTCACCGCGATTGCCATCAGGCTCGCCTGGTGCCCGAACGCCCATGTCAAGAGCCGCTCGTTCTGTCGCTTCAGAACGCGCACCAGCGCCGCATCCCCTGCTTGCAGCCGTTTCATCTGCGGCAGCAGGTAATAGGCCAGCACGGGGGTCAGCGTGATCGAGGTGATCAGGCTGGCAAAAATCGACACGATATAGGTGATCGCGAGGGGCGTGAACATCAGCCCCTCGATACCGGGCAGCGAGAACAACGGAAAGAAGACAAGAAGAACAATCAGCGTAGCATAGAAGATGCCGGACCGCACTTC
>WNEZ01006156.1_pt1 | contig 10530 bp, 11 predicted proteins | sample 5400521 | NCBI WGS metagenome assembly WNEZ01 (sample SAMN13153339, study PRJNA577476) | soil metagenome | isolation source: 120 cm saprolite under Douglas fir tree site 2 hole 1 replicate 1 | place: USA:California | collected 2015-04-18
CAGCGTGGCGATGTGCGCGGGGCCGGCCTTCGCGATCGGGAACGCCGCGACCGGGTCATTGAGCTGGCGCCGCCACGCCTCCATCTCCGGTAGCTCCGGCATGTCTCGGACGGTAGCGCGGGTCTAGGCGTCTGCGGCGGCGGGGCCCGGGAGCGGCAGGCCCTCGACGAGACCGCCTTCGAGCTCGGCCTGGGCGGGTGTCGGCTCGTCGACCGGATTCGGCAGCTCCCGGATGTGCCGGACGGAGGTCAGGGTGACGGGGAGGAACGTGAAGAGCCCGCCGATCGCTCCCGTCCACAGAGCTGCGCGCAGGCCGTACGCGGTTGCGATCCCGCCGCCTGCGAGCGAGCCCAGAGGGATCGTCCCCCACACGATCCAGCGCATGGCCGCGTTCATCCGGCCCTGCAGTCGCTCAGGGGTGATCGCCTGGCGAAGGCTGACCTGCGTGATGTTGTAGGCGACGGAGCCGAAGCCGAACAGCACCTGCGCGGCCATGAGCGCCGGCAGCGGGAACGATTTCGGTGCGAGCGGATACGCGATCCCGGCGACCGAGAAGGAGATGGCCGTGATGACGATCGTCGGCCCGACGCCGATCCTCTTCTGGAGCCGGTTCACGACGAGCGCTCCGAAGATCGAGCCGACAGCGCCGACGGCGAACACGAGGCCCGTCTCCCAGGCGTGCAGATGCAACGTGCGCGTGAAGTAGAGCAACACGATCGCGAAGAGCAGCGACGCGAAGAAGTTCGAGCTTCCCGTGCACGCGGCGATCGAGCGCAGCCAGCGATGACCGACCACCCAGCGCAGGCCTTCCTTCACGTCCGGCCACATCTTCGAGCGCGGCGCGTCGGCGGTGTACTCCCGGGCCGTCTCGCGATGGCGGATGTTGAGCATGAAGACCGTCGAGACGACGAAGCTCGCCGCGTCGACGATGATCGCGTACGGGGACGTGATCGCGGCGATGAGCGCTCCGGAGGTGCTCGGACCGGCGACCTGGGTGACCGAGACGGTCAGCTGCAGCTTCGCGTTGCCGTCGATCAGCTGCTCGCGCTCGACGAGCGAGGGAAAGTAGGACTGATAGGCGACGTCGAAGAAGACGGTGAAGATGCCGATCACGAATTGGAGGGCGAGCAGATGCCACATGCGCAGCGTGTGTGTGGCCCAGAGGATCGGGATCAGCGCGAGCAGGACGGCGCGTGAGGCGTCGCCGAAGATGAGAATCGGCCGGCGTTGCAGCCGGTCGACCAAGACGCCGGCGGGGAACGCGAAGAGGATGAACGGCAGGAAGCCGAGCACCCCGAGGAGGGAGAACTCGAAGGGACTCGCATGCAGACCGACCGCTGCGAGCCAGGGGATCGCGAGTTGCGACACCTGCGAGCCGAACTCGCTGATCGACTGTCCGGTCCAGAGCTTGAGGAAGTCGGCGTTGTTCCAGAGGCCGCCGGCCGGGCGTCGGAGCCTAGGAATCGGGCGCCCTTCTGAAGAGCGTTTCGACGAGCGCATAGGGCTTGCCCTTGGGATCGTTCGCGGCCATGACGTCGCGCTCGAGCTTCTCGAGCCGGCGTGCGAAGCGGCGCGCGTCCGCGTCGGTGAGGCGCATGCGCAGGACGGCGAAGGTCGTCCGGTCGTCGTCGTCGGGAGGAAGCATCTCCTCCGCAGCGGCCCGGAGGGAGGCCGCCGCGACGTTCCGGACGTCCTCGCCGCCTGCATCGTCGGTGCTCTTGAAGAGGAAGAGACGCGCGGTGCGCCCGTAGTACCGCTCGGTGAGCGCCCGCACCTTGCGCGTGCGCACGACCTGGACGAGGCCCGCCTTCTCGAGCACCTTGACGTGGTGGCCGACGGTTCCCTTCGGCAGGTCGAGCGATTCCGCGAGCTCCGTGATCGAGCGCGCATGCTCGCGGAGGAGGATGACGATGCGCGTGCGCAGGTCGTCCCCGAGCGCGCGCAACTGCTCCGGCTCCTGCACGAGCAGCACGTCGGGAGCCTCGTAATCGGGCGACGGGAGCGTGATCACGCGCGCGTCCCGCTTTGCCTGCGATCGGGCCAACTGCCGCGAACGGGCCATCTTTTCGAAATGTACGGCTTTTTTCGCCCGTTGGCAAGCGGAGCCGGGGACATGTCCGGTGCCAGGCACCGTGACGACTTCGTCACGAAATTCGTCACACGCCTTCGACTCGCGCCCGGAGCTGTGCCGCAGCCAGTTCCGCAGGCGAGTCGAAGCACGCGAGAACGCGCATCGGATCGACGAAGGAATGCGACTCGGCGAGGCCGACGGATCCGCCGTAGCTGCTCCAGGGCCATTGCGCGGCGCTTTCGCATAGTCGTGCCTCGACCGGGTTGTTCGCGATGTAGGCGAAGGTGGTGAGGAGCTGCGACTCGCCCTCGATTCGCCTAATTCCATACCGCTCGAACTGCACGTGGCCTCGCATGGCGTGCCGCTGGTTGAACCCGATCGCGTAGCGGAAGTTGAGCGACTGCATGCCGACCGGCAGCGCCTGGTCTCCTACTTCGAGGAGGAGGTGATAGTGGGTACCCATGAGGCAAAACTCGATGCACGTCCACCCGTAACGGCGCGTCACGCGCGCGAGCTCGCGCAGGAACACGGTCCGGTCGAGGTCGTCACGAAACAAGGCCGGCGCGGCCCAGACGCAATGCGTAAAGACGTGAAAGATGCCGGCGGTGGTGTCGCGCGGAGGGCGTGCCATGCTTCCGAAGATGCCGTGCGCCCAACGCTGACGCCAGTGTCCTTTTGGAAGTTGTGACACAAACGGCACGGTGCCTGGCACTAGACGTGGCTCTCCGAGCCACCGCCCGCACATAGGCTCCGCCCCGATGGGGCCGATCATCGTCGAGGTTCGCCGGAACGGCATCGTCGAGGCTCGGCACATGGTGCACGCGGTTGCCGTGCAGGACGGAGCCGTCGTCGCCGAGGCGGGCGATGCCGCGCTCACTTGCTTCATGCGCTCGTCGTCGAAGCCGATCCAGGCCTTGCCGCTCGCCCGCGCGCGCGCCGACCTCGACGATCGCGACCTCGCGATCGCCTCGGCATCCCACCGCGCGACCGACGATCAGCTCGCCGCCGTCCGCGCACTGCTCGCGAAGGCCCCCGGAACCGAGGACGACCTCGAGCTCGGCCCCCAGGAGGGCCGGCCGCCCCAGAAGATCTTCAACAACTGCTCCGGCAAGCACGCCGGCATGCTCGCGCTCTGCCACGCCCACGGCTGGCCGACCGCCGGCTACCGCCTCCCGGCCCACGCGGTCCAGCAGGCCTGCGCCGCTGCGCACGTGGAAGCCGTCGAAGCCGGCGACGAAGAGCTCCCGACCGGCACCGACGGCTGCGGCGTCGTCACGTTTGGGCTGCAGCTCGAGCGCATCGCCTACGCCTTCTCGCGGTTCGAACGGCTGCCGCAAGGCGAGAGGATCGCGAACGCGATGCGAGCCCATCCCGACCTCGTCGGCGGCCCGGACGGCGCCGACTACCACCTGATGTGCACAGCCACCGGCTGGTTCGCGAAGGGCGGCGCCGAGGGGCTGCTCTGCGCCGGCGGTCCGAACGGCCTCGGGATCGCCCTCAAGTCGGAAGACGGCGCCGGACGTCCGCTCGGCCCCGCGCTCGCCGCCTTCCTCGAGCCCTTCGGTGTCGCGTTGCCGGACCTCGCACGCACCCCGGTGACGTCGACACGCGGCGATCTCGTCGGCGAGCTCGCGGTCTCGACTTCGTGACACCAGAGCATTTCTTTACGAACGTGTGACAGGTGACTAAGATCCAAATCCGCTTAAGGTGAGGTCGGGCGTGGGACCCGTCCTCTGCATGTCTGGTTCGTCGTACACCGTCGTTCAGGACTAGCCGGAGGTCGCCAACTTGCTCACGGTCGAGATCGCGCTCCCCGAGGTCGAAGAGCTCCAGAAGCTCGTCGCGGACGGAACCGAGAAGGGGTTCCTCACCTACGACGAGATCGTCAACGGCCTCGACGACGTCGAGTTGACGAAGGAGCAGATCGAGGACTTCTACACCTACCTCACGGACCACAACATCGAGCTCGTCGAAGGCGAGCAGCACAAGACCCCGCCGCACGAGCAGCCGCAGCCGGAGGAAGACAAGCTCCCGGCCGCGCCGAAGCTCGACCTCACCGTCGAGCCGTCGCTCGACAGCCTCCGCCTCTATCTCCGCGAGATCGGCAAGGTGCCGCTCCTCACCGCAGACCAGGAAGTCAGCCTCGCCAAGCGGATCGAGCGCGGCGACATGACGGCGAAGACGCAGATGACCGAGGCGAACCTCCGGCTCGTCGTCTCGATCGCCAAGGGCTACCTCGGTCGCGGGCTCTCCTTCCTCGACCTGATCCAGGAGGGCTCCCTCGGCCTCATCCGCGCCGTCGAGAAGTTCGACTACCGCAAGGGCTACAAGTTCTCGACGTACGCCACCTGGTGGATCCGCCAGGCCGTCACGCGCGCGATCGCGGACAAGGCCCGCACGATCCGCATCCCCGTGCACATGGTCGAGAAGCTGAACAAGGTCGTGCACATCGAGCGCCAGCTCATCCAGCGCCTCGGCCGTGAGCCGAACCCGGACGAGATCGCCGAAGAGCTCGAGATGACGCAGGATGAGGTGCGCGAGATCTTGCGCATGGCGCAGCTCCCAGTCTCGCTCGAGAAGCCGATCGGCGAGGAGGAGGATTCGAGCCTCGGCGACTTCGTGTCGGACGAGACCGCGGAGTCGCCGTTCGACACCGCGCAGCTCTCCCTGCGCCGCGAGGACATCGAGCTCGCGCTCGGTGCGCTGCCGATGCGCGAGCGCCAGGTGATCGCGCTTCGCTTCGGGCTGCACGGCGGTCCGCCGCAGACGCTCGAGGAGGTCGGCCGTGCGTTCGGAGTCACGCGCGAGCGCATCCGCCAGATCGAGAACAACACGCTGAAGAAGCTCGAGCACCTGCCGGAAGCGCAGGCGCTGCGGAACGCGGTCAGCTAAGCAGTAGTCGTCGGCGCAGTGCCGGAATCCGCTCGCGCGGATTCCCGCACGCGCTAAGACCCCTGAAGCCGGCCGCGTTCGCGGCCGGTACTAAGCGGCGGCGTCAGGGTCGTGCGTGTGGGGCTGAGCCTCGCCGTGCACGGCGGGGACGAACAGCCTGCAGTGCGGGCACTTGAAGCCGCGGTAGCGCGCGGCCGACCCCTCGATGAGCGCCGCCGAGAAGGGCTTGTGGCAGTGAGGGCACTCGACCTCGAACCCGGCTGCCTGTCTCTCGGCCACGTTTCGAGGGTAGCAACGACCGTTCCGTCCGACGGGGCTCGGACAATTCCGGCGGAATGGACGAGGACGTTCTCCGTCGCAGCGTCGCCGAGTTCATCGGCACGTTCACGCTGATCTTCATCGGTGGCGGCGCCGGCATCGTGAGCGGCCAGGACATCGTCGCGGTTGCACTCGCGAACGGCCTCGCGATCGGGATCATGGTGACGAACCTCGGTCACATCTCGGGCGGCCACTTCAACCCGGCGATCACGCTCGGCTTCCTCGCGACGCGCAAGATCACCCGGCCGCTCGCGGTCGCGTACTGGATCGCGCAGTTCGGCGGTGCTGTCGTCGCAGCCGCGATCCTCCGCGTGCTCTTCAAGCACTCGCTCTTCGTCGGCGCGGTGCCGCACGCAGGAGGCTTCGGTGCGGGCAAGGGCCTCGTCGTCGAAATGATCCTCACGTTCTTCCTCGTCTGGGCCGTCTTTGCGACCGCGGTCGACCCGCGCGGGGCGTTCAAGTCGATCGCCGGCTTCGCGATCGGGCTCACGATCACGATGGACGTCTTCATGGGCGGGCCCCTCACCGGCGCTGCGATGAACCCGGCACGCGCGTTCGGGCCGGAGCTGCTCGGCAACTTCTGGGGTGAGGGCTGGATCTACTACCTCGGCCCCGCGATCGGCGCCCTCATCGCCGCCTTCGCGTACGACTATCTCTACCTCCGGTCCGCCGAGACCGCCTCCGCTTAGATCAAGCGTCGCTCCGCCGCCCACCGCGTCAGCTCGTGGCGGCTCGAGAGCTGCAGCTTGCGCAGCACCGCCGACACGTGCGACTCGACCGTGCGCGACGAGAGATGCAGCCTCGCCGCGATCTCCTTGTAGCGGTAGCCGCGCGCGATCAGCTGCAGCACCTCGCGCTCGCGCGGCGTGAGCTGGTCGAGCTCCGGATCGGCGGTCGTCTCGCCGCCGCGGAACGCATCGAGCACGAAGCCCGCAAGTCGCGGCGAGAACACGGCGTCGCCGTCCGCCACCCGATGCACCGCCTCGGTCAGCTCCGCACCGGAGATCGCCTTCGTGACGTAGCCGCGCGCGCCCGCACGGATCACGATGATCACATCCTCCGCTGCGTCCGACACCGAGAGCGCGAGGAACTTCACGCCGGGCCGCTCGGGCGCTACCTGCATGATCACCGCGTGGCCGCCGCCGTCGGGGAGATGGACGTCGAGGAGCACGACGTCGGGGTCGAGCTCCTTGATCAGCGGCACCGCGTCCGCGACGGAGCCTGCCTCGCCGACGATCTCCACCGTCCGGTCGAGGCCGGCGCGCACGCCCGCGCGAAACAGATCGTGGTCGTCGACGAGCACGACGCGGCGCAGAGGACGGCTCATGAGCGCAGCTCCAGTTCCACGTCGGTTCCTTCGCCCGGCGCCGAGACGATCCTCGCGGCGCCGCCAACGCGCTCCATCCGGCCGCGAATCGACTCTGCGAGCCCTCGCCGGTCTGCGGCGACCGCCGCCGGGTCGAACCCGCTGCCGCGATCGCGGACGTAGAGCGAGATCCCTGTGTCGTTGGCGTCCAGGAAGACCGAGACCTCCTCGACCCCCGAGTGCCGTGCGGCGTTCGCCATCGCCTCGCGAGCGGCGAGCACGAGCGCCTGCGCGCGCTCGTCGAGCGGGGCGTCACCCGTGCGCACGACATCCACGCGCACGCCGTGTCGCTCCTCGATCTCGGCGGCGGCCGACTCGACCGCACCCGCGAGTGTTCCATCGGCGGTCGGCTCGCGATCGGGATAGAGCCACGCGCGCAGCTCCCGCTCCTGGCGGCGAGCGAGACGCCGCGCGTCGGTGGGCTCCTTCTGGATGAGCGTCAGCGTCTGCAGCACCGAGTCGTGCACACGGGCCGCGAAGTCGGCGCGTTCCTCGGTCCGGATCCGGGCGGCCCGCTCGGCCTCCCGCTCGCGAGCGAGCCGCCAGGCCCAAGGCGCCAGCACGAGCAGCAGGGCGACGGCGACGGCGCCAGGGGCGAGCAAGGTCGAGGCCGTTCCGCGCGTGTTGTCGCCCACGAAGATCACGATCCCGACCACGACGAGCGAGAACGCAGCAAGGCGTGCGCGCTTCTCCTCGAGCCCGAACGTCGTGCCGCTCAGCAACACGACTCCGGCGGCGACGAGCGCGAGCGGCCAGACGAGCGAGTCCGAGAGACCGAGCCCGCGGAGCGCGAGGATCCCCGACCACACGAGCAGCACGGCGCCGACGATGCGACGACGGCGCCGTGGCGCCGTGTCTCCCGGCGCCGGCAGGAGCGCCCAGGCGCCGGCGTACGCGACGATTCCCGCTCCGCTCGCAAAGGCGAAGAGCGAGAACGCGAGACGGACGAACGTCGCGTCGACGTCGAGCGCACGGCCGACGCCCGCGCAGACGCCGGCGACGACCCGCTCGTCCTCCACGCGCTGGACGCGCGGGAGCACGAGCGGTAGCCGGAGCGGGCCGATGCTGCTCACCCGCGCACGACCTCCACCTGGCCGAGCCCGGCTCGGGTGTCGAGCACGAGCACGCGGCCGGAGCCGGTGCGATCGACGACGTGCGCGTGCACGTGCGTGCCGTCGTCCTTTTGGCCGAGGAGCTCCATGTCGCCCGCCTGGACCCGGCCCTGAATGTCCACGGACGCGTTCGCGGGCACGATCACCTTCAAGTGGCCGATGCCAACCGTCGCCTTCACGAACGTCTGCCCTCTCGGCAACGAGATGTCGGCGAAGTTGAGCGTGAGCTGGCCGATCCCGAGCGCGTACTTCGAGTGCACGTCGGTGATGTCCGCAGGCCGATCGACGCGATTGCCGATGCCCGCGAAGAGCGGCACCCGCACCGCGAAGGCGACTGTCGCGAGCAGGAGCGCGACGAGCCCGAGCGCGAACGCCGCGACGACGCGGCGCCGCGTGGACGAAGCCGGGCCGAGCCGCCACCAGGCGACGGCGGCGATCCCGAGCACGAGCGCGAGCCAGAGATTCCCGGGCGTCGGCCAGACGTGCGCTTCGGAGAGCACGAGAATCCCGATGAAGCCGAGGATCCCGAGCCCGATCAGGCGCCGGGGCCGGTCACGGTGCTTCTTGAGCTCGACGGCGGCGATCGAGTCCGTGGCCCCGTCCTGCGGGATCACGAGCCACGCCGCGATGTAGAGCAGGACGCCGGTGCCGCCGGCGAGCGCGAGTGCGACGAACGCGATGCGGTAGATCGTCGGGCTCAGGTCGAAGTAGGCGCCGAGGCCGGCGGCGACGCCGCCGAGCCAACGGTTCTCCCGGGGTCGCGTCAGGCGCCGCGGTTCGGAGATGATCTCGGTCGTTTCCATTGGTGCTCCTCTAGTCGTAGTGTCGACTAGAGGGTCGCCGCGGGAGGCGGTTCGGCGCTATCCGGGATCCCCCGGAGCTAGTCCGGATCTTGATCCCGGACGAGCTCGAGCGTCGCGCAGTGCAGGCCCGCGATCGCGAAGCGGTGGCTCTCGGAGAAATCGACCTGGATCACCTCGACGTCGTGCTGTTCGAGCGCCTTGACGACCGTCGGTGAGCCCGCGTTCATCACGATCTTCCCGGGAGCGAGCGTGACGCCGTTCAACGCGAGATCCCAGTACTCCTCGACGGGCACTTCGATGATCGTGTAGTCGCGCTTGACGAGCTCACGCACGAACCCGTAGTTCACGAGATGCGGCGCGAGCAGCACCTTCCGGTGGTCGACGGTCATCATCACCATGTCCATGTGCGAGGTGCCGATGTTCCCGTGGCCGGTCGTGTCGTACCAGCCCGGGCTATGGCAGACCACGAGCTCGATGCCGAGGTTCGAGAGCACGAACTCGAGCTGGCGCAGGCCTTCCTCGTTCGCGACCACCGATTCGTTGAAGACGAACGTCTTGCCGTCGAGCCAGCGTCCCGCTCCCGGCTCGCAGATGCCTTGGCCATGGATCGTTAGATAGATCGGCACTTGCAGTGCTGCCAGCGTCTTCTCCCAGATCACCTCGCGCCCGCGCTGCCACGAGCCGAGCCCGTAGCGGTGGAGGATCGCGCCGCCGTGCACGACGAGCCCGCCGCCCGCGAGCGTGACGAGGTTCTTGATCCAGCCGTAGGCGCCGATCGCGGGAACCGGCGGCTCGATGTAGTTGACGCGGACGCCGTTGTCCTCGAGCACCTGGTAGTAGCCGTCGAACTGCGCCTGCAGGCGCCCGAGGTCGGCGGTGCCGGCGGCGCTCGAGTAGTAGTACTGCCACTCTGCTGCGTACTCCGGCCGCGTCTCGTTCTCGGTCGGCCGGGACACGAGAACCTCCCGCAGGGTGCCGATTCCCTCCGCTCCCCAGCGGCGGCCCCAGATCTGCTCGACCTCGTCGTAGAAGTCGGTCTCGTGGAGCATGTAATTGCGCAGCGGCTTGCCCGATTCGAACCAGGGCAATGTGTCGAGGACGGCTTGCTCGTCGTGCGTAGCTGCCGGGCGGGGCGACGAGTACGTCAGCTCGACGGTGTCGCCGTCGGCCGTGCGCATGCGGAACGGAACGGCTTCACGGATGTTCGTCTCGATGGCCATGCCGCCGATGCTACGCCCCGCCCTTCGGTCAGTCGAGGAAGGAGACGTACGCCTCGACCTGTGCGCGCTCCCGTGGTGCCGGTTCGCGCTCCGGCGTGCCGAAATGCAGGAGCGCGAGCACGCGTTCGCCGTGCGGCACACCGGCCGCTTCGCGGCCGCGCGCAGTCCGGAAGACCGCGGGCGTCCGCCAATACGTTGCGAGCCCACGCTCGGTCGCCGCGAGCAGCACGAGCGTGATCGCTGCCGCGGTCGCGCAGATGTCCTCCTCGTCCTGGACGAGGTCACCCGAGAGCACGGCCGTCGCGAGGACGAGCGTCGGCGCGCGTTCGAGCTTCGCGGCCTCGCCTGGCCCTGCGCACTCCTGCACCCGCGCGAGTGCCTCGGGCCCGAGCACGCGGAAGCGCCACGGCTGCGTCAGGTGGTGATTCGGCGCATAGCGCGCGACCTCGAGCAGCTCGAGCAGCGTCTCGGGCGGAACGGGCTCCGGGCCGAAGGCCTTGTGCGTTCGCCGGCGGGCGGCGAGGCCGGCCAGGCTCACGCGAGGCGCGCGGTGATCTGCACGTCCGCACCCGCACGCTTCAGGAGCTGCGAGAACGGGCAGCTCTCGTCCGCTTGCGCGAGAACCGTCTGGAGCGCGGCCTCGTCGAGCCCTTCCACCGCCACGACGGCCTCGACGCGCGAGCCGACGATCTGGTGCCCCTGGCCTTCGACCTCGTCCATAACGACCGTGCACGTCACGTCGAGCCGT
>WNEZ01008781.1_pt1 | contig 10529 bp, 8 predicted proteins | sample 5400521 | NCBI WGS metagenome assembly WNEZ01 (sample SAMN13153339, study PRJNA577476) | soil metagenome | isolation source: 120 cm saprolite under Douglas fir tree site 2 hole 1 replicate 1 | place: USA:California | collected 2015-04-18
CGGAAACGGGGTGGCATGCCCCTCCGCTCCAGCGCCTCCCGGAATGGCCCTTTTCGGACTTTGCCAGGCGGAATCCTTCTGAAATTCCTTCGCAAACTCAGTCAGTTTCCGCTTTCCTTCCTGGCAAAGTCGCGATGGGCACCCCGTTCCTCCGGCGAATTACGCTCCAGGGCATGCCACCCCTTTAGAGGCCTCCACTAAAAAAATGGAAAGGCGACAGGCCGCTTATAAGCCTGTCGCCTTTAACGCTTCGCCACGTTTAGTGAGTTACTCTGGTAGTTTCAGCCGCTGCGCTTTTCAGCGGGCGGCTACAGTGGCGGGTTAGATGATCATAAACTCATCTGTTGCCTCAGAGGGGAACACGCTCTTCGACCAAGACCTCAGCTTTGTCACCATGTGCCATGTATACCCATAACTGCGTCGACGTGCCAAATAGTTTGATCTCGTGCGTCTTCAAGAGCCTTCTTATCTTGCTTTTCCATTCCTGAAAGTTACCCTTCACACTTTCAATATTCTTGAACACCTTGTCGTCATTGTATGGATTGAAGGCGTGCAAAATCCCTCCGCATTGGCCTATTATGGATATACATTCGTCTTTCGAAAGAAAGCTGTTTGTGACACGTTGATCCTTAGCCGCGGCAGTATTCAGATTAACCACGCGATCAAAAGGAACCGGATAAAAATCGGGGTGAATCCTCTCCATGGTCTTTCGTATCTTACTCGCCTCCCATTCCTTTTCGATTCTGCTATGAATCTTCTGATATTCCGTTTTATGGGCACACAATGCCGATAGCATTATGAGTTCACCGATCTTCCGAAACTGCAGACATATAAACTCGATATCTGTCATCGGTTGCCCAGTGGAACGCTCACCCGTCAGATAGCTTTCGACGACTTGGTCACGTAATTTTATTTCTTGCATGCATCTGATGTATTTTTGGATTTCTTCATTCATTTGTTCTGTAGCTAACGCCGCAGCTCAGCCGTACCGCAACAGCGTTACCCGAGAAACGCGGTTGCTGCAATTGGGCGTCGGCTGCAGCTATTGGTTGGGCGATCACCTCTACTCGCGATGCGCTGCCTTGGCCTGTAGAAACTTCTTGAACTCTTCCTCAAGATGTTTCTGCTGAAGCTTAAGAGCATACTCAAAGACCTCAAAAGCGCAAGCCTCTGCGTCGTGATACACCTCGCTCCCGGTAAAGCGGAACACTCGTGCTTCGGTAGCTGTCATGAAGCGATCGCGGGACTTGTCGTGGCGAGCCTGTTCCTTTGTTCTCTCATGAAAGTCGTGGCCATCAACCTCGACAATAACGATAAACGGGGGAGCGCCGTTCTCAGGATGAACCCATGTGGAAATTCCGAAATCCGCCCGATAACGATCGTATTCGGGCTGTGCGAGAAGCACCAGGAACCACCCAGGCCATCGACCGACTTCCCATCGGTGATCGTCGGTGCGTCGCCAATCAAACCGAGACACTGAAGCGAACGCTTTGGCGAGACGATGTTCCAATGGCGACTGACAACGGTCAATCCCGTTTAAAGAGTCATCAAACGCTTCTACCAAAGCGTGCTCACCTTTCGCCTAACTATTTATAAGTCTGCTCCGGACTACCCGTGCAGCATCGCACGGTAGCCTCAGTACTCCACTGATAGGCAAGTCTACTTGCAAATCCCGCACAAACAGGGGTTGGGAGTCTTACAGCCCTTTGGAAAAAACTCCCGACCCCTTCGTTTCGCTCCGAGCGGGGACAGGTTTATCAGCGCCTTGTCCCCACCCACACTCTTTCAATTCGGGGCAACGTGGCTGACTCGCAACTGCATGTGTCCAACGAGGGCCTTCCGACTCCTTATACCTCTCTTAAAGGGAGTGGCCAAGGCTGCCCTTTACTGCGCGCATCGAACAAGCACATTCTTATCGTGCGCGTTCTGCGAGCAAGAAGGGCACCTGTCCGCTCCCTACTCGTCTTCGTCATCGGCATCCGACCCATTTCTATTCGACGGAATACCGTAGCGCTTGCACTTTTCCCACAGGGCTTTTCGCGAGAGGTCGAGAATTTTCGAGGCTGTGGTTCGATTGCCTTCCACCCGCCCGAGGACCGACACAATATATTCACGCTCGAACTGTTCCCGCGCCGCCGCCAGCGAGGTCAGTGGACGTTCCTCGCGCTTCTGCCCAGTCAGCCCTTCGCTACAGAATCCACAAGATTCTTGTGGTACCCCGCCCGTATACGGACAGGACTGAAACCCGCACAGATCGGACGGTTGGATCGCTTCACGATCCCGCCCCAGCGCGACCGCACGCTCGACCATGTTCTCCAATTCCCGCACGTTCCCTGGGAATGAATAGCGCAAGAAGAGTTCACGCGCCACGGAAGAAAACCCTTTCAACGTCTTATTCATCTTGCCGGAACACGTCTTGAGAATGTGCTCTGCAATGATCATGATGTCTTCCTGCCGTTGACGCAACGGCGGAATCACGACATGCACGACATTGAGCCGATAAAAAAGATCCTCTCGAAACCGCCCCTGAGAGACCTCCTTCCGCAGGTCTTTCTGGGTGGCACAGACCAGGCGCACGTCGACATCAATCCTGTCGTTCCCCCCGACTCGCTCAAACTGCCGTTCCTGGAGTACCCGCAACAATTTCACTTGGACGACCGGCGAGATTTCCCCGATTTCATCGAGAAACAACGTGCCTCGATGTGCCAGTTCAAACCGCCCGCGCCGCTGCCGCAACGCCCCCGTGAACGCCCCTTTCTCATGGCCAAAAAGTTCCGCTTCTAATAAGGTTTCTGGAAGCGCCGCACAGCTCACTTTGATCAAGGGGTAGTGGCTTCGGGCGCTGTTTTGATGGATGGCATTGGCGACCAGCTCCTTGCCGGTTCCGCTCTCTCCAAGAATCAGCGTCGTCGAATCCGTTCCTGCCACCAGCTTGATCTTCTCAAGTACGGCTCGCATTTGGTTGTTCGCTCCGAGAATCCCCCCGAAACTGAACTTATCTTCCAGCACCGCTTTAAGATCTTGATTTTCGCGCCGCAAGGTCACGACGCGACCCACCCGCTCGACGATCAACAGCAATTCGTCCATCTGGAACGGTTTCGTGATGTAGTCGAAGGCACCGAGTTTCATCGCGCCGACCGCCGTTTCCACCGATCCGTGGGCAGTAATCACTACGACCTCGGTGGGGGGTAACTGCTCTTTGGTCGCTGCGAGTACCGTGAGCCCGTCCGCGCCGGGCAGCCGTAGATCGGTGATCACCAGATCGAATGGCCGTTGGCGAATGGCTTCGATACCTTCTGTCCCGGATGCGACCGCTTCGACGTCATGGCCGATCGCCTCCAAGGCATCGACCATCGAAAGCCGCATCAGCGGCTCGTCATCGACGAGCAGGACCCTGAGACCCTTCATGACACCCGCTCCATCAACGAACGTTCCCGGGAGACAGGAAGACAGAGGGTAAAGGTCGTCCCCTTCCCGACCTCGCTGTCCACCAAGATCTTTCCTCCGTGGCGCTCGACGATGCCCAGACTGACCGACAGGCCGAGTCCGGTTCCTTCGCCTTCGCTCTTGGTCGTAAAGAACGGATCGAAGATCCTCGGCAGGACCGCAGGCGGAATGCCCGATCCCGTATCGCAAACCTCAATCAGGCAGACCCCTTCGACCACGGTTGTTCGGATCGTCAGCATCCCTCCGTCTTTCATCGCTTGCACCGCATTCAATACCAGGTTCATCAGGACCTGCTCGATCATGTGCCGATCGACCATGACATTCGGCAATCCCTGACCGAATCCTGTTTCCAACACGATTCGGTTCGGGGCAAAGAGATGCGTCGTCAAGACCAACACCCGATCGACGACGTGATTGATGTCCGTCAGCGCAAACTCCGGCTCATGCTGCTGGGAGAAATCGAGGAGCTGCCGAACAATCTTTTGCACACGCCGCACACCGTTTTCCATCGACACCCGATATTCTTCTTGCCGGCTCGGCGACAGCGTCCCCTTCCGTAAGTTGTAGAGGCAGTTGAGGATGCCCCCCAGGGGGTTGTTGATTTCGTGGGCCACCCCTGCAGCAAGCCTTCCGACCGAGGCCAGTTTCTCCGAATTCCTGATCTGCTGCTCCAGTTTCTTGGTCTCGGTCATGTCGCGCGCGATGCCCAGCACACCCAGGATCGCTCCCTCGACCGCATGCAGCGGGGAGACACTGACCATCACAGTCCTCGGCTCCCCCGTGCGAGTCACAACTTCAACCTCATAGACCTGTTTCGCACCAATATCCAAGGTATTCTTGAGACGTCTCCCTCGATGGCGCTTGGAGAGAAGGACGAGATACGGGCGCCCGAGCAGATCGTCCTTCCGGTAGCCCCATGCTTCGATCTTGCTGTTGACGTAGGTGAACCGTTGCTCGGTATCGAGGGTGTAAATGACATCGTTGGCATTCTCGAGCAGATTTTCAAGATACTGCTTGGTCTCTTCAATTTCCCGAGTGCGCTCTCGTACCTTATCCTCCAACTCTTCTCGGTAAGTCTCCAACTGCCGTTCGAGCCGCTTCCGGTCGGTAATGTCTCGCAGCTGCACCATCACCAATAGTTGGTCGGCCGCTCCGACTCGAATCAAATCCATTTCGACCGGAGTTTCCAGTCCGTCGGCATGGCGCACCATGATCTCCTGGGTGGACACTTTCCGCTGCCCCGAAATGATGTCGCTCAGCCATCCGCGCAACGCGTCGTGATAGCCGGAGAGGACGACTTCGAGTAGACTGCGGCCGACCACGTTCGCCTCTGCATACCCCAGAGCTTGCTCCTCACGTTTGTTGACGGCTACGATCATACCACTCGGATTCACCATAAACACCGAGTCCGCCACCAAGTCGAACAACGCCTTGTACCGCGCCTGCGAGGCCACGAGCTGTTGCGTCCGATCCGACACGGCCTGTTCGAGCTTCGTCGTGTATTCTTGCAGTTGTTGCTCAAGCTGGTGCCGTTCGGTCACGTCGCGCACAAACGCGCGCGAGTGAACCAACCCGCCCCGCTCTTGATCGATCAGCGCCGTGGCGTGAATCTCCACGTCGATCGGGTGACCGTCCTTGGCCAGAAGCACCGTCTCCATTGAACTGCGCCCTTGCGCCACCAATCGTTCCAGATATTGCAATACGAGTGGCTCCTGGCCACGCGGCACGAGGTCCCAGAGCCGCATCGACAGCATCTCATCGAGGGTGTATTTCAGCTTCTCGAGCCCCGTCTTGTTCACATGGACGAATCGGCCGCTACGGTTCAATTGATAGATCATCTCCGGAGAATGCTCGATCAAATCGCGGTACTTCTCTTCCAAGCGGTGCACATCTACCACGCGTTGTTCAATCTGCGTAAACGACCGTTGTAGATTCGTCGCCATCTGGTTGAATGCATCGGCGAGCCCTTCAATTTCATCGCCGGTCTTCAGCTCCAGTCGACGGTCCAATCGTCCGCTTCCGATTTCATGCACCCCGTCGTGTAACAACTGAATGGGACGGGCGATCCGACGTGCGACGACCACCCCTGTCCCCCACAGCATGGCAAGCACGAGCAACCCATAGAGCAGCACTTTCGCCACGAGTTCGGCGAGCGGCGCATAGGTCTCCTGGGGATCCTGCCGCACCACGGTGATCCACTGTTTTCCTCCGAGGCTCCCTGGGGCCAAGCTCTCGCCGAATCGGACCGGGGCGAATCCGACCAAGGCGTTCCGGCCCCCATGCGAATCGTCGGCGGCGACGGTCCAACCAGCTTTCAGTCCGCCGATGGCACTGACCAACTCGGGCCTTACCGTATGCTCTTCCGGGGCCAGGACCGGACAAATCACAGGAATACCATCGGAACTGAACAACATCGCGTGACCGGTCGCTCCGATGGTGACCTCGGCAATGGCATGGAAGATCGTGTCTCGACGCAACAGAATTGTGACCGTCCCAATCACCGTCCCCTTTGTGTCGTCCAGAATGGGCGCCGCCACCACGACCACATGAGTCCCGAAACCGGGATCAAAGGCAATCTCGCTCACATAGCCCCTGAGACTCCCCCCTTTCACCACCGCTTGCCACCACGGCGCCTTCCCGTAAAAATACTCCACTTGTGGAATGGAACTGACCACCAGCGCCCCCTGCTGGTCGGTCACCAGGATCCCGACATAGTCCGATTTGCGGATATCGTGCCACTGAATAAGGTAGTTGGTGACGATGCGATTGATGAAGAGGGGAAACTCGCTCTGTTGATCCCGCTGGCGCCACCGTTGCTGCCAATCCTTGATCATGCCCTGGATGTTTTGCGCATCCTTCCCCTCGTACGTGCGGTTGGCTTCGGTGACGGCGGTGCGGAGAAGGGGGGTCGTGGCGAGCTGCTGGGCCTCGTTCATCCCACGACTGACCTGCATTTCGATGCGGCGAGCGGCTTCCACGGCGACTTCTTTGAAGTTGGCGCCGGTCGTTTCGCGAAGCGCGCGCCGCTCCTCGACGTAGGTGAGCGCAAGCAGAAGGGTCAGGGGCAGAAGTCCGACCAGCACGATCGCCGTGATGATCTTGCGCTGGAGACTGTGAGACCGACTCCAGAGTGTCATGGGTGTGCCAGCGAACCGCTGAGTCGTCCGGACGGCCCGGTCGCAGACCCGTGCCTATCCGCAACCGACGGCAGGCTAACTCCGCTTCAACAGCCGCCCGGACGCTCCCGGCCAGAGCAACAGCAATGGACTCGCGACGAAGATAGACGAATAGGTCCCGAAAATTACCCCCCACAACAGGGCGAGAGAGAAGTCGTGCAAGACCTCTCCGCCGGCCAGTGTCAGAGGAATCAGCACCAACACGACGGTCAAACTGGTGACGATCGTGCGGCTCAAGACTTGGTTAACCGCATTGTTGATGATCGTCTCTTCGCTATCCCGCCGTCGCATCCGGAGATTTTCCCTGATACGGTCAAACACAACGACCGTATCCGTCATCGAATAGCCGGCTAACGTCAGCAATGCAGTCACGACGAGCAAGGTAATTTCCTTATCCAGGACATAAAAGGCGCCCAACACCGCCAATACGTCATGGAAGGTCGCCAAGGCCGCGGCGATGCCGAAGCGAAGCTCAAATCGTGCCGCCACGTAGAAAATGATCCCGGCAAAGGAAATGACGACCGCGATGAGGGCATCTTGCTGAAGCTTCTGCCCGATGGTCGGTCCGATTTCCATGCTGGAATCGACCACGAAATGGTTCGAGGGAAATTCCTTCGTAAAGACCGCCACGACCCGTTCAGCAACCTTCTCCTCGATGGTCGTCGAGGCCTTTAGGCGGATCAGGAGTTTGTTCTCTTGACCGAATTCTTGCAGCTCGGCGTCGGCCAAGCCGTTCGCCTCCAAGGCTTTTCTCGCTTCGTCGACCCGGATCGCTTGGTCGAATTTCAACTGCACCGCGGTCCCGCCCGCGAAATCAATGCCGAGGTTCGCCGACCCTCTGGCAACCTGAATGACCGCCACAATTCCCAGTACCACCATGATACCGGAAAAAAGAAAGGCCCAGCGGCGCTTCCCCATGAAATCGATATTGGTTTTTCTAAGGATCTCTAACATGCGGCTCCTTCGAACTAGATGCTTAACTGTTCCACTTTGTGTCGTTGATTCAAGAGGTCGAAGATGACCTTGGTGCCGATCAGGGCCGTAAACAGATTGATCCCGATTCCGAGACATAAGGTCACGGCAAATCCTTTGATCGGCCCCGTGCCGAAAAGGAACAGCGCCACCCCCGTGATCAGGGTGGTCACGTGAGAATCGACAATCGTCAGCAGCGCCTTGTCATATCCTCCGTCCACCGCCAGCCGAACCGCTTTCCCCAGTCGCAGCTCCTCACGAATACGCTCGAAGATCAGGACGTTCGAATCGACGCCCATCCCCATCGTGAGCACGATTCCGGCGATCCCCGGCAAGGTCAGGGTTGCGTTCAGGGCAGAAAGCGCTCCGATCAAACACAACAGATTGAGCACCAGCGCAAAGTCCGCAATCACCCCGGACATCCTGTAATACACGATCATGAACACCACCACCATGGCACCGGCAAACAGCGTGGCCTGCACACCTTTCTCAATCGAATCCTTCCCCAGCGACGGTCCGACCGTGAGGTCTTGAATGATCTTGAGCGGAGCCGGCAAGGCGCCGGCCCGGAGCACTATGGCCAAGTCGTTCGCCTCTTGCATTGAGAACGTCCCGGTGATTTGCGCACGCCCCCCCGTAATGCGGTCCTGAATCACCGGTGCCGAGTAGATCGTGTTATCGAGCACGACGGCCATTCGCTTCTTGACGTTGTCACCCGTAATCCGTTCAAATTCCCGACCACCCTTGGCGTCAAACGTGATCGACACGTAGGGATCGTTGAATGGACCGATCGAGACCCGTGCATCGCTCAACACATCGCCGGTCAACATGACCCGCTTTTTCACGAGATAGGGAATCCGATATTCGCGGCCGGTGTCTTTTTCGAACGCCCGTTCAAAAAGGATCTGATCGCCTTCCGGCAATTTCCCCTCCACCTGCTTCAGCACATCCGCTTCCTTATCTTTTGGGATACGGGCGGGCAAATCGAGCTTCGGCTGGTTGTCCTCATCGAGCATCTTAAATTCGAGCAACGCCGTCTCTTTGATCAGATCCCTGGCGCGCTTGGGCTCTTTGACACCGGGCAACTGCACGACGATCTGCTTCAACCCCTGCCGCTGCACCATCGGTTCTGCCACGCCAAACTGGTCGATGCGGTTCCGAATTGTTTCCAGTGCCTGGTTGATCGCAGAGTCCTTGATCCGCTTGACCTCGATCTCCCGCAACTCCCACACCAGCCGATTGGCCGTTCCGGCAGACTGCGTCTCGCTGAAGGTCGGATAGTCATCGTTCAGCTTCTGGATTTGCGCCTTGAGTTCGGCGTTTTGGAACTGGATCGTGACCTGGGCCGGTCCTGTCCGCGCCACAGACTCGACGGGAATTTTCTTATCGACCAACTCCTGTCCGCGCCACAGACTCGACGGGAATTTTCTTATCGACCAACACATCTTGAAGGGACACGACCGATCGATCGACGGCGATCTCAACCGCGCGATCTTCGTCCACTTCCATGACGAGGTGGATCCCGCCTTGGAGATCCAAGCCGAGGGTAATGCCCTTGTTCGGCATCACCCTCTTCAGCCAGCCAGGCAACGCCTGATAGAACGGCTGATAGGACGGGATAAAGAAGATCACCGACATCACCACCACCAACGCCAACAATGTTAACCGCCCACCCACTTTTTTCATGTCGTCTGTAACCCCTTTGTCACTCGCAACCTACGAGCAGGATGCTGAAAAGGTCCGCCGACGCCACAGACTGTGGCGCGTGAAGCGCGAGACATGCGAGAAAGGCGCGATCCGAAGTTCGCAGTTCGGAGTTCGAAGTTCCGAGAACCTCGAACCCTCCCTAGTCTCGCCCGTCCCGCCAGTCTCGTTTGGCCATCCTGCGGGACATTCATCTGTTGTCCATAACCTGTGGGCCATTGGGTTTCCTGCATGCGCAATAGTTTTCCGCAACCTACGAGTCCTTATCCTTCTCCTCGTCGTCGCCGCCGCGTAATCGAGCAATCTGGTCCCGTTGCATCCGAATCTTCGTACTATCGGCGATTTGCAGCGTCACCGTCTCCTTCCCGAGATTCGTCACGGTGCCCCAGATACCCGACGCCGTGACCACCTTGTCGCCCTTCTTCAGGGCCTCCAGCAGCGCCTTCTGCTGTTTCGAACGTTTTTGTTGCGGCATAATGACCAAGAAATAGAAAATGACGAAGATCAGCGCGAACGGAATGAGGGACAGGAACGTACTGGAACTCGAACCCCCTCCACCGATCCCTTGAGCCCATGCGACCGATTGCATTACCATACGAACTCCTCCTCGACAGGGTTAGTCCCATCCGGCATGCCGATGCACATCGACCTCAGCCACGTCTGCAGCTGAGACGTCCGATGCAGCCCGGTCCCTGTGCGATCGCTGACCGCACCTGGCCCATCAGATCGGCGAAATACCAGAGATTGTGAATCGTATTCAGTCTCGATGACAGCATCTCTTTCACCCGAAAGAGGTGATGCAGATAGGCCCGCGAGTAGCGCGCGCAGACCGGACAGCCGCAGGCCGGATCGATCGGCTGTTCATCCCGAACATACCGCGCTTGCTTGATTACCACTCGGCCAACACTCGTAAAGAGCGAGCCGGTCCGCCCATGGCGCGAGGGCACCACGCAATCGAAAAGGTCGATCCCGCGCGCCACACCTTCGATTAAATCCTCCGGCATTCCCACACCCATCAAATACCGCGGCTTCGAAGCCGGCAACTCCGGCACGGTCACATCCAACATGGCATACATCTCTGCCTTCGACTCTCCCACCGAGAGCCCCCCGACCGCGTAGCCCTCGAGGCCAAGCCCGACGAGGTCACGCGCCGAGGTCACACGGAGATCTGCATTCAAACCGCCTTGCACGACCCCAAAAAGAGCTTGATCCGTGCGACGCCGACTGGCC
>WNEZ01014688.1_pt1 | contig 10529 bp, 11 predicted proteins | sample 5400521 | NCBI WGS metagenome assembly WNEZ01 (sample SAMN13153339, study PRJNA577476) | soil metagenome | isolation source: 120 cm saprolite under Douglas fir tree site 2 hole 1 replicate 1 | place: USA:California | collected 2015-04-18
AGCGCGCGCCGCTTCGGCGCCTTCGAGTTCGATCATGCGCCGCTCGAACATCGAGACGTTGGGATTGGAAAAGCGCGAATAAAGAAAGCCTGGCTCTTCGCCCTTGAACCGCGCCTCGCATTGCTCGGCGGTGTCGTAGACAAAGCCCTGGGTCAGAAACAGCGCCTCGGATGTTTCGCCGAATTGCGAGCGCAAGCTTCCGGAATGGACCAGCCGGGTTTCGGGACGGTATCGGGCGGTTGACGACGCCGCAGTAGAATCAGACATGTGACCTCCATCGTGACCACCCCAAGAAATGGTCACAAAAAAACCGGCCTGGAAAAATTCCACAGGCCGGGATCACACATGTCCCCGGCCTGTTTAGCGACTTATTTAACGTGGCTGCAAGCCGGCCGGCTCAAATCACCACGGGATAAGTCATGCTCATAATCGCTCACGCCCTTTCCGTCAAGCCGTCCATCGGATAACGCATAAAAGTCCGTATTTTGAGCGTCTGGATGGCAGGGACGCGTTGGCAAGGACAATCAGACGTGCCGTTCACACTTCCACCCGACGCCAATGGCATCCTGCCCGATCGCATGATCGCGGCGATGGCGGATGCCGGCCTTATTCTGCCCGCCTATCCCTTTGTCGAGAGCCAGATCCAGCCCGCGAGCCTCGATCTGCGGCTCGGCGACGTCGCCTACCGGGTGCGCGCGAGTTTCCTGCCGGGGCCCGGCGCGACGGTGGCCGAGCGCATCGACGAATTGAAGCTGCATGAAATCAATCTGAGCGATGGCGCGGTGCTGGAGACCAACTGCGTCTACATCGTGCCGCTGCTGGAGAGTCTGGCGCTGCCGCCGCAAATCGTCGCCGCCGCCAATCCGAAAAGCTCGACCGGACGGCTCGACGTGTTCACCCGGGTGATCGCGGACGGTACGCGGCGGTTCGACATGATCGGCGCCGGCTACCACGGCCCGCTCTATGCCGAGATCAGTCCGAAAACGTTTCCGGTGTTGCTGCGCGAGGGATCGCGGCTCAGCCAGGTGCGGTTTCGCACCGGGGATGCCATCCTGAATGCCGATGAGCTCGACGCGCTGCATGATCTGGAGCGGCTGGTCGATTGCGACGACGCCGATCTTCTCAACGGCGTGGCGCTCAGCGTCGATCTGAGCGGCGAAAGCGCCAATGGCTTCGTCGGTTACCGCGCCAAGCGTCACACCGGCGTGGTCGATATCGACCGCCGCGGCGGCTATGCGGTCGATGAATTCTGGGAGGCGATATCCGCGCGGCCCGACGGCAGCCTGATTCTCGATCCCGGCGAGTTCTACATTCTGGCCTCGAAGGAAGCCGTGCAGATTCCGCCGGACTACGCCGCGGAGATGATGCCGTTCGACCCCCTGGTCGGCGAATTCCGCGTGCATTATGCGGGCTTCTTCGATCCCGGTTTTGGCTATGCCGGTGCCGGCGGGAAGGGCTCGCGCGCGGTGCTGGAAGTGCGCTCGCGCGAGGTGCCGTTCATCCTCGAACACGGCCAGATCGTCGGCCGGCTGGTGTACGAGAAAATGCTCGCCCGGCCGGACGCCCTGTACGGCCAGCGCATGATTGCTTCGCTTCGCTCGCAATGACGCTGTTGCGCCTAACGCGCCGCCGACTTCTCCGCCGGCGTCACGCGCCACACCGCGTTGCCGACATCGTCGGCGACCAAGAGCGCGCCCTGCTTGTCGATCTTGACGCCGACCGGACGGCCCTGGGCTTCGCCCTTGTCGTTGAGGAAGCCGGTCAGCACGTCCTGCGGCGCGCCCGACGGCTTGCCGTTGGCGAACGGCACAAAAATCACCTTGTAGCCGGCGCGGGGTTTTCGGTTCCAGGAGCCGTGCTGGCCGACGAAGGCACCACCCGTCATCGCCGACGGAAACAGATTGCCGGTGTTGAACGTCAGTCCGAGCGAAGCGGTGTGGGCGCCCAGCGCGTAATCCGGCACAATCGCCTTCGTCACCAGATCGGGCCGCTGCGGGCTGACGCGGTCGTCGACATGCTGACCGAAATAGCTGTAGGGCCAGCCATAGAAGCCGCCGTCCTGTACCGAGGTCATGTAGTCCGGCACGAGATCGTTGCCGAGTTCGTCGCGCTCATTCACCGCGACCCACAGCGCGCCGCTCTGCGGCTGCCAGGACGGCCCGTTCGGATTGCGCAGGCCAGAGGCGAACACCCGCCACTTGCCGGTCGCACGGTCGACCTCGAGCACGGCGGCGCGGTTGGTTTCGGCCTCGATGCCGTTCTCGCCGACATTGCTGTTGGAGCCGACGGTGGCATAAAGTTTGGTGCCGTCGGGACTGGCGGTGAGATCCTTGGTCCAGTGGTGATTGATGGTGCCCGCGGGCAGGTCCGTCAGTTTCATGCCGGGCGCCGTGATTTTGGTATCGCCGCTATGGTAGGGAAATTTCATGATCGCGTCGGAATCGGCGACATAAAAATCGTCGCCGACCAGCGCCATGCCGAACGGCGAATTCAGCCCTTCCAGAAAAACCGTTCTGGTCTCTGCGACGCCATCGCCATCGGCGTCCCGCAGCAGCGTGATGCGGTTCGCGCTCGGTGTCCCCGCGCCGGCGCGGCCCTCGACCATTTTCGTGATCCAGCCTTTGATGCCGCTGGTATCGTCGGGTTTTGGCGGGGCGTTGGTCTCAGCCACCAGCACGTCGCCATTGGGCAGGACATAAAGCGTGCGCGGATGGTCGAGCCCAGTGGCGAAGGCGTTCACGGCCATTCCATTGGCGGCGACTGGCTTCCCGCCGGCCGGCCAGCCGCTGGCGGTGGCAATGTTGACGGTCGGGATCCAGGAATGTTGCGGCGCTGGCAGCGCCGGCGAAGGCCCGAAACTCTGTTCGGCGGCGGCGGGCGTGGAGGGCTCGTTACAAGCGGCGAGCGGAAGCGCCAGCGCGCCAACCGATATTGCCAGCAAGACATTTTTGCGCATCGTTACCCCTTGCATATCATCTACAATGCGGAAAACTGGCCGATGTTCGCGGCTTCTGCCATTAAATTCGCGTGAATTGACAATCGCGGCATAGATCTGCGGAAACAAGGGGTGACGATGACCGAGGCGGCCGGCGGCGCAGACGAGGCGAAATGGCTGCGATGGCGCAGCGTCGCCGACCTCTATCACGCCTATTTTACGGGCCTCGTTCTCACCGTGGTGACGCGGCGCGGCACAGCTGACGCCGCTGAATTCGTGTTCCGGGTATTTCGCCGCCAGCAGCAGGAACGTTTTCTGCCCGGCCTGGAAAAGCTCGGCCTTTCGCATCTGCCGCCGGCGGTGGCCGCGGCCCAGTATCATTATCTGTCGAACTGGATCGGCGGGGTTTCGGTCGAGTACATGTACGAGACCGACCGCAAGGCCTGGATCCGGTATCCGCCGCCGCGCTGGATCTGGAAGGGCACGGCGATCTGCGGCGTGCCCGGCGAAGTGTCGCGCGCGATGCTGCGAGGCTGGCACGCCAACAACGGCGTTTCGCTGGGCAACCCAAACCTCGGCTTCGTCTGCACCAAGCAGAGCGTCGACGGACAGGACGGACTGGAAGGTTATTACTGCGAATACGATCACCCGCTCGAACTCGACGCGCGGCTGGTATTCGCGCGGCACCTCGAAGCCCCCCTGTTCGATTCCGCGACCGCGCCGGCATTGCCGGTTGAGAGCTGGCCAAAACCGCGGCTGGAAAAAGCCTATCGGAATTACGCGATGGAATATGTGCGGACCGCAGCACCCGTGATGGTGCAGCTGTTTGGCCCCGAAGATGCCGGCTATCTGCTGCATCTCACCGGCAAGCTCATCGGCATGCAGTATTTTGATGAGATCGCGCGCGGCCTCGGCATGGGTCGCGGAGCTGCCAAGGATTTTGCGGCATTCGTCGCCGCGCTTTTTGAGGCGCAGGACGATGTTGCCGATGTCAACGAGGCCGGCGGCATTTTCGAAATCAGGCAGGCGACGTGGAAGCTGATGGCCGATGTCGGCGATTATCACCCGGCCTGCGCTGGGGTGCTCGAGGGATTATTCGAAGGCCTCGCGGCCGGCTGCGGCCGCCACATCGCCGTCGGCTTAAGAGCAGCGGCCGGCGGTGTCCCGCCATTGGTCTGGTCGATCGGCTGATCGAACTTTCCGCTTCACGGTATACCGATGGTGACAGATGGCGCAGTCGGCCCATGCGCCTGATGCAGGTGGAATCGGGCTCGATCGTGCTAGGAGGTATCGCGGCGCGGCAGATAGATCGGGCCTAGGGAGAGATAATGCCCGATATCGCCGTTGCCGAAATACCCGTAGACGAAGAGGAGCGTCCGCTTCCGCCGCCGTCGCCGCCAGCGAGAAATGCGCTGGTCGATGGGCCTATTCTGCGCACGCTGTTGTGGCTGGCATGGCCGAACGTCATCGCGCTCAGCGCCGGCACCTGCGTCGTCATCGCCGAGACCTCCTATATCGGCCGGCTCGGCGTCGAGTCGCTGGCGGCGATGGCGCTGGTGTTTCCGTTCGTGATCCTGACCATGACGATGTCGGGCGGCGCCATGGGCGGCGGCGTGGCGTCGGCAATCGCCCGCGCGCTCGGTGCCGGCGACAAGGAGCGCGCGAGCGCCCCGGCGGCGCATGCGCTGTTGATCAGCGGCTGCTTCGGGCTGACGTTCACGCTGACGATGCTGATTTTCGGACCGGCGCTGCTGGAAATGCTCGGCGGTCGCGGCAATGTGCTGACGCGCGCGATCGGCTACGTTCAGATTTTCTTCGGCGGAGCCGTCGTGCCGTGGCTGATGAACACGCTTGCCGCGATCCTGCGCGGCACCGGCAATATGAAGCTGCCTTCGCTGATCATTCTCAACTCCGCGGTCTGTCAGATCATTCTCGGCGGCATCCTTGGCCTCGGGCTCGGGCCGGTGCCGCAATTCGGCATGCGCGGCGTGGCCGCGGGCTCGCTGACGGCTTATTCGATCGGCGGGGCCATCATGGCCTGGTACATTTTTTCCGGCCGGGCGCGCGTCACGCCCAAGTTCAGGGGACTGCGGATCAGGCGCGGCATGTTCTTCGACATCCTGAAGGTCGGCGCCGTGTCCTGTCTCTCGCCGCTGCAGTCGGTGCTGACGATCACCATTTTCACCCACATGCTGGCGCGGTTCGGAACCGAGATCCTGGCCGGATACGGCATCGGCGCCCGGCTTGAATTCATGCTGACCTCGATTGCGTTCGCGGTCGGCATCGCTTCGGTGCCGATGATCGGCATGGCGATCGGCGCGCGGCGGGTTGCGCGGGCGCGACGGATTGCGCTGACAGCGGGCTGCATTTCGTTTGTGTCTGTCGGCCTCGTCGGCACCGTGATTGCGATCTTTCCCGACCTCTGGGTCAATATCTTTACTCACGATCCCGGCGTGCGCGCCGCCAGCCGACAATATCTGGCGACCGCAGCCCCGATGTACGCGTTCATCGGGCTGTCGATCTCGATGTATTTTTCCTCGCAAGGTGCGGCGCGAGTTCTGGGGCCGGTGTTCGCGCAAACCGCGCGGCTGGCGTTCGTGGCAGGCGGCGGCTGGTGGCTGTCGATGCACAATGCGAGCGCAGCGAATTTTTTCGCTCTGGCGGCGGCTTCCATGGTGGTGCTCGGCGTGCTGTCCGCCGCGAGCGTCATCTGGACCAGATGGGAACCAAAGCGCGGTCCGGTTGCCGAAATCAGCCCCGCTTTGTCCGGTGTAATCGACTAGCGCCGCCGGTGCCGCCGGTGGCCGTGTCCACCGCCGAGATTGGCCATCTGCATCACTTGCGGAATCATGCTCATCAACTCGCCGCCACCGGAGCCGCCGAGCATGCCGGTGACGTCTCCACCGCCGAAACCGCCGGGGGTTCCGCCGCCACCGAGCATTCCGCCAAACCCGCCGCTGCCGCCGTTTTCCATCATCCGGCTCATCATCGGCCCCATGGTCTGCATCATCGCGCCGAAGCGGCGCTTGCCCATTTTCGCTTTCATCATCTCCAGCATCGGCGCCATCTGGGTCATCATGTCGCCACCGCCCCCGCCGAAGCCGCCGAACTGGGCCTTGGCCGGCAATGTTGTGAGGGTCAACAGCAGCAGCGTGGCTATCTGGCACGCCAGTCTGTGAGCTCCAGTCATGGTTTTCGCTCCTCGGGTGCGCAAGCTCCGCGGAAGCGGTGCAAACCGGACGCACGCGCTGAGGCTAGGGGGCCGACAGGCACGCCTTCTGTGAGAAAGATCACGTTCTCGCAGCAGCATCTCAAGCTTCCGAGGATGCTTCGGATTAGTTGCGTGATGACCTTGCGAAAATGATCGGGTATGCGAAGTCGAATAGACTTTAAGCCTCGTCAGTGGGATAGGTGAGTAGAATGCCAATCGTGACAATTACCGTGCGCAAGCCAAAGACAAGCGCATTCAAGAATATTGTGCTCGATGCCGTCGGTGCGGCTCTTGTCGGTGCGGGCGCTAGCCCGAACGATCGCTTCCAGCGCGTTATTGAGCTCGATCCGGATGATTTTAGATTTGATCCGACATTTCCGGATCTGAGCCGGCCTCGTACGGACGATTTTGTTCTTGTCGAGCTTCTGCTCGGCGTCGGCCGAAGCGTCAAAGTAAAGAAGAAGATTGCCGCCGACATCATCGAAACCTTGTCGAGCAAAGGCCTTGACGGGGAGCACGTCATGATCGTGTTTCAGGATGTGCCCTGGGAGAACTGGTCTCCCGGCGGAGGGCGTGTCCCTCACGCGTAAGGCCTCTGGTCAGGCGACACGCCGGGCAGTGAATTCGACGTTGAGACGCCAGGTCGCTCCCTCGTCGTCCGAGGTTTCGCCCCGCCAGCGAAAGGAATTGGTCGTGATCTCCGAAAAGCTCCATCGGATCAGCTTCCCGTCCGGCCGGTTCCCGAGCTGAACGATATCGTGACCTTGCTTGCGGCCGATCATCTGGAGGAAAATTTGCGTGACCGGGTCGGTCCACTGGATTTGCCATGCATCGATCCTGACATCGTAGACCCGCAGCGTCGTGCCATAGGAATTGACATTGGCCGCGGCGTCGCCATGGCGCAATTCGCCGCGCGGCGGCACGATCCAGACGTCCTGAATGGCGCGGCCTTCCAGCACCCAGCCGAAATGCCATTCGCCCTTGCGCTGGCGCCTCACGCCGCCTTCGGGAAATTGCATGACGTCGAGGTCCCAGGAACCGACGAAGCGTCCGTAAAGGTCCATTTTGCCGGCACGGTCGGCTGCGGGACCGTCGGCGCCGAGCGCATCGAGGAATCGGGAAATGGTCATGCGGCGTGGCGTCATCCTACTGCTTGAGCGTGCGATCGGACGCAAAACCGGATTCCACTTTTGCTGATCGCGCTAATGTTTTCTGCATGGCAAGCGCGGCCTGATCCATCTGCGCGTCGATATAGGGCGCGATGTCATGGGGCAGCACGTCGACGATCCAGACCAGCCGGCTTCGGGCCTCGCCATCGGCGAGCACCTGCACCGAAGCGCTGTGCTGTTTCACTCGCTCGCTGACGACGGCGTAGACCAGTCGCTGTCTTGTTTCGTCACAATCGACCAGCAATTCGCGTGCGACGTTGCCGTTGGCGAAGGTCACGATCCGCGCCTCGCCATCGAGCCGCGCGTCGAGTACGAAGCCCGTCACCAGTCGCCGATGCGGGTGGGCGAAATCGCGCACCGCGGCCCAGACGTCGGCGGGGTTGGCATCGATCGGGATATCCTTGTGGATGGAAGCCATGTGATGTTCCTCTTACCGGAAGTAGTTGACGTCATCCTGAGGTGCGAGCCCTTGCGAGCCTCGAAGGATGACTGGTTGGTGTGCTTGCAGCCGATCCTTCGAGACGCCATGCTGCGCATGGTTCCTCAGGATGACGGTAGTGGGTGCGGTGCGATCCCTACTACGTGCAAACCGCCTCGACGTTGTTGCCGTCGGGATCAATCAGGAACGCCGCATAATAGGTCGGGCTGTAGTCGGCCCGCGGGCCGGCGCCGCCATTGTCGCGGCCGCCGGCCTCGATGCCGTCCGAGTGGAATTTCTTGATCGCCGTGTGATCGGGCGCGCGGAACGCGATGTGGGCGCCCGCTGGGGCCGGCCCCTTGTGCGCATAAAGCCAGAGCGCCGGCTCGCCCTTGGGCCCAAAGCCAGCGCCGGTGTCATCGCGCGAGCTCAACACAAATCCCAGCGGGGCGAGCGCCGCGGTGTAGAAACGCACGCTGGCGTCGAGATTTTTAACCTTTAGTCCGATGTGGTCGTACATGGTGATCTCCAGCAAATGCGCGCTCGAAAACGCGCGGGTTCGGAGATCAACCTAGTCAGTGCAGGGCCAGGCGTTCTTGGAAAATCTTGCGCATCCCGCGCGAGGCCTCGCGGAACCTGCGTCAGCCTGACCGGCGGCGCTCTCCAGATCGATTGGCCGGTGCGAATGCGCGTCGATCCACAAAGCGGTTTCCACCGCGCGGCGGCGATCCCGGGCGGTAGCCGGCGCCAGCTTTTGCGGCCGCCCGGCGACCACCTCGACAAAACGGCTCGCAAAGGCGTGTCCAACCTCATCGAGGCCGACATCGCTGCGGCCGTCGGCCGCCGCCTGCGCCAATTCGCCGAGCACCATCAATTCAGGCAGCGGCGGCGCGGCCCCGACCCGCCAGACCTCGGTGCGGTCGCCGATCGCCTGCACCAGCTCCGGCGTCAGGAAGAACGACAGGCATTCGTCGCCGCAGACGTGGTCGTGGGTGCAGATGAATTCATCGCCGGGATGGCCGACCAGGATCGACCCCGCCACCAGCTCGAAGAAGCGGCCGCGGCTGTGGCAGCCAAAACTGCCCTTGCGCACATAGGAGATCGAATGGGAACCGAACTGCTCCACGAACGGCGTGTCGTCCGGCCCGGCGCTGCACCGGAAGTCGGACACACAGATGGAACCGCGCTGCAGCAGGGTCGCTCGTGTCATGGTGCGAAATTAGCCCTGCGGGCGTGGCGGAGCAACCGAAAGAAGCGCGTCGAACAGCGTCGGCCCGCTCTTGGCCAGCGCGCCTTCGAGCGAGAGCAGCCGGCGCTTGGTGATCATGCCGCCATTCATGCCGAAACTATCGGTCGCGCCGTCGGCGGCAAGCACGCGATGACAGGGCACCAGGATGGTAAAGGGATTGCGCCCGATCGCCTGGCCGACCGCGTGCGCCGCGCCGGACGCGCCGAGCCGTTTTGCGAGTTCGGCGAAGGTGACGGTTTCGCCGCGCGGGATGGTGCGGGCGTACTCGTAGACGCGGCGACTGAGCGGCGGCATGCCGTTCATGTCGAGGACCACATCGGAGAAATCGCAGGGTTTCCCGCGCAGCAGCGCCGCGATGCCGTCGATCGCGATTTCGACCATCAGCGGCGGGGGGAGTTCGCGGGTGTCGGGATACTGGCGCAGCATACGCCGCCGGGTCTCGATCTCGCGCGCTTCCGGAAGCTGCACGCCGAGAATCCCTGACCCGCCCCATGCGATGCCGCACCGGCCGACCGTCGAATCGAATATGCTGTATCCGCGCCCCGCCATTCAGTCCGCTACCCCGGACGCATCATAGCACTGTCATAAATGGCCGCACCTTAAAAAATGCGAACTAAGTTAAGGTTGCGGCGGGACAGACCGCCAAGCCGCTTGGCGGATGGCGCGGTCTCGGCTAAATCAGCTTGATAAGTATCCAAGCGGGCGTAGTTCAATGGCAGAACGGCAGCTTCCCAAGCTGCATACGAGGGTTCGATTCCCTTCGCCCGCTCCAACACTTAGCCGAATTTGGCGAGACGGTTTTGTCGGCGGTTTTGCAAGATTTGTTCATTCTCTGGCCTCCAATTTCTTTATCCTCGCCTTGATGGCGGCTGAGCGGCCGACGTAGCGGCGGATGATCTTCTCGACCGACTCCTCCTCCCACGCGAGCGTTTCGGCGATCTCGCGCATGCTTAAGCCGGCGATGTAGAATTTCGTCGCTGCAGTTCCCCGCAGGTCGTTAAAATGCAGATCCCGCTCCGACATCCCGGCGTCGATTTTGGCCTTGTTGAAAGAGCTGCCGAAACCGTCAGCCGTCCACGGTCGACCCCGGCTATTAGCCAAGATCGTGGTCGCGCGCTTTGGAATGCGCTCCAGGATCTTGCCGGTGGTGAGCACGATCGCGTCGTCGCCAACGTGCGACCACGCCACGCGCACCAGATCGCTCAGCCGCAAGCCGGTGTGGCCAGCGAGATCGACGGCGTCGGCGATCTCGGCCGAGCACGTTTTCTTGATGTGCGCGACGTCGGCATCTGTCCAAATGATCTCCGAGCGGTCGTTACCGTAGAGATGCTTGATCCCTTCGCAGGGATTCCCGGCGATCTTGCCAAGCGGATCGACCGCGTAGGAAAGCACCCGCGAAAGCACTTGCATTCCGTAGTCGGCAGTGCGGGGTCTGTCGGCCCATTGATTGCGCCATCGCCGGATCACTGGCCGAATTTTTTCCGGACGATCAAACTGCGCTATCCGGAGATCGCCGAAATGCTCGCCGATGCGATCCAACCATGATG
>WNEZ01022426.1_pt1 | contig 10529 bp, 10 predicted proteins | sample 5400521 | NCBI WGS metagenome assembly WNEZ01 (sample SAMN13153339, study PRJNA577476) | soil metagenome | isolation source: 120 cm saprolite under Douglas fir tree site 2 hole 1 replicate 1 | place: USA:California | collected 2015-04-18
GAGGTGCGTGTACACCTGTGTCATGGAAATGGTGGCATGCCCGAGCATCTCTTGCACGGCTCGGAGATCCGCTCCGCGTTCCAGAAGGTGAGTGGCAAATGAATGGCGCAGCATGTGGGGCGTCACTGGCGTTGTAATCCCCGACCGTCGGGCATAGCGGCGGATCAGCTTCCAGCACCCCTGCCGGCTGAATCGGCCTCCTAGCCGGCTGACAAAGAGGGCCTGCGTGCTGTGCCGACGCGCCAGCCGCGGCCGGGCTTTGCCCAAGTACTCGCGCAGCGCGCGGACGGCCTGGCTACCGAGGGGTACGAGGCGCTCTTTGTTGCCTTTGCCGATGCAACGCACGACCTCGTGGGCCAAGTCGAGGTCAGACAAATCCAAGCCGACGGTTTCAGAGACGCGCAGGCCCGTGGCATACATAAGCTCCAGCAGGGCCCGGTCTCGCACACCTTCTTGCACGCCCGGATTAGGGGCGGCCAACAGCCTCTCTACTTCATTCACCGTGAGGATGCGGGGCAGCCGACGGGGGAGCCGCGGGGAAGCGAGGTCCAAAGTGGGATCGTGCGCCAGCACGCCCTCCCGCTGCAGGTATTTGTAGAAGGACCTGATCGCAGCGATCCGCCTCTTCACGGTGGACGCCGCCCGTCCCTGCCGTCGGAGGCTGATCAGATAAACCGTGATCGCAGCATGTTGCACGCGCGCGGGGGACACCGCTCCGCGTGCGACCACAAATCGTGTGAAGTCAGACAAGTCCTGTCGGTAGGCGTCGATCGACCGATTTGCCAGCCCCTGCTCGGCCAGCGCGGAAGCTAGGAAGGCATCGATGGCATGCGTGAAGGCGGCGGGTGCATCTGGCCGGGTCATGGCGCGCCCTCCGCATCTGAAGCCATCAAGAGGCCGATGATCGATTTGGCATCGACAATCTCCTGGCCCACAAGCGCGCGTGCACGGCCCAGGGGCATTCGCACCACCTCGAGATCTTCTTCTTCGGCGTCGAGTCGGTGGGGGCTCAACTTGTGGGCGACGTAGACGTGCACGACTTCTGTTAGGAATCCCGGAGAGGGATAGAACGACACCATGTGGGCGACGCGCTCAGCCCTCATGCCGATCTCTTCAGCGAGTTCGCGTTGCAGGCACGCTTCAGGCTCCTCGCCCGCTTCCATGGAGCCCGCAGGAATCTCCAACAGCGCATGGCCGGCCGCGCGACGGAACTGCCGCACGAGGAATACATCGCCCTCAATCAGAGGGACGACCGCTACCGCCCCCCGGTGCTCCACGATCTCTCGCGTCTGCCGGTCGCCGCTAGGCAGTTCGACGTCATCGACGCGCAGGCTCACGACGTGGCCCTCGTACACGCGGCGACTGCCCAACAGCCGTTCTGGGTGCACGGAAGTTAGCGTCGGCGCTCGGCGGTGGCGGGGGTGTAGATCGGGGTCCCCTGCACCGCCACGAGTTCGCGAAACGCCCGGAGCAGGCGCTGGCTGATCTCCCCGGGGACGCCCTCGGCAATACGCCGGCCGTCAACCTCCACGACCACGGCGACCTCCGCCCCGGTCCCGGTGAGAAAGCATTCGTCTGCCGTGTACACATCGTGCAGTGTGAAAACTTCCTCCCGCATCCGTATCCCCAGGGACCGCACCAAATCCATCACAGTCTCTCGCGTGATTCCCTTGAGAATGCCCAGATGAGCTGGCGGTGTCCACACCTCGTTGCGGCGGACCAGGAAGATATTGTCCGCGCTGCACTCACACACATACCCTTCACTGCTCAACATGAGCGCTTCGTCCACACCGACGCGGTTCGCCTCGAGGCGGGCCAAAATGTTACCCAGATAGTTCAATGTCTTGGCTTGCGGCGCGAGGGCGTCCGGGCGAATCTTTCGTGTCGTGGCGGTCACCATCCTTAGCCCGCGGGCGTACGCCTCTTTGGAATACAGCTGAATCGTGTCAACGATGATGACGACAGTAGGCGTTGTGCACTTGCGGGGATCCAGGCCGAGGTCGCCGACCCCGCGGGAGACCACCGGCCGGATGTAGGCGTCTTTCAGCCCCGTCCGGCGCACCGTCTCCAGGATTGCCTCCGCAAATGCCTTCTTACTCAGGGGAATTTCGAGCATGAGGTACTTCGCAGACTCGTACAGGCGGTCTACGTGAGCATCCAAACGGAAGATGCGGCCATCGTAGGCCCGAATCCCCTCGAACACGCCATCGCCGTAGAGGTACCCATGATCATAGACCGAGATCTTGGCCTCATCTTTGGGCACGAACGCGCCGTTAACGTAAGTGACCAATCCCATGGGATGTCCCTCCGGACCTTGCTCGCGTCGCACAGTGTTCGGGAAACGACCGACGATTCCCCTGATCCCTGCCCTGCGGCTGCTGCTACGATCCTGCCTCGGCCGCCTCACGTGCACGGATGGCGACTCGGGCGTGCTGGAGTGCTGCGCCGATGAACTCCCGGTACAGGGGATGGGGTCGATTGGGCCGCGACCGGTACTCCCCGTGGAATTGCGTCCCCACAAACCAGGGATGCGAGGGGAGTTCGATGATCTCCACCAGATTCTTGGCAGGGTACACGCCGGTCACGCGCAGACCGTGGCGGGTGAGTACATCCAGGTAGGCGTTGTTCACTTCATAACGATGGCGGTGTCGCTCCCCCACCTCCGCTTCGCCATAGGCGGATCCGGCGAGCGATCCTGGAGTGAGTCGGCACGGATACCGCCCCAGCCGCATCGTCCCTCCCTTCTCAGTGATGCCCTGCTGCTCCGGAAGTAGGTGAATCACCGGATGGGGTGTCGCGGGATCCACCTCGGTGGTATTGGCGCCTGGGAGCGCGCACACGTGGCGGGCGAACTCGATCACAGCCCATTGCATCCCGTAGCAGTCGCCCAGGAACGGGATGCGCTGTTCTCGCGCAAAGCGGATCGCTTTCACCTTTCCCTCGACCCCCCGCGCGCCGAACCCCGGGCACACCAGGATGCCATCAAACCCGGCCAAGCGGGTGGCCACCTCCGCATCGCTGAGCGCCTCGAGTCCTTCGGAGTCGACCTTCGCAATCACGACTTCACACCGGTGCGCGATCCCGCCGTGGCGCAGGGCTTCCACGATGCTGACGTAGGAGTCTTCTACCCCCATGTACTTGCCGACTAGCGCCACCCGTACGCGCCCGGTGGCCCGCAGGATCCGGTCGACCATCTCCTGCCAGTCCGCGAGATCCGGCGGGCCGCACTCCAGCTTCAGCCGCTGGGTGACGATCTCGCCGAGGCCTTCGCGCTCCAGGATCAGCGGGACTTCGTATATCGAGGAGACGTCGATGGCTTGAATGACCGCGTCGGGGGCCACGTCGCAGTAGAGGGCGATCTTCTCCTTCACCGCACGCGACAGCGGTCGCTCCGTGCGGCAGACGATCACGTCGGGTTGGATCCCAATGCTGCGCAGTTCCTTCACGCTGTGCTGGGTCGGCTTGGTCTTCAATTCTCCTGCGGCTGGCAGGTAGGGGACCAGGGATACGTGGACGTACATCACGTTCTCGGGACCAGCGGTGCGGCGGAACTGCCGGATAGCCTCCAAGAACGGCAGCCCTTCGATGTCCCCGACCGTCCCGCCCACTTCGACGATGACCACATCAGCGTGGGCGGCGACCCCCACCTTGCGGATCTCATCGGCGATCTCATTCGTGACATGGGGGATGACCTGTACCGTTCCGCCCAGGTATTCTCCGCGGCGTTCGCGCGCAATGACCGCTCCGTAGATCTTCCCGGTCGTGGTGTTGTTGTCGCGGGTGAGGTTGGTGTCTATGAACCGTTCGTAATGGCCCAGGTCCATGTCCGTCTCGGCGCCGTCGTCGGTGACAAACACTTCCCCGTGTTGGTGCGGATTCATCGTGCCGGCATCGACGTTGACGTAGGGGTCAAACTTCAGGAGGGTCACCTTCACCCCCCGAGCCACCAACAGGCGCCCTAGTGATGCCGAGGTGATTCCTTTGCCCAACGCCGAGGCTACCCCGCCCGTGACGAAGATGTACTTGGTCATCGTTCCCCCCATGCGAGTTTCGTCCGCAGGATGCTATAAAAGCTCGAACTGCGTAGGCGAATGAAGCGTGTCGTCTGCCGGGCGCGCCGGACACGCACGCGCCAGGTCTCCCCCATCGGCAATCCCACGCGGCCGTCCACGGTCACGGTCGCGTCCTGCGAGGGCACGGTCAATTCGACGTCCACCGTGTCGTTGCGGTCGACCACGACCGACCGCGCATTGAATGTGTGCGGGCTGATTGGTGTAATCACGACCGCGTCTACCTTGGGGTGCAGGATCGGGCCCCCCGCGGATAGCGAGTACGCCGTCGATCCGGTGGGGGTCGCGACGATTACCCCGTCGGCAGGATAGCTGGCCAAGTGCTCCCCGTTCACCAGCACCCGCAGCCGCAGGACCCGCGCCACCCCCCGGGTGGTCACCACCACGTCGTTCAGAGCGAGCAAGTTGTCCGCGTCGATGTGGTCTGCCTCTGCCTGCAGCATCATGCGTTCGTCCAGCTCGTAGCGCCCGGCGACCAGATCCGGCAGAGCCGAGGGAAGATCTGCGGTGGACAGTTCGGCGAGGAACCCAAAGCCGCCCAGGTTCACCCCGAGGATGGGCACTCCGGCACGCGCGGCCAAGCCGGCTGCGCGCAGGATCGTCCCGTCCCCCCCAAAGGCGATGACCATGTCGGCGCGGGTCGCGAGGTCCTCATCGGAGACCACAAGATCTGAGAGCCCCAATATCTTGGCGCCCTCCGCGTCGAGTCGCACGGCCCCGGCCTGACGGCGCAAGGTCATGACAGCTTCCCGCACAGGGGCGACGAGATCCGGCATCTCCCGCAGCCGGGTGGTGTTGATGACCACGGCCGCGGTCTTCATCCCACGACCGTCTCAGCGGCAGAAGAATCCCCTGCCCCGCGGAGCCGGGTCCCGCGGCGGGGCACCTGCGAGTGGGCCTGGGCCACGACTGCATCGACGTCGATCGCGACGGGCTGTCCCTCCCGGCGCAGGTGCACAAAGAACTCAAGGTTTCCTTCTGGCCCCGCAATCGGCGAATAAGTTGCGGCGATGGGGACGAGCCCCATGGCAGATGCGTCCTCGAGCACCCGGCGCAGCACGGCGCTGTGCACTTTGGAATCTCGGACCACCCCGCGCCGCGCGAGCTTTGGGCCTACCTCGAATTGTGGTTTCACCAACGCGATGATGTCCCCATGGGAATGGACCATCTTCACTGCCGCGGGGAGGACTTTTGTCAAGGAGATGAAGGCGACGTCGATGGTGACAATGTCCACCTCGCCTCCACCGTCTTCAACTGTCGCCGTCCGAATATCGCGCTTCTCCAGCGACAGGACGCGCGGGTCTGCGCGCAGGCGCCAGTCGAGTTGCCCGGTGCCGACGTCGATCGCGACAACCCGGCTTGCCCCGTGCTGGAGCAGGCAGTCCGTGAACCCGCCGGTCGACGCGCCCACGTCCACCGCAGTCTTGCCTGCGACCTCGATCTGGAACAGACGTAGGGCGTGGTCGAGTTTCTCTCCGCCGCGTCCGACAAACCGACGGCGGCGGGAACGAATCTCCACCAATGCGTCTGCAGTCACCGATTGCCCCGGCTTTGCCGCGCGTGTCCCATTGATGTACACTTCACCGGCTAGGACCGCTGCAGCCGCCTGTGTACGCGAGTCGACCAACCCGCGTTCCACTAGCAACGCGTCGGCCCGGATCCGGGTGCGCTGCGTCACGGCACCCATGTCAGCGCTCGCGCGCCAGCAAGCTGCGCGCTAGTTCCTGGAGGATGGTCCCGCGGTCGCCTAGAGCTGCCAGCGCCTCGACGGCCTGGGCGGTGAGCTGGGCGGCCATCTCGCGTGAACGGGCGACCCCGAAAGCCGCCGGATAGGTGGCCTTGGCGGCATCGCTGCCTGCGCGCTTGCCCAAGATGCGATCATCTCCGACGATGTCAAGAATGTCGTCGATGATTTGAAACGCGAGCCCGAGTCGTTCGCCATACACCGACAGTGCGTCCAGGGTCGTGTCGTCTGCCCCGGCCAGTCGGGCTCCCGAACGCACGCACGCTGCAATCAGAACTGCGGTCTTGCGCAGATGAATCTCCGGCACTAGCTCTGCCCGGGACGCGGGCGAAGGAGAGTTGCTGCCGCCCGGGAAAGTCCGCCCCTCCCCCAGCAGGTCCAGCACTTGCCCGCCAACCATTCCGGCAGTCCCGATGGATTTGGCGATGTCTTGTGACACAGCAAGCAGACGCCGGGCATCGGAGGTAGGTGATGCGCGTGCAATGAGGTCGAACGCGAGGGCGTGCAGGGCATCGCCGGCGAGGACGGCGATGGCCTCACCGTAGGCGATATGGCAGGTGGGCCGCCCGCGTCGGGTATCGGAGTTATCCATCGCCGGCAGGTCGTCGTGAATGAGCGAGTACGTGTGGATGAGTTCGACGGCACACGCGACGGGCAGCACAGCGCGCGGATCCCCCCCACACGCTTCCGCGCTGGCCACCACCAATAGGGGGCGGAGGCGTTTGCCGCCTCCCAGCACGCTGTACCGCATTGCCTGGTGGATGATCTGCGGAGGCTGTTCGGCCGGGGGCAGCGCCGCTTCGACGGTGCCGTCGATAAGACGGCCGCGGGTCGCCAGATAAGTCGCGAAATCGACGCCGGTTACCGTTCCCACCGGCCCTGTGGTTGCTGTGTCATTGAATGCGAAATCCGTGGATATTGGTCGGAGCTTCCCACTCCACACGGACCTCCTGGACCCTGGCGCCTGTAGGTCCGCGCCGCACACCAGCAACAAACTGCTCTAGCGCACTCATGTCGCCCTCCGACACGATCTCGACACGACCGTCGGGCAGGTTGCGCGCCCATCCGGCCACCCCCCACCGCTGGGCTTGCTGTAGGGCGAAGACCCTAAACCCCACTCCCTGCACGCGACCGCGGACCCACAGGTGGCAGCGGGCGGCCGTTTGCGTAACATTTGCCTCGCGTCCGTCATCCATTGGCCGTTCCCGATCGCGGCTGGAGTTGGCGGGCGATCGCGCCCAGCACTCCGTTCACAAACTTTCCCGATGCTTCCGTCCCGTACCCCTTGGCCAATCCTACGGCTTCGTTGATTACCACGCGGATCGGCGTGTCGAGGTGTTGCATCTCGTAGACCGCCATGCGCAAAATAGCACGATCGGTACTCGCGAGGCGGTCTACCGACCACTCGGTGGTAAACTGCGCGAGCAGGGCGTCGATCCGGTCGCGTTCACGCCACACGCCCTCGCACAATGCGTGGAAGAACGCACGTTCCCGCCCCGGAACTTCGGCCGCCACGCGATCAATCACGGCTGCCATCGGCTGTCGACCAATGTCGGTTTCGTAGAGGACCCGCAGGGCTAACTCGCGGGTACGCCGACGGGCTCCGACCGGCGTCACTGGGTGTCCAGCGACCAAGACGGTGCGCCTTGACCGCGCCGCGCTGGCCCAAAAAAGAAAGAACCACCCTGCAGTGGTCTGCTGGCACCCGACCCTGGCTGTGTCACAGCCGCCAGGGACGCGGTGTTCAGACGTGGGTGGTCTTGCACGGCATGAGTATAGCAGAGGGCCTATGGGGTCGCAAGATAAGTTGAACGCGCGAGGATTCCGCTCTGAGATCGCCGGAGGCGAGTGGCACGGGCGGGTATGCCTTCTCAAACCTACGAATGCGGGGGGGTGTTCGTGCCCCTTAACCGACGCCGCTGGGGCCCACCGCTCCTATGAAGCACCGCAAGCCATGACGCGGGCCGAACCATCCGCCCCGCGTCATGGCTTAGACAATCAGTATCGCTCTACAGAATATCGACCCGTGGGCTATTCCCCGGTCTCCCGGTGCGACCGCTCGGCCTCGCCCTTCTCACGCTCGTCGGTGTGCTGCCCTTGCCCCCGACCACGACCGCGATCCTGGTCATGCTCGCCAACTTCAATATTCTGATCATCGTCGTTTCGCTGCCCCACTCCACTACCCGGCTCAACAGGAGAACCGACCGGAGCGGCCGGCGGGATACCGATGAACGCGCCGAGGATGGAAGGCGTGATGCCCACCGGCACTGTCGCGACGGTCGCGAGCGTCCCGAGATCAATCACCAGAAGCGCATTCGTCGCCAGGGTCGTCACGTAGAGTCTGGTCCCATCGGGGCTGACCCCCACGCTCCTGGTAGCACCCGCGACCGGGATCGTGCCGACCAGCGTCTGGGTGGCTGTGCTGATCACTGCGATGGTGCCGGTTTGGGTGGCCACGTAGACCAACGTGCCGGCTGGGTTCACAACGATGCCATAGGGCGACCCCCCGACTAGGATCGTCGCGATCACCGCGTTCGTCGCGGTACTGATCACCGAAACGCTGCCGTCCAGCATGTTCGTCACGTAGATGAACGCGCCGTTGGGGGTCACCGTCACATCAGTGGGGTAGCGACCCACCCAGATGGTGGCGACGACCGTGTCGGTCGCAGTGCTGATCACCGAAACGGTGAAAGAGTCCCGGTTGGCCACATACACAAATTTTCCATCCGGACTTACGACCACACCCATCGGCCACCACCCCACTGGGACGGTAGCCACCACGGCAAGCGTCAACGTGTCGATCACCGTGACGGTGCCGCTGAGCTGATTGGTCACATAGAGGAACCTACCGTCGGGGCTCAGGGCGGCACCGATCGCCGCCATGCCCACTGCGATCGTGGCAATGACGGTATTGGTTGCGGTGGAGATCACCGAGATCGTGCCGGGCCATCCGTACCCTCCCTGGTTGACCACGTAGACGCGTGTCAGGTCCGGGCTGATGGCCACGCCCACCGGGTACAGGCCCACCGGGATCGTGGCCACTACCGCGTTGGTGGCGAGGTCGAAGACAGTGAGCGTGTTGCTGCCAATGTTGGGGACATAGGCGAAGGGCGCAGCGAAGGCAACGCTCGCCGCTCCTAGGACGAACACCATCACCATCAGGCCCATCTTCAGGTGACGCATTGTACGACGCCTCCTTGCACTAGCTGCACAGCGGGAGGAGCTCACCACGGATCTGCTACCACCGATGCGTGCACGTCCTCCCGGATATGCGCTGGGAGCTCGGTCCGCTCCCCTCCTGCCTTCCTAGTGAGCAAGATACGTGCCGTTGGGCAAGCCGCGTGCAATCGTGGCAGCAACTTCTGAGGAATTTCATGGGCAAGATGGTGGCGATCCGATGGAAGTACCGAGGAGAATCAGGCAGGTCAGAGGGCACGCAAAGGGTGCTTATCCTTACGGTTTCGCGGGGTGGAGTCGGCGGGGATGCCCTTAGGCGAGTGGGGACAAGGACTCCTATCTGAGCTTTCGCCGGAGGAGAAGCCGGCCTTGCGAACGCCCCAACATCTGCGATCCCAGGACGGCGTGCGCCTACAAGGCCGCTCGCCTGGGGCAACGTAGTGCAGGATTCATGCCGCCGTGGCGACAGCGGAGGGGAGTGGCGTACCCCGACGGCCTGCGCCGCTCCCCCGCCGGAGTCACTTGACCCGTTCCAGATACGCGCCGGTGCGCGTATCGACGCGGATCCGGTCCCCCACGGACACGAACAACGGCACCTGCACGGTCGCCCCCGTCTCCAACGTCGCCGGCTTCGACCCACCACTCACGGTGTCACCGCGGATGCCGGGTGTGGTAGCGGTGACCGTCAGCTCGACGGCATTGGGCAGTTCGACCCCGATCGGTCGGCCTTCATGGAAGACCACGGTAACGTCCATCGTGTCCTTCAGGTAGCGCGCCGCATCGCCCAGGAGATCCGCGGATATGGCCAGTTGTTCGTACGTCTGGTGGTCCATGAGCACGTACTCGTTGCCATTACGATACAGATACTGCATCGGCTTGCGAGCCAAAGAGACCTGCGCGACGCGGTCGTCTGAGGCGAAGTTGCGTTCCAGCACGGCGCCGCTGCGGAGGTTACGGAGTTTGGCCCGGACGAAGGCTTGCCGTTGCGCGTGTCTAGAATGGTGGATGTCAATGACCGCATACAGCTCGCCGTCGAGTTGGATGACCACGCCGGGACGGAACTCGTTGCTGGGAATCACGGGATGCATTCTACCAACTGCCATCCCGCCCCGCAACCGCCGGGATCGTTATCAGAGAATCAGCAGCTGCTTGGGCGTTCGGGTCAGGATCTCGCACCCCTGCGCGGTCAGCACCACGAGATCTTCGATGCGCACCCCGCCCCACCCCGGCAGGTAGACGCCGGGTTCGACCGTTATCGTCATCCCCGCTTCCAAGGTGGCATCCTCTCGAGGTGAGAGCGTCGGTCCTTCATGAATGGCCAGCCCGACCCCGTGGCCCAACCCGTGGCCGAAGTGCTCCCCATGGCCGGCATCGGCGATGACCTGCCGCGCCAGCGCGTCGACGTCCCGAGCGTTCACGTTGGGCCGGAGTCCGGCCAGCGCCGTCTGCTGAGCGGTCAGCACCAGGTCGTAGATCTCGCGGTGACGAGGCGACGCGTGGCCTAGGACGACCGTCCGCGTGCAGTCCGAATGGTACCC
>WNEZ01015169.1_pt1 | contig 10526 bp, 9 predicted proteins | sample 5400521 | NCBI WGS metagenome assembly WNEZ01 (sample SAMN13153339, study PRJNA577476) | soil metagenome | isolation source: 120 cm saprolite under Douglas fir tree site 2 hole 1 replicate 1 | place: USA:California | collected 2015-04-18
ATCCAACCTCAAAGCATTACCGACTTCCTGAAATGGAAGAATCGCATGGTGGAATACAACCGCGGCAGACTTCCCGAAGGACTTACCTCAGCTGAGGAAGAAGCTAACGTATTCCTCGAAACGGAACTGACGTGTTAAGTGTGTGCATTGAGGACACGAATCTGGCTAGCCCGTAAAAGGGAGCGGCTGAAGTGCGATACCCCGAAGGCGAGAGCTAAACCTAGAGCTAGAAGCCAAAAACAAAACCGGGCTGGTTGGCCCGGTTCGTTGAGCGTCGGGTTGAGATGCGGTTACATCGCAGCTCGGCGCGGACTGGCGCTGTGACTTGCCGCTGGTTGGATTAGGACCAGTCCGGTCACCCGGTACGGCCTCCTCGCGCCAGCCCAAACGTCGACAGATCCGAGAAGCGAGGACACAGACTGGAGAGTGCACGTAATGGTCCACTCGTTTGTTATAGAACAACTCTTGGAGCAGTTCGTAACTTGCTGTGGATAAAGTGTCTTATCTGTGCCGTGACATTGCATGGTCGCCAAGAAAAGAGCTTGGGTCAGAGCAAACTCTTGCATAAGATGCATAATAATCTGTGCAACACAATTACCAAGTGTGAACCCCCATTCAGGAGATGAACGAGTGCTCTCGGCGAGAGAAAGAAAGTGCTATAGCCGTCTACAACTCTCGCCGCCCTTCCATTGCCTTCAGCATGGTGATCTCGTCGGTGTATTCGATGTCGCTGCCGACGGGGATGCCCATCGCGATGCGGGTGACTCTCACGCCCGCGCGCTTCAGTTGCTGCGAGAGATAGGTGGCGGTGGCTTCGCCTTCTACGGTGGGGTTGGTGGCGATGATGACTTCGTCCACGCTGCCCGCGTCGACACGAGTGATGAGGTTGGCGATGCGAAGTTGCTCAGGCCCAATGCCATGCAGCGGCGAGATCGAGCCGTGAAGCACGTGGTACACGCCGTTAAAGTGCTTTGTCTTTTCGATGGCGGCGATGTTGGTAGGCTCTTCGACCACGCACACCAGGCTCTGATTGCGTGTGGCGCTGCTGCAATAGACGCACGGGTCAAGGTCCGTGATGTTGTTACACACTGAGCACAGCCGCAAGTTGGCCTTGACGTCGCGGACGGCGGCGGCCAGGGCTTCCGCATCCTCGTCGCTCGATCTGAGGATGTAAAATGCGAGGCGCTGCGCGCTCTTGCTGCCGATGCCCGGCAGCTTCTTGAGTTCATCAATCAACCGGGACATCGGCTCAGCAAATCGAGACATGTCGTCAGTCCAGTTTCACTTCAATTGTCATTCTGAGCGCAGTGAAGACCATGCTGTCTGCTTGCAGCAGGAAAATGCAGAGGTCGTTCACTGTGTTCAGGATGACAAGAGTAAGGGGGAAACATCTAAAGTCCGCCGATGCCGAGCCCACCCAGCATGCCGCCGACGGTGGACTGCATCATCGTATCGATCTTGCGTGCGGCTTCGTTCACCGCGGCGAGAACCAAATCTTGCAGCATCTCGACGTCGCCCGACTTCACCGCCTCCGGATCGATACGCAAGCTAAGGAGCTGCTTGCGGCCATCCATTTTCGCCGTGACCGTGCCGCCGCCCGACGAGGCTTCGACTACCGTCTCCTGCATTTTCTTTTGCAGAGTGTCGTACTGCGCTTTCGCTTTCGACATCAAATCTTGCAGATTGAATCCGCCCATAGTGGCTTTACCGCTTCTCCTTGTAGTCAATCACCGTACGAATCTGCGCCCCGAATTTTTCCCGCATGCGTTGCACCACGGGATCTTGTTCTGCCCGGCTGCGGCCTCCGCCATTGGAGGCCTTGCCAGACCGCGCTTTTGCGTCTGGTTGCGTTCCTCTGCTGGTCGCGATCGCTGCGCCAGGGACTATCTTCAGCTTCATCGCCCGACCGAGAACTCCGCTGGCCGAAGCGATTGCCAGCCGTCTGGCCTCCGCGCTCAGCGACATATCAATTACCGTTGCCGAAGCCTCGACGCTGATGACCAACTCGTTCCCCTCCACGGCCCATTCGCCAGCTTCGAGCATCGACATCAGCACGCGTTGATTGCCGTTGGTTAGGGCCTGTAAGACAACGGTCTGCACGTTTTCCAATTGGGCCGATGAGGAAGACGAGTTGCGGCCAGCTGGCGGTGATTGCAGCGTCGCAGAGTCAGATTGTGGTTGCGGCGTGGGCTGAGCTCGGAATTCAACGGGGATTCGGGATTGGCTTTCGGGCTCGTCTTCCGCCAGGTTTGCTGGGGCGGCAGCTCCCATGACAACACGCGCTGTGCTGGGAGCCGAAACCATGCGCGGCCCGCTTGCAGGTGCAGAGTCGGCCGAGAGTTCCGGCTTGGAACCGCTCTTGCGGGCGGAATCGGCAGCGAAGGGTGAAGCCTGTGCGGCACGAGAGGGCGAGTTCGGTTCTCCGCGGCGAGTTTCGGACGCACCTGCGGCAATGTTCTTGATCGCCGCCGGCTGACGTGAGGTTGCGGGTGACGCGCTGGCGGGTGAAGCAGCCGCCTCGCTGAGCAACTGCTCAAGCGGGAGCAACCGTTGAGCGTGTGCCATCTTCAGCAAGCCCAGTTCAAGATGGAAGCGCTGCTCCTGCTTGTAACTTAGCTCGCCATGAGTGCGCAGCATGATCTGCAAATGGCGGGTCAGGTCTTCCTCGCTGAACGATTCAGCAACGCGAGCAACCCGCTCACGTTCTTCGTCGGAGATTTGCAGCAATCCAGAGCCCTTACCTGCGATCTTGGCAACCGTGGCATTGCGCAGGAAGCGCACCATTTGCCGAGCGAAATGAGTAGGGCTGTGACCTTCGCTGATCAGATGATCCACCCGTCGCAGAATGTCTTCGCTCGCGCCGCTAGATACCGCCTGCATCACTTCTTCGAGAATGTGCGACGGAGCAGCCCCCACCAGGTTGCGAACCGCATCGACCGTAAGCTTTGCGCTGGAAGATGCAATGGCTTGGTCGAGAATCGAAAGCGCGTCACGCATGGATCCGTCGCCGGCCTCGGCCAGCAGAGCGAGAGCGTCATCGTCAGCTTCAATATTCTCGCGGTTGGTGAGGTCGCGTAGTTGGCCCACGATGTCGTCGAACTTCACGGCGCGAAAACTGAAGTGCTGGCAGCGCGAGCGAATGGTCTGGGGAATGTCCTCGGGTTGCGTGGTGGCCAGCATGAAAACGATATGATCAGGCGGCTCCTCTAGCGTTTTCAGCAGGGCGTTGAAGGCGGCATCGGTGATCTGATGAGCTTCGTCGAGGATGTAGACTTTGAAACGGTCGCGTGCCGGACGGTAGCGGGCGCCTTCGCGCAATTCGCGAATCTCGTCAATGCCGCGGTTGGTGGCTGCATCGATCTCGATTACATCGACCGAATTTCCGGCGCGGATCTCAGTGCAGGATTCGCAGATGCCACAAGGCTCAGACACGGGCTTTTCAGAGGAGCGGCAGTTCAGCGCCATGGCCAGGATGCGCGCTACGGTCGTCTTGCCAATGCCGCGATGTCCGCTGAAGATGTAGCCGTGAGCCGTTCGGCCTTGCTCGATGGCGTTCTGCAAAGTGCGGGTAACGTGCTCCTGGCCGATGACGTCGGAGAACTTTTGCGGCCGGTATTTACGTGCCAGGACGGTGTAGCTCATGGGGAACGAAACACTGATTATACGTGATAGGCTAGGGCGTCCACAGGGCAGTGCGGAGCAAAACCTTGAATCGCAGGGGACGCCGAGAGAATCGATTCAACCCACGCGATAGGCTAGTGCGTCGAACCTAATGGAGGGCGTGGTGGTCCGGCTTTAAGCCGATACCGCGCAAAGGAGCGTTCTCATGCAACTAAAGGTTAATTCCCGGACCATTGATGACATCTTTTCTGTGAATTGCAACGGGAGAATCGTGTTCGGAGAAGAGTCATCTCTTCTGCGAGACCAGATCAAGAAAGCGATCGCTGAGCATAAGCGCATCGTGCTCAATCTGGGTGAGGTGAACTATATCGATTCTGGTGGGCTGGGCACGCTGGTGGCCCTGCACGCGACCGCGCGCAACGCCGGAGGAACGATCAAGCTTGCCAATCTAACCAAACGCGTTGGCGATTTATTGCAGGTCACCAAGCTGTTGACAGTTTTCGACGTGTACAATTCCGAGGCTGAAGCCTTGGACTCTTTCCGCAAGGGGGCGGCGGCTTAGTCCGTCGCCGCGCGTGCGGCATCCACTGCCGCACGCGGTCCGTTCTCGAATGGCCTCACGCCTAGTTTTCCTTCTTGGGTTGCTAATCAGCGCCAGCAGTTTTGTCTCTCCGGCCGTGGCGCTGACCATGGGGCTCGTATTCGGGCTGCTGTTTTCTCATCCCTACGACCGCGAAGCAAAAAAATACTCCAAGTTTCTCTTACAGGCCTCCGTGGTGGGACTCGGCTTCGGCATGAACCTGCATGAGGTGATGCGGGCCGGTCGAAGCGGTTTTCTCTACACCGTCCTCGGGATTACCTTCGCTCTGGTCGCCGGTATGGTTCTCGGTACGCTGCTGGGCGTGCAGAAGACGCCCGCATTTCTAATTTCGACGGGGACCGCAATTTGCGGAGGCAGCGCTATTGCGGCGGTTGGACCGATCCTGCAAGCGAGCGACGAAGAGATGGCGGTATCGCTGGGAACTGTGTTCGTGCTGAATTCCGTGGCACTACTGATTTTTCCTGCGATTGGAGCCGGGCTCAAACTCACGCAGACCCAGTTTGGACTGTGGGCTGCTCTAGCAATCCACGACACGAGTTCGGTAGTGGGAGCGGCTGCAAAGTACGGGGTGGAGGCACTGGCGGTAGCGACCACAGTGAAGTTGGCGCGCGCGCTTTGGATCGTGCCGCTCTCAGTGGCAACGGCCATGGTACGCCGCGCAAAGGCAAAGATCCAGTGGCCGTGGTTCATCGGCCTGTTTTGCCTGGCTGCGGTGTGCAATACCTATCTTTCTGCAGGTGCGCCCGTCTATGGCGTGCTAGTGAAAGTGGCGACGGTTGGGCTGACCGCCACGCTCTATCTGATCGGCAGCGGCATTTCGGTGGCAACGCTGAAGGAAGTAGGACATCGGCCCTTGCTGCAGGGAATCCTTCTGTGGCTGTTGGTCTCGGTGGCATCGCTGTGGCTGATTGGGGCCGGATGGATTGGACTGTGAAAAAAATCATGCGTTCCATTGTCAGCGAATCTGGTGAAAGCAGCGCGGCAGGAATGCGCTTACGGATCGAAAAGGCGATTCGGACAATTCCGTGTGGCAAAGTCTCGACCTACGGCGCCATAGCGCAGGCTGCGGGATATCCCGGAGCAGCTCGGCAGGTGGCAGCAGTTTTGAGGCGCTCTTTCGGGCTCCCTTGGCAGCGCGTGTTGGGAGCGGGTGGCGAGATTAAGTTGCGCGGCGATTCCGCCATCGAGCAGCGGTTGCGACTAGAGGCTGAGGGCGTGCGCTTCCGGGGGCGGCGCGTAGATATCAAACGGCATGAGTTTAGGTTTGGCCGAGTGGGTCGACGGAACTAGCGTTTCATTCCTTCAAATGTCTTCCCCACATCCTGGCCACTACACCGCCGCTAGCTGCTCCTGAGCTGCTTCATCACTTGACGCAAAAGTAGGTATGAGCCGTACGCCGCCGAGGAGGGAGAACGACACAAAGAGCGAGAAGAGAACTTCAGTCCCAAAGGCCAGAACCCATTTTTCCCGTGCGAAGAGCAACCCTCCCAGAGCCGCTGCCATAACAGGAGCCAACCAGCGATCAGAATCCGCTCTACCGTCCTTCCTCCGCCACGGCGTACCCAAATAATTAAGAGAGCCTACCAATAGTATAAGCAGCGACGTATGAGAAAGATCCGAGCACCACGAAAATGTTCAGAATCCAAAGTGGGGTGATAAGGTGTCCTGCGAAGGCTCCGGGAGTCAGAATGGCAAGTACAAAGGTCAGCAACGTACCAACCAAGAGTAGAGCCTAGCCGGCAAGAAGAATTCTTGCGAACTTGCTGCGTCAATCTTCATGCGGCCATTCTACTCTCTGTAAGCCGGTGCCGGCTTGTTGACGCGCTGTTCTTCAGCCGCCAACGGACAATGGCGAACGACCGCTCTTGAATTGCTTGTCAATTTCCACCTGATATCCCGCGACCAAGCGGTTAGTCTCGTTGGCCATGCCCACGACTGCCATCAGTTCTTTGAACATGGCGTCGGTCATACCTTTCTTTTGCGCGGCCGCGGTATGCGATGCAATGCAGTAGTCGCACTGATTGCTCACGCTCACGGCCACGTAGATCATTTCCTTGGTCAGCGGATCAAGCGCGCCCGGTGCCATGATCTGCTTGATGTCTTCCCAAGTTCGCTTGAGCGTAGCCGGATCATGAGCAACTGCCTTCCAAAAGTTATTCACCCAATCCGTTTTGCGCGTCGCCATGATGTCGTCGTAGACCGCCCTGACTTCTGGGCTGGCATCCTCGTATTCGATGAGTCCGAAAGTTGCCATACTCCTCCAGTCTCTTACGAAAGATCAATGCAAAAACTTTATCGCAGAGCCCGCAGAGAATCTCCACAGAGGGCGCCGAGAAAAACAGTACGGGCATTGTGGGTTCTCGGCGTTTTCTGCGGATTTTCTCGGCGAGCTCTGCGACTCAGGACTTGTCTTGGTTTTCAACCAGCCGCTACTTCGGCAATTCTCCGCTTAGCAGTCTATCAAGACCCGCCGCCGGACAGCGTACGCCTAGATAGAAATGGCCGAAGAGCGCATACACCGCACTGACTTCGTCAAAGCGCATCTCATATATTAGCTTCTTAAACACAAGCGGATCATCGGCGAACAAATCGACGCCCCACTCCCAATCGTCGAATCCGATTGAGCCGGTAATGATCTGCTTGACCTCTCCCGCATAGCGGCGGCCGATCAGGCCGTGTTCATTCATCTGACGGGCTCGTTCCTCAATGGGGAGCTTGTACCAGTTCTTGTCCTCGCCGCGCCGCCGGTCCATCGGATAGAAGGAGATATAGCGATGCGGAGGAATTTCAGGGAACAAGCGCGGGCGCATGGCTTCCCTGTGGCGCCCCAGTTTGCATTCGATTTCTGCTTTCCACTGGTCAGAGTGTGGTTCGATCCCTTGATCCGTCAGCTCTTTGTATATCTTGACCGTGGAGTCGTAAAGTCCCAGTTCGATGATGGACAGATAGGAACTCATGGGCTCGAGATAATCGCTGAGGCGCAGATTGGCGAGCTTCAGTTCGGCCTGATTCAGATCAGCGAATGATTCGCGGAAGTGTACGAACATCAGGTCGCCCTTGTGTCCGATGAGCGAGTACAGGGCCGACTGGCCGCCTGAATTCTGCTCCATGGCAGCGAGCAGCGAGGATGCTTCCTGGGCGATGGCCGCGCGTTCCGCTTCGGGTAGCACGCGCCACGCCGTTCGGCGGAAACGCATCATCTGGTGCAGGACGCTGTAGCCTTCCGTGGTGAGCGGGACGGGAGGGGTCTCCGCGGTCACGGTCTTGGAACGGATGGAGTGCGAGGCCGTCATGAATCCTCTTGGACGCTTTCTCGGTTCTCAATTCCAGCCCACTATTGTACGCGGGAGAACGTGTACGCGGGAGAAGGTGAGGAAGCCATCCCGCGAGGATGTCGATGTATTTTCTGGGCCAGAAGCGTCGTTCTTCGCTGTCCTCGCGATAAACCGTCCAAACGAGCGGCTTTCAGTTCAATTCATGCGGTTCGACAATAGCGCGTCGATGTAGCGCAACAAGTCGGATGTTTCCAGTTCAGAATTTACCAGAGCTTCCAAGTCAGCGGGCGTGAAACCCGACGCGGCCAGTATTTCCTGCAGATAAGGTGCCCCGCAGAGAATCGGCACCAGGTCCTTTTCCGTAATCATTGCGTCCTCTTCGTTTTTCATTCCTGCATTGGTAAAGAACGGGGCAGCGGAAACCGGACCGGGAGTCCCCCCGAACCCCGGAATAGTCGCCGAACTGCCCCTCTTCATGCTCCGGAACTACGAAGCAAGCTTGAGCGCAGTGGGGCGAAACTCCTAGCAGCGAAATGAATGGTGAAGAATGCGCAGGAACTTAGGCGAGGAATAGACCGTGACAGTCGGCGGTTCGTGAGAATGCCCCGGGGCGCCGGCGCCTTGAAGGAAATGGAACGGAACGGCAAGACTCAGAATCGCCGGAGTGGAAGTCGCGTTGGCGTGAACGACTGCTGGGGCCGTTCCTCGGTGAAAGGCAGTGTCGAGCGGATCTGCTTGCGGCAGCACCACCAGAAGCAAGATGACGAATACCGCAAGCCCCAACAAGAACAGCCGGGCTGGGGAAATTGTCCACCGCGACATTCCGATATGTTCCGCCAGACGCCGGCGGAAGTCAATCCCCAAAAAGACGCTCCGAAAAGACCCTAATGGGGGGAATCCCGCGCCTGGCAGGCAAACTGCACTGGCACGCCCGCGATCTCACCCAATCGCCAGTGTGTTGTCGCATTGCACCCAGATTTTGCCCGAAGTCTTGCCCTCACGCGGCAGCATTCCTGGCTCATCGTAGGCTTCATTTTTCAATCCGCGTGAATTCCACGCACATGCAGCCACCTTCGCTCGATAATGCCAGTTCACCGCCTTCCCGTTTTCGTCGGTAGACCCCTGCTTACCGTCTCGATAACTTCCTGTATGCCTGTCGTTCGCGAGCGATTCGAGACGAGAGTCGGAAGCTGATGATTCGCGAATCTCAGGGCCTTATTGATTGGCGGAAGCCTTATTTTCCAAATCCGGTTGGAAGCCGATTCGATCCAGAGCTGGCTTGATTTCTGCATTGGACATAAAGAGCTTCCAAATGAGACCAGACCGGTAATTCTCAATCATCACGACAATGGGAGCCTGATTAAGTCCCATGTAGACGTCTTCGAACCAGTCTTCTGAAAGACTGAAGCCGTCGCGAAAGCCGTAAACCCCCCATAGCTTTTCGCCAAGATCTCGATAGAAATATTTCAGGGCTTTCATGGATTCAATGGGAGTGTACGGGAACGAAGCGAGCGCCGCCGTGCAGGTGATCGTTCCATTGTCGTCTCGCGGGTACGCGCGCGCGCCACCGGCATTGATGCCGGCGGAACGCCCCCACGCATTATCCCCATAGCCAGCATATTTCCCGGGATTGGCGACAGCGTAAGCGTGGCTGATCAGCGCAATGTTGCGATTGTTCTTGAAATAGTTGGTGTAAGCGTCTTTCTTGTCGCGAGGGTCGAAGCCGAGAAACGAGTAGTGGGTAAAAAAAAGCTCTTCTCCATTTCCCTCTCCGACATCGAGTTTGATGCTGTAATAGCTATTTCCATTGACGTAGTGATCGCCTTGGGTAGTTCGACTCCACCAGCGGCGATATTGGACCGCTCCCTCCGACTGTCCTGCCCAACCGGTGTAATACATCGTGGCCGGGATGGGATGAGTAGGCGATGCGATTGCGAGCAGATAAACGATCATCGTCTCATTCCATCCAATCAGAGGATGATGTAGGTAAAAGCCATAATCGGGCGACCAGTGCCAGTACAGAAAGTTACTGTTGCTGTCGCCGCGGTACCAGTCCCATTCGACTGATCTCCACAGTGAAGTAATAGTCTTGTGGATCTCCTGCTCCGCGGCGCTATCCCGGGTGAAATACTGTCGAGCCGCCAGAAGTCCCTGCATGAGGAATGCTGTTTCGACGAGATCGCCGCCATTGTCGTATTTCCCGAAGCGCGCAATTATTTTCCCTGTTCTGCCGTCCAGGAAGTGAGGGAATGCGCCATGGAATCGTTCGGCGTTGGACAGAAAGCGAGTGACCTTCAGCATGCGCTCGACACCCTGCTGCCGGGTGATGAAGCCGCGCTCGACGCCGACAAGCAGGGCCATGATTCCGTGGCCGGAAGCTCCCACCGCGACTAGGTTTTCATCGCCGGGCAAAATTTCAATTGCCATGCCAGCTATCGGGTGCGCCCCATCCCAGTAGTATCTAAAACAGGCTTCTTGAACCATGGTGAGGAGTTCCTCATCACTCATTGCGCGGGTGGCGGCCTCTACTTCCGCGGAGAGCGGTGACTCCTCGTAGTTCACATCTACGGCGCTAATCTTATAGAAGGAAGTCCTGCCGCTTTCACCGAGGAAGTCCTCATAGCGAGTGACGCTGCCTTTCTGAATAGCGACTGGTGTGTATTTTTTCCCGTCGAAGGAGCGGTAAATCTTGTAATAACGTAAGGCAGCATCGTTGCTGGGAGTCCATGTCAAATCAATGTGCCTGTCATAGCCTTTCGCGTTGAGGCCCGAGGGTACCGTGGGGCCGTTGTGGTTATCCGCGACCTCATCGCCAACTGTAATCTCATCGATATAAATCGTGTGGGGCTTCCCATCGTCCAGCCCCTGAAAGATGGTTATCCGTGCAAGACGGCGCGGATCGAACTGCGGCGCCCGCGTCTCCTTGACAGGGCCTACGAATGAATCGAATGGCAACCTTACTCTGGTCCACGTGCGGGCGGGCAGCTTGTCCAGGCGACCGATCAGCCGGATGCCGGGCGTGCCTTCGT
>WNEZ01010676.1_pt1 | contig 10525 bp, 6 predicted proteins | sample 5400521 | NCBI WGS metagenome assembly WNEZ01 (sample SAMN13153339, study PRJNA577476) | soil metagenome | isolation source: 120 cm saprolite under Douglas fir tree site 2 hole 1 replicate 1 | place: USA:California | collected 2015-04-18
GCCCGCCAGGAAACATGTTCGACAAGCCAGCCGCCCAGCACCGGACCGATAGCCGTAGTAATCGCGGAAAATCCGGACCAGGTGCCGATGGCCTTCCCGCGTTTCTCCTCTGAAAATGAAGCACTGATGATTGCGAGACTACCCGGAACCAATAGCGCGCCACCGACACCTTGCACCGCGCGCGCGATGATCAGGTGATTGATGTCCGGCGCGATCCCGCACCACGCGGACGCGATCGCAAAGATCGAAACTCCAATCACGAAGATTCGTTTTCGTCCGTAGTGATCGCCCAGCGACCCGCCAACCAACAACAGTGCGGAAAGAAATAATGAATAGGCTTCGACGACCCATTGCACCCCGATCGCCGTTGCCTGCAAACTTTGTTGCAGAGACGGAAGCGCAACGTTGACGACCGTGCCATCGATGAACGCCATGCTCGAGGCGAGAATGGTGGCCGCCAGAATCCAGCGCTCTTGTCCCTTCGCGCAGGGAGCCCCTGATTTGCGCGAGAGAATGACTGCTTCGTCGCAAGGATCTTTGATTACGCTGGGCATGATTTAATTCGCCATAGTAATACGAATGAACGAATTGATAAGCCGCGGATTAACGCGGATCACACGAATCTGAAATAACCTTTAAAGCTTTTACTGTTTTGTTTTGATCAGATCGGCGTTATCCGCGTAAATCCGCGGCTGACTCTCTTATCTAACCGGCTCGCGCAGAATCGCATCAGCGGCCACGGCGGCGATACGCGCTGCGTCCGTGTGTGCTTTACGCAAACCGGCAACTTGCAACAGCGCCTCGCCGGTGCGCGACAGCATGCGAAAGAGATCGCCTTCTTCGGCGCGCGTTTCGCGCACCAGCGTAGACCATTCAGTTCCGCCAGCCCAATGAGCAGCGGTCGCTGCCGCGGAAAAATTTAGTTCCGGCGTTGGCTCAACGCCGAACTTCCACTCTTCTGACGAAACGCGAAAGCCAATCTCCTCAAACTGCGACAGGCTGTTTACCAATGCGTCTTCCAATTCCAATGCGCCATAGTCTCGTTCTTCATCCGCAGTCAGCGCGGCCACGATTGCTGCCATGCGTATAAAGTCGAGCGAGGTGAATAATCCACTTTGCAAGGCCTCGCCAACTATCAATGGACGGTCTATATGCAAATCAGCCAGCCAGCTGCCGCGCTTGGTCACTTTCTCTGCTTCAAAATCGAGATAACCAAACGACGAAAGCACGCGCGCGCGTTGCGCAAATGGTTGCCACACCTCTTCGCGCATGCGCTCGGTGCGGCGAGTGGCCCGTTCGAGATCTTCTGCGTCACTGAGTAATTCCCAAAGCGTCTCGGTGCATCTCGCTCGTTCTCGATCATCGAAATCTGCCGGGACTAGTTTTTCAGCCAACTGGTCCAGCAGGTTGAGTGCCTCGCTTTCCGCGTCATGCGCGTCGCGCAAAGGTTCAGCAATAACAAGCTCTTTCCCCCGACGCCGAATCTCTGCGAACGCTTCTTCGATTAGCTCTTCTTTCAGACGATAGACCGGCGAGTAGACGCGACCAATTCGTTCAAGAGCAAAGCTCGCGCTGCGACCGTCTTCACGCAGCCCGCGCACATTTCCATTGCGCTTCTCAGTGACTAAGACGAGGCGCTTACCACTTCGCCCAATAGCTACAACTCGACCTGGTTGGACCACTTCATCCAACCAGCGATGCAGAACTTCCGCGCGAGTTTGTGGTTTTGAATCCTGCAACTGCGCGCGGGCGCTGATCAGTCGTTCAAAGCCTCTCACCGTGTCAAGGGACAGATCGCAACTCGCTTCGCGCAATCTTGACTGGATTCGTTGTTCAGTTTCAACGGTTGCTTTTTCCAGCGCGGCAATCTGGCGCGCCGCTTCGCGGTGCGCAAAACTCTTCTCAACGATCTCGCGCACCTGCGCAAAGTTTCCGTAAGCATCCAGCAGATTGAGCAGCGTGTTGTACGTAGCCCGAAACTGACTAATCAGAGGATCGGGCGACGACCGCAACAGCGACGCGATTCTCTCCGGGTCTTGATGCATTCCCGGCGCGGCAACTATGAAACCAACGTTATCGCGTCCGCGCCGGCCGGCGCGGCCCGTCATCTGTTGCACCTCGGAAGCGGTTAACTGTCGCCAGCCGTTTCCGGTGCGTGCTTCGGCGCCAGTCAATACGACCGTGCGCGCCGGAAAATCAACACCGGCGGCGACGGTGGCGGTGGCGAAGATCGCATCGAGCAAGCCTGCGCTCATCATTTTTTCGATCACCAGTTTCCACGCCGGCATGTGCCCCGCATGATGCGCCGCAACACCACCACGCACGATCGTCTCCCAATGGCGATGGTTGCGAATCTCGGGAAACTGCTCGACAAAGCTGCGTATGAAATCGCGCCGCTGATCGCGCCGTTGATCGTTTGCATCACGCCGTATGAACGCGGCTTCCGATGCAGCCTGATCGCAGCGGCGCCGCGTTGGCAGGAAAACAATGGCGGGAAGCAAATTGTAGGAGCCGAGCGCGATCAGCAACGTGGCTGGCGGCATCTCTGGCATGCTTAGTTTCATAGAAAAGTAAAAAGGACCGGGCGCGCGCCCGGTCGCGTTACCACTCCACAGCGCACGCCGCGCACTTCTTCAATCCAGGCCGCGAATTGATCGGCGTTGCCGATTGTCGCCGACAACAACAGCAGTCGAATACGCGGCGGCGTCAGAATGATCGCCTCCTCCCAAACGTGACCGCGATCTTCATCGGCAAGATAATGCGCTTCATCGAGCACGACCAGGTCCGCATCGACGTCGCTGCCACCACGCAAAGAATCAAAAAGCTGGTTGCGAAAAATCTCAGTGGTGCCGACTATCAACGGTGCGTCAGTATTTTCTTTGCGGTCGCCGGTCAGGATTCCAACTTGTGCCGCGCCAAACTCGTCCGCGAATTCCTGATACTTCGAGTTAGTCAACGCTTTCAGCGGCGTCGTGTACCACGCACGCCTGCCAGCCTCGAGCAAGCGCCGGATCTCTTCGCGTGCAATCCAGGTCTTGCCGCTGCCCGTCGGCGCAGTCACCAGGACATCTTCAAACTCGAGCGCAGCCAGAGCCTCAAGCTGAAACGCATCGGGCTTGAAGGGTTGTGGGGTTGGGCTTCCAATTCCTGCGAGCAGTTGTCGCGCTTCGCGCAGACGAGACTGTGTTTTGCTATCGTCGAATGCGTCGGACTTGAGTGCGATCTTTTGCGAGTCGGGGCGGCGGCTACTTCGGCCTTTGTCGTTGAATCGCTTTCCTCGTCTACCACCTCGTGATTTGTCGCGTGGGATCATCGCGCGCATTCTACTCCACCCGGATGTCCGATAAGCTTTAGCTTGTCGTAACGCCGCGACAAACTAAAAGTTTATCGGACACTTGCCGCGAAACCGACCGCTACCGAAAACGCACACTTTGGGCACTTGCTGGCCAAAGTGCTAACGTATAGGTTCAGGCTTGGACGCAACTCGCAACGGATTGAGCCAACGGCGCGTCTAAGAGGAACCTGGCGCCGCACAACGACGTTTCTATTGGAAAATGGCTGAGCTTTTCACAAATTTTGAAGTTAATAACGAACTGCGGTGGCCCACTATTTTGCGGCTGCTTGGCGGTTCGCTGGTTGCGCATCTGCTCGCGATTGCTTGTTTAATGTATGTACCCGCATTCAGAGATGCCTTTAATTTGGCAAGCTTGATTGCTGACACAAACTTCGTTGACAAACCGTATGCGCAAACCGAAATCGGCGGCGACGATGTACGGATCGTGGAATTGAGCGAAAAGTTTCACTACCCCGAAGGTTACTTTGCTCTGGATTCTCAATCCCAGGCATTTCCTCCGGTTGCCCCCGCGGCGCAGCTTATATCGCAAGCGCAAGCGCAAAGGTTCAGCACCCCTGAGCCATCGCCTTTACCCAGCCCGTCGCCGGCTTTAACAGCGTCACCGAGTCCGGTTAGTTCTCCTTCTTCTCCAGCAGTGGCGCAAGCCAGCCCTGGTCCCGCGGCGAGTCCGGGAAGCGCAAAGCTGACGCCGGAAGAAGCTCAAAAGGAATTGGAAAAGACCGCGGCGCAGAACAATATTGAGTTGCCGAAAGAAAACGAAATCAACAAAAAGGCCCTGAAAGACTTTGCAATTTATGCCAACGACTTGAAGAACAAAGGCCAGCTCGATCTGAATAAGCCGTTTGAGATCGTAATCGAGGCCGAACTTGATAAGGAGGGGAAATTAAAGGATCCGAAGTTTACCAAGAAGGAAGGCGATCAGAATCTCGTCGATCTATTTGGCCGCATGATTGCCGCGCTGAACGACAGCGGCTTTCTTGTCTATCTGAAGCCGATAGACAAGGACAATCCCGGGACCAAAGTGGTGTTCACTATCAAGCAGGGCGAAACTGAGGTGCTTGCATCCGTCGAATCAGAAGCATCTTCTGACGACAGCGCGCGGGTGCTGGCGAAGGGATTTAATGCGGCACTGATGATTGGCGCGGAATCGCGCGCGGGAAAAGATGAAGAAATATTACTAAGAAACACCAGTGCATCTCCGAACGGGAAAAAGATTATTTTCAATTTTACAATGCCGCGTCAGGCAGTCGTGGATCTCATCAAGAAGCAGCTTGCGTCGTAGTGGTCTGCCGGAACGCTCGCTTGCCTAGCCTCTCTACGCTCAACTAAAATCAAACAGAAAGCATAAAATCAAAGCCAATGGTGGCGGTTTTGCGCCACTTAATTTCAGATAACTATTATGAGTGTCGATAAATTACTTACTAAAGTTTTTGGTAGCAGCAATCAGCGCTTTCTTAAATCAGTTGAGTCTCTGGTCGCGGAAATCAACGCCCTCGAGCCTGCCGTCAAAAAACTTTCAGACGAACAACTTCGCAATCGCACTGCAGAATTCAAACAGCAATTGCAAACAGCCGTGGCCGGGGCGCGAGATGCTGAGGATCGCAAACGTCTCGAGCGAGAGGCCCTCGACGAGATTCTCCCGGAAGCTTTTGCAATTGTCAGGGAAGCAAGTGTACGCACCACCGGCATGCGCCATTTCGACGTGCAGTTGATCGGCGGCATTGTTTTACACCAGGGGAAAATTGCTGAGATGCGCACCGGCGAAGGCAAGACGCTGGTGGCGACATTGCCTGCGTACCTCAATGCACTGACCGGCCGCGGCGGTGTTCACGTGATTACCGTCAATGATTATCTGGCTTCGCGCGACGCCGAGTGGATGGGCCAGATTCATCGGTTTCTCGGCCTGGAAGTCGGCTGCATTCAGAACGACATGGACGATTTCGAGCGGCAAACTGCCTACGCTGCCGACATAACCTACGGCACGAATAACGAATTCGGCTTCGACTATCTGCGCGACAACATGAAGTTTGACCTCGCGACCTGCGTTCAGCGCGGTCACTACTTCGCGATCGTTGACGAGGTGGATTCGATTCTGATCGACGAAGCCCGTACGCCGCTAATTATTTCCGGTCCGTCTGACGAAGCGACCGACAAGTATTACAAAGCCGATGCGATTATTCCGCAGTTGCGCAAGGGCGAAGAAGTAGACGGCGTAAAGACTGGCGAGTATCTGGTGGACGAACGTCAACACACCGCCGTGCTGACTGAAGAAGGTGTGGACAAAGCTGAACGGTTGCTGGGCGTGGGCAATCTTTACGATCCCTCTAACATGGAATTGCTGCATTGCGTCGAGCAGGCCCTGAAGGCGCACACGCTCTACCGGCTGGACCATCAGTATGTGGTTCAGGACGGCGAAGTAATCATTGTTGACGATTTCACCGGGCGTTTGATGAAGGGTCGTCGCTGGTCAGATGGTCTGCACCAGGCAGTTGAAGCAAAAGAAGGCGTGAAGATTGAGAAGGAAAATCAGACGCTGGCGACCATTACCCTGCAAAATTATTTTCGTCTCTATGAGAAGCTTTCGGGCATGACCGGTACTGCGGAAACTGAAGCGGCTGAGTTTCAGTCAACTTATAAGCTCGACGTAATAGTTATCCCAACGCACATGCCGATGGTTCGTAAAGATTTTTCCGACGTGATCTATCGCACCCTGCCTGAAAAATGGGACGCGGTAATTGAGGAGATAAAGGACTGCCACGATCGTGGCCAGCCGGCACTGGTCGGTACTGTTTCCGTGGAAAATTCCGAACTCATTGCGCGCCGGCTGCAACGCGAAGCGGTGCCGCATAACGTCTTGAATGCAAAATACCACGAGCGCGAAGCCGAGATCGTGGCCCAGGCAGGCCGCAAAGGCGCGGTTACGATTGCAACCAACATGGCTGGCCGCGGTACGGACATTCTGCTGGGCGGCAATCCGGATTTTATGGCGCGTGAGTTTCTTAAGAAGGAAGAGATTGATCCCGATGAAGCGAGCGAACAGGAATGGACGCAGGCGTTCGAACGCGCCAAACGCATCGTCGGAGCAGAGCATGAAGAGGTGGTGGGCAAAGGCGGCCTGCATATTCTTGGCACTGAGCGCCACGAATCGCGACGCATCGACAATCAGCTTCGCGGCCGTGCCGGGCGGCAGGGCGATCCTGGCTCATCGCGCTTTTTCCTCTCGCTTGAAGACGATCTGATGCGCATCTTTGCCGGCGACAAAGTTAAGGCCCTGATGCAGCGGCTGGGAATGGAAAAAGGCGTTGCTATCGAATCGAAGATGGTATCGAAGCGAATTGAGTCGGCGCAGAAATCCGTTGAGGGTCGCAACTTTGAATCGCGCAAACACCTGCTCGAATACGACGACGTCATGAACAAGCAGCGCGAGACGATTTATGGCTTGCGCCGCCAGTTGATGGAAGAACCCGATCAGCGGGAATACTTGCTTGGCGATCCGCCGCAGGCAGGAGTCGCTTACGATCTGTTGTCTGATTTGACCAAGCAGTATCTCAACCCGGATGTTTCGCCGGATGACTGGGACATCGAGAACTACAAGATCCAAATCAAGACAATTTACGATTTTGACGCGGATGCAGAAGGCATCGACATCCCCAACATGACTTCAGACGAAGTCACCGATGCCATCTGGGAAAAACTGAAGGTCAAGTACGCGGAAAAGGAACAGCAGATTGGTCCAGAGGCGATGCGCACGTATGAACGCATCATCATGCTCAACATCATCGACGCGCAATGGAAGGACCACCTGCTATCGTTGGACCACCTGAAACAGGGAATCGGTTTGGTGGGCTACGGGCAAAAGGACCCACTGGTCGAGTACAAGAAACAGAGTTTTGATATGTTTCAGGAAATGCTCGATCGCATCGACACCAGCACGATTAGATCGCTGTTCAATCTTCAGGTAGTAGCCGAACAGCCGCCCGAGGCTATCCGGCAGCGTCGCCCCGCGCGCTCTACGTCGATGACTTTTACTGGTCCGAATCAGGGAGCGGCAGCGGCTGGAGAAGAAGCCGGCAAGGTTAAGACAGTAGTACGCGATCAGCCAAAGGTCGGGCGCAACGAGCCCTGTCCCTGTGGCTCCGGGAAGAAGTATAAGAAGTGCCACGGAGCCGCTGTCTGATTTGTGGCTCCCGGTGAAGCGCGTTGGCCTATTACAACCACCCTTGAAAGATCGTCACGGATCTTTGGTGGCTTGCGCCTCCTCTTAAAATTCTATAGACAATGCGCTGCTGAATTAGATACCTTCAATCAGGGCTAGTCTTTTCGGCCCACTCGCCTTGAGTACTGAAATCACATCTACAAACCCAACCGTCCGTGCAATCATTGGTGGCACTGCGCCTCAACCTGCGCGCCTCGCTGCTGCTTCCGGGCTGTTACCGCTACCGCAAACAGATTTGTTTGAAGTGTTGGTTGCGCTCAGGCAATCCGACGATGCCGAGATTGCCGCGGCAGCCGAGGAGACACTAAAGTCGCAAACCGCAGACGACATTCTGATTGCGGCGAAAGCTCACGACACGCCGCCTTCGGTGCTCGATTACATTGCCACCTTTCCCGGCGCCAATCGGCAAATCCACGAAGCGATCGTACTCAACCACAAGACACCTGACAGCGCGGTCGCAAATGTTGCTGTCTCGACAAGCGATACGGCAGTACTGGAGCTGATTGCCGTCAATCAGCAGCGGCTCGTGCGGTTTCCTGAAATCATTGATGCGATTCTCGCGAACTCAGCGCGTTCCGCCGAAGCAGAGCGACGCGCACAGGAAACGAGACGCGAGTTCTTTGAGAAGGAACGCGGCGCTGAACAGATCGCACAGGAGTTGCGCGCTCGTGGCAAGAATGCGGCGGCAGAATTTTTTGAAAGTGCTCAGCTGAGAGGCTTAACTGCCAACGATGCGTGGTTAATCGCTGAACATATCGAGGTTTCAGACGCCGATCTTGATACTTCGTGGCTGCCCGCTGAGCGTTATGAAGAACTGGCTGACGAGACGGCGGAGGAACATGCTGCAAACTTCAAGCGAATAGTGGAACATGAACGCAGAGAGATGGGCGAAGTGCCCGCCGAGCGAGTAACGCTGATCCGTCGCATTATGTTTATGAACGCCAAGGATCGGATGAAGCTGGCCATGAAGGGTGATCGCGAAGCGCGCAGCATTCTCATTCGAGACTCAAATAAAGTCGTTGCGACGGCCGTGATTAATAACCCACGGGTCACCGATCAAGAGGTAGAAAACATTGCGTCCATGCGTACCGTGGCCGATGAAGTGCTACGCTTAATCGCTATAAATCGGGCCTGGGCGCGCTCCTATCCCATCATTCACAATCTGGTGCGCAATCCGCGGACACCCGTCCCTACCGTTGTCAGCACACTGCCCCGAATCCGCAGCAAAGACCTGCAACACCTTTCGCAGAACCGCAACGTCTCTGAAGCCGTACGCCGCCAAGCCTTGCGGTTATTGCAAACCCGAGAAGGGCATTAAGGCCTCGGTGGTTTTCCCGCAAGAGCTTTAGGTTTAGGTGCGAAGATTGTTACAAAAGTTTTGATATTGTTCTTGACATGTCACGAAGTTTCAGTGTAATTTCACACACTGACACAGAGGTCAAGTTGAAAAGTTTGAGGTGCTGGTTTTTCAAAAGAGACGCGGCTTTTTATCTTTTTTGCGCCGCGAAGGCTTTATCTCACCCGCAAGACGCACCGCCTGGTTCACGGGATCGGCCCTAAGTGACGATTCTCAGTTCTTTGCAACGCCACCTGTATTTACCCGAACCTGCCGGAAGTTTGCCCCGCCAATCTTCAATGATTGAGCGGGGCACCCTCTTTTTGCACTTTGAAATTTTGCAGCTATTTTGGTGTCACAGCGACGTCTGCCGGTTCGCTTACCGGCCTGGGCCTGGTTGGGCCTTCGGAGTCGGTGATGCCCGTCAATTTTCTAAAGAGTTGTTCGTACTCGTCTACTACTCTTTCCCAGTCATAGAATTTCTGCACCCGTAGTTGTGCGCGGTGACGATAACTTTGGACAAGGGAGCCGTCGCGCAACACTCGTCGTAGCTTCTCGGTTAAATCAAGCTCGTCTGCATAAGCAATACCAGCATCGCCGATGGCCTCGATATTTTCCGGCGTGGCCAGCGTCAGCACACAGTTGCCATAGCCCATAGCTTCCAGCAATGCTGGATGCGTGCCGCCTACCTCGGTGGCATGCACATAGCAATAAGCGTTTTGCTGGAGCGCGCGGTAATCCTGACCAAAGACGAACCCGGTAAAAACAATTCGTTTGTCACCGCGGGCGCGGGCTTTCAAGTCTTTGATGTAGTCGTGCGCATAGGGAGCGTCACCGACGATCAGCAAACGGTAAGCAGTGCGAACTTTCTTGAACGCTTCGATCACCAGGTGGGCATTGTTCTCTGGCTCGAGGCGGGAAACATACAAAACATAACGGTTCGGCTCGGCACGCCAACGGCGCACGGCCGTCCGATCGGGCCGGCGCTCAACTTCTGAGCCGTACGCGATCATTGTCGATGGAGCGTTATAACGCGCCAGGTAGTAATCGTGAATTACCTGCGCGTCTGTTACGGTTACGTTTGGGAGTATTGTCGCCAGTCGCTCGGCCAACAGATAGTAGCGACGGCCCAACCATCCCCACTTTTTTCGTTTGTGTTCCAGGCCGTCAACATTGATGACGACGGGTGTACCTGTGAAACGAAGAATGGGAGCAAAAGGTGCGTTCGCTGCGTTGCATATTAGCGCTACGTCAAACCTCGCTGATACAGCGTGGATCGCGGATAGAAAGGCATGGACCACAGTATCGAAATACTTGTGACGAATGGTCGGCAGCACTTGAAGCCGAACGCCGTGATATTCAAGTTGTCTTGGTGAAACGTAGTGGGCGCGACCGTAAACAGTTACTTCATGGCCGCGCGCAACCAGCCGGGTTGAGAGATGCTCGGCAAATGTCTCGAATCCACCGTAACTGGCAGGTATGCCTCGCGTTCCCAGTATGGCGATGCGCATAACGATATTTGACGTTCAGCGAAATTTTCTAGCGAACTACTCGTTTCAACTCAAATGCTTTCCGGTAGACTGCCAGGGTCTGTCGTGCAGTTGCTTTCCAATCGAAC
>WNEZ01008220.1_pt1 | contig 10524 bp, 7 predicted proteins | sample 5400521 | NCBI WGS metagenome assembly WNEZ01 (sample SAMN13153339, study PRJNA577476) | soil metagenome | isolation source: 120 cm saprolite under Douglas fir tree site 2 hole 1 replicate 1 | place: USA:California | collected 2015-04-18
GCGGTATTGATCAGGATCGCCTTGGCGGTAGCCATGTGAGGCCGGCTGGCAAATACTGTCTCGCCCGTCGGATTACCGAAAATTCCGTTGTGCCACATCTGATAAAAAATCCCGAAGTAACTGGCGATGATCGGCGTTGCCGCGCTGGTCCCGCCGAAATTGTTGGTGTAACTGGTGTCGCTGGATGCGCTGGTGCTGTAAACCCGATCGTAGAAGTGCGCCAGATCAGGTTTGATTCGCCCATCCTCCGCCGGTCCGATACTGCCCCCATGGTTCCAGCGATGGGTGGACATGTCCAGGCTGCCGTAGTGATAGACGCCGCCCACCGAGACTATGTTCTTGGCCCAGGCCTGTGGACGCGATAGCTGGTTGCCATTGTTGCTCTGAGACTGACAAATCAAGATGTCGTTGATAAAAATAATATCGTCCATCTCGCGGGAAATGGTTGTGTACTGAGTTGTTGGACCACTGCCCCAGCTATTGGATTGGTAGACGGCGAAGAACGGATCCCGAAGCAGCTCTGCAGTATGGACGTACCGGTTGGTGAGGGAGAGGTAGGTAGCAAAGATTCCTTGCGCACTCGGAACTCCGCCCCGAGCCCGCGGCTCCCCGGTCCCATCGCCGAAGTTGATTCCGTAGGTGCTGGTCCCGTGACCGCTGGCGATTCCAGGCTGCGAACCGTGGATCAGAACCGGGATCGCCTGGAAGGCAATATGGGTGAGTCGAAGCCCGTCGTCCAAAACCTCACCGCGAACCCCTTCCCCGCTGAAGCCGGCTACGGACTCGACGTAGTTCTGACCTCCGATCTCCCGGGCGAGGTCGTAATCGTTTTCTGGAGCGCTGGCGGGATCAACAAAGGCCACCTCGGCCAAGTTGGCGAGCGCAGGCAAGTGGCGGGGCGCGAGGGTGATCCGCATTCGGAATCCCTCGGGAAGGATCGACAGCACCGTTCCCCCGAGTGATTTCACAAATTGACCAATTCGAGCCTGGCTTGCGCTGCCCCGCTCGAATGCCTCGACGTTGTACTCGCCAGCAATGGCGCCGGCTTCATTCCTGAGAAGCTGGGTGATCAACCCTTGATCGAGCTTGTCCACCGCAAGCAACGGGGCAATGGCTCGCACGTAAGGGAGCGTCCCCACTCGTTGCCGCACCTCGGGAGACATCGAGACAACGTAGGCGTGATGCGGCAAATACCTGTAAAATGTAACTCCGAGCGACTTGAGCTGTTGATCCAATGAAGAGATTAGCGGCGTCCAGAATTGGAGGATCTGCACCTCGCTCCGCGTGGAACCAACCGCCAGCCTTTGCCGCGAGGTCAAATCGATTTTCCCGGAGCGCAGCGCCAGATCGTAAGTGGTCGCCGTGGCCGGGCCCATTCGACGGCCATCGGGGCTGATCGCATAGTAGGAAACCGCACTGCCGTTGGTTTGCTCTTGCCAGGTAACCAGAAATACCGTTGAGTTTGGAATTTGAATCAGCCGTGGATTGAGAATTGTTGCAGGCGTTGTGCGCAGCTCGATACCTGAAATCTGTATCGAATTGCTGGCTCCGGTCCGGACTTGAAGGCTGGGCGCAGCATGCCCAGGAATCGAGAATGAAAAAATAACAAAGCTCAATGGAAGTACTTTCCTAAAGCTTCCGACCCACGACGGCACTCGCATCAAGATTCTCCTGGTCAAGTTGGTGAGCCGCTCTGATCACACTTGGCGTTCGTGGTTTACTCGTTTAGGAGCGAGGCGGTCAACCGCACTCAATCGAATAAACCCTGCAAATAAAATTGGCCATCGCGCTCGTCGCGGTAGATCCACGCTGGACCTAAACCTTCGAAGTGGACGCGGTAATAGTCTCGGCTATAGGCAACCTCTTCCCACCAGTCTCCGCAGAGTCGCTCGGGTCCCGTCACCTCCAGCGCTTTTCGACGTTGACCTAAAAGCCGCGCGAAGACCACGTTGCCCTGCCCACCCCACTCCATCTTCAGCGGGGCCGGTCGCGCGAAAAACCGCGCCGGTCTCTCCAGCGATTCCGCCGGACCCTGGGAGGCTTTGTCCTCTGCCGTACCCTTGAGAATTCCGCGTTCGGACGTCGGTGGGCGAAAGGGCTTGGGGTGATAGGCCCGCTCCGGACGATGCACGCAGTCTACCTCGGCAGCAAACAGCGATTCGGCACCGAGCGCGCTGGACAATCTGGACAGCACGACATCCAGCGCATCGTGCTGTTCGGGCATGTCTCCCAAAACCCGTTGATGCCCTCGATCTTCACAGGACTCCTCCACTCGAATTCGAAGCTCCGCGATCGGAGCGGACAGCGCGAGATCGGAAATGCGGTTCTTCGCCAACTCGAGCAGAAGCTTCGCGCGCGTGCTGGGTTGGGAAAGCACCAGTTCAACTCTCTGTTGCTCGCCATGACTCAACCGGAGAACCACGGAGAGCCTCACCGCTGCACGGTTTCGTCCAGCCAGCCGAGCACAAAGCCGGTCCAAGATGGTTTTCAACGCAAACAACAGCGGCTCGAGCGATTCGGCGGGCCAATCCAGGGACAGATGTTCTTCAAAAACTTCCGCTGGGGCCGTCGGCACCAAAAGGGCATCATCCTCTCCCCGGCTCAGCCGATGGATCCGTAGCCCTTCCAGTCCCATCCTCGCCACCACTGCGCCCGGAGGTAATGCCGCCACTTCTCCAAGCGTGGACAGCCCCCAGGACCGCAGAACGTCCAGTTGGGAACTGCCAAAATCCAGGTTGCCAAGCGGCAGCGGCGCCAGGGCGGAGGCGCTCTCTGCGCTCCCCACCACCTTGACCTGAACAGCCCCATCCCGGGCCACCGCGCGCGCCGTGAACAGCTGCGACGCGAGGGCTGCTTTGGCCCGGTAACCTAAAGAAGCGCATCCTTCCAAGGCCCGGCGACAGAAGCCTTCTTCGCCGCGACAAAGCGCGGCGGCCGACGCGTCCAACCACAGACCCTCCGGCGCCGAGAGTTGAAAAGCGGGAGCAATGCTCAGCAGAGCCTCCCCGAGCGACAAAAGGGCATTGCGCTCCTCTTCCAACCGGTAGGGAAATTCTTCAAGCGACGGAATGAGCGCAGTGGCCGCAGTGACCGTCATCCCCGCTCGAATGCCCGCGGTGAGCGCGGCGGTGGACGCGAACGCCACTTTGCGTTGATTTCTTTTCTCTTCGCTCAAGACGATCGGCTTGCCCGCCAGCGACGGCATCTCAGCCACGCGGCGTTGAATGGGAAATCGCGGAAAATGCAAATACAGCGCGCGCATCGGGCCTTTTAAAGTCCTAGGCTCCCTGACAGCGCCGGCAGGGCGATATCTCGCCCTGGCCTCGTTCCGTCGATGCCGCGGCCATCCCTCAGAAAGTGAAGCTTCACCCGTTTAAACGGCGCCGTGGATTGGTCCCGGATTTCGCTCTCGCCAGTCTTCGGGAGTGGAAGTGAAACGCCTTTCGGCCCAATGCGGAGCCCTCCGCGCGAATACAAGGAAGACAGGGGGAGCGAGACTTTCCTGCCCGCTCCCGAGCCACTGCGAACCACTTCTAGCCCCAGAACTCGAGGGGCAGTGGCGCAAACTTCCAGGCGCAACCTTCCCGCTCCTACCCCTGCCTTGGGGGATAACACCAGGATGCAAGCGCCTCCTTTGAACGCCGCATCGGAGAGCTTCTTGCACTCCGGCAATGAGAGTTGGACGCCGGTGTGGGTCAAATCCAGGGCAACGCAAGTAAACGCACCGCTGCGGGCGAGTTGGAGCGCCGTCCACACCAACCGCCGAGGTGCTTTGGGACGCACCATCAACAGCCGATCGAGATCTACCCCCACGCCTGCTGCAAAGGGGGGATACAACTCCCCAGGGCCATCGACGTATGCTGCCAGGTGCTTTTCACGCGTCGCGGTAGCAATGGCTTGGAGCGCCAAAGTGGTTCTTCCCGCAGCGGCTTCGCCAGACAGCTCGACCACTTTCCCCAGTGGGAAACCCCCTGCGGGCATCAGCCCGTCGATCGCTGGGATGCCCGTTCGGAGGGTTGCCAGATATGTCCTTGGAGACGCTTGCAGCGTGCGAATTTGTTTTCGGAGAGCTTCCAGCCTGCCGAGCGCAACTGCTTCCATCGTCGATCCTCGTTGGGGGCATACTATACAGATATTCAGTATGGGGGAAAGTCCTGACAACCGCTTTCGCGCAAGCCAAAGAACTTTCTTTCACCGGCCACAGCAATATTTTTTCGGGAGAAACGCGCTCGACTCTTTGGATCCCGCCTCTGTAAACTCTTGCTGCAGAACTGCAAAATCGAACGTCCACGGTTAAAGGACCCTCCATGCCCGAAGAAAAGAAAAAGGGAGGTCAGTCGGCAACCGCCATGGCTTCCGCAATGGTTCAGCCTGGATTGATCAACAAGGACGACATCCCGCAGGTTCTGCCGATTCTACCCCTTCGGAATTCGGTGTTTTTCCCCGGGGGTGTTCTGCCGCTGGCGGTTGGAAGGCAGAAGACGATCGCCCTGATCAAGGATGCGGTCCGCGACGATCAAGTGATTGGCGTCGTCACCCAGCGCCGAGCCGAGGAAGAAGATCCGGGCGCGGCTGACCTGTACTCGATGGGAACGGTGGCCCGGATCGTCAAGCTGCTCAAGATGGGCGAGGACAATTACTCGCTGGTCGTGCAAGGTCTCGCCCGCTTCCGCGTCCTGGACCTGGTTCAAGAAGCCCCCTATCTCAAGGCGCGCATCGAAGCGGTGGAGGACAAGACCTCCGCCGAGAACGTCGAGGTGGAGGCGCTTGGAATCAACCTCAAGAAGCTGGCGCGCGAAGTGATCGAGCTGATGCCCGAGTTGCCCGCCGCCGCTACCGAGTTAGTGGAATCGATTACCCATCCGGGACACCTGGCCGACCTGATCGCCGCCAATGTGGATGTTCCCATCGAAGAGAAGCAGGCGGTGCTCGAAACCGTCGATTTGAAGGCTCGGATGAAGCTGGTGCTCGAGCTGCTCAACCGCAAACGCGAGATTCTCAAGCTCTCCAACAAGATCGATTCGGCGGTGAAGGGCGAGATGTCCAAAACGCAGCGCGAGTACTACTTGCGCCAGCAACTGAAGGCGATCAAAGAGGAGCTCGGAGAGATTGGCGAGGAGGAGGAGGAGCTGGACGAGCTTCAGGAACGCCTCAAGAAGGTCGGCCTTCCGCCGGACGTCGAGAAGGTGGCGCAAAAAGAGCTCAACCGCCTCAAGACGATCCCCTCCGCATCCTCGGAGTACACGGTGGCGCGGACCTATTTGGAATGGATCGCTGACCTGCCATGGTCCAAGCAGAGCGATGACAATCTGGACATCGAGAACGCCCGGCAGATCCTCGACGCCGATCATTTCGGCCTCCAGAAGGTAAAGAAGCGAATCCTCGAGTACCTGGCGGTCCGCAAGCTCAAGAACGACATGAAGGGGCCGATCCTGTGTCTGGTGGGCCCTCCTGGAGTCGGCAAGACGTCGCTTGGCCAATCCATCTCGCGGGCGATCGGTCGAAAATTTGTCCGGCTGTCGCTCGGCGGCGTGCGGGATGAAGCGGAGATCCGCGGGCACCGCCGCACCTACGTCGGCGCCCTTCCTGGCCGCTTCATCCAGAACATGAAGAAGGCTGGAACCCGAAACCCGGTGATGATGCTGGATGAGATCGACAAGCTGGGGGCGGATTTCCGGGGCGATCCCTCCTCCGCGCTACTGGAGGTCCTCGATCCCGAACAGAATAATTCCTTCTCCGACCATTACCTGGACGTGGCGTTCGATCTCTCTCGCGTGCTCTTCATTGCCACCGCCAACCTGTTGGAACCCATTCCCGGTCCGCTCAGGGACAGAATGGAGATCATCGAGGTGCCCGGGTACACCTTCGATGAGAAGGAGAAGATCGCTCGAATTCACCTCATTCCCAAGCAGCTCAAGGAGCACGGCCTGACTCCCGATCACATCCAGATCGACGATCAGGCTCTCCTGACCTTGATCGTTTCCTATACCCGCGAGGCTGGAGTGCGAGGCCTGGAGCGTCGGATCGCCGACCTCTGCCGCGCCGTCGCGGTCGGCGTCGCCTCCGGGAAAACCGAGAAGCAACTGATCAGCAGCGAGCGGGCGATGGAAATCCTGGGGCCTGAACGCTTCTACTCCGAAGTGGCGGAACGGACCGAAGTGCCTGGGGTAGCCACCGGGCTGGCTTGGACGGCCTCAGGCGGCGATTTGCTGTTCATCGAAGCCACCAAGATGTCCGGCAAAGGAGCAATGACGCTCACCGGTCAGCTGGGCGACGTGATGAAGGAATCCGCGCAGGCTGCTCTTTCCTATCTGCGCTCCAAAGCCGAGCAGCTCGGCATCAATGCCAACTTCTTGGAGAAGACCGATATCCACCTCCACTTTCCCGCCGGATCCATTCCCAAGGATGGCCCTTCTGCGGGCGTGACCATCCTGACGGCGCTCGCCTCCTTGATGACCGGAATCCGAGTCCGCGGAGATACGGCGATGACCGGAGAAGCGACCTTGAGGGGCCTCGTCCTTCCCGTGGGTGGAATCAAGGAGAAGGTACTGGCCGCTCATCGGGCAGGCATCAAGCGAGTCATCTTGCCCGAGCGCTGCCGCAAGGATCTGATCGACGTGCCAGAGCAAGCGCGCAACGAGATCGAGTTCATCTTCGCCACCCAGATGGATGAAGTGCTCAAGGCCGCGATGGAAAGCTCGCCGTTCAAGACGCCCGCGCCGGGGCCCCCGGAGGTTGCAAAGCCGGCGGAAATACGCGCTTAAGCGCCGTCCTCGGCTCTCCCTCCGTCCGCCCCAAGCAGGCCTTCGGGACCACCGGCTGCTGGCGCGGCAACCTTGACATCTGAAGCTCTCGGACGCTTTTGTCATATAACGCCAATAGTTCCATGACATCTGCGCCTCACTGGGGAGCAAGCCAATGCGCCTGGGTATGCTAACGGGGGGGGGAGATTGCCCCGGTCTCAATGCCTTGATCAGGGCCGTGGTGAAGCGGGGAATCCTCGAATTCGGCTATGAATTCATCGGGATTGAGAACAGCTACATGGGACTCTACGAACCGGACATGGTCGTACCCCTTACCCTGGAGAGCACGCGCGGCATCCTCCCCAAGGGAGGCACGATTCTCGGAACCTCCAACAAGGCCAATCCCTTTCAGTATGCGGTTCGCGAAAACGGTCGCCTGGTCGAAAAGGACGTCTCTGCCCGGGCCCTCCAGCGGTTCAACGAGCTCGGGCTGGATGGGCTGATCGCCGTTGGAGGGGATGGAAACCTGTCGACTGCCTACCGCCTCTCGCAACTGGGAATGAAAGTGGTCGGCTGCCCAAAGACGATCGACAACGACTTGACGGGGACCGAGTTGACTTTCGGGTTCGACACCGCGCGGGCGATCTGCACCGATGCCGTCGACCGGCTCCACACCACCGCAGAATCCCACGAGCGGGTGATGGTGCTGGAAGTGATGGGGCGCCATGCGGGATTTCTTGCGCTCGAATGCGGGGTAGCGGGTGGAGCCGATGTGATTCTGATCCCGGAGATTCCTTACCGAATTGAATCGGTGGTGCAGAAGATCAAGGGCCGGCGAGGACCAAAGCGGAGCTTCTCGATCATCGTGGTCTCGGAGGGCGCTCATCCCGAGGGCGGCGAGGTTTCGGTCGTATCCCAGGCGCACGAGACGCCTGGGCGCGGGGTGGTGCGACTGGGAGGGGCGGGCAAGGTTTTGGCCGACCTGTTGGCGTCCCGGGTCGAGGCCGAAATTCGGGTCACCGTTCTGGGGCATCTGCAGCGGGGTGGCCCTCCCAGCGCCGCCGACCGGCTACTCGCCACCCGCTATGGATTCCATGTGCTCGACCTGGTCGATCAGCAGCGCTGGGGCGAAATGGTCAGCTTGCGCAAGGGAGAAATCGGCTCCGCGCATCTCTCCGAAACCACCAAGACCCGACGGGTAGACCCCCAGGGCGAGCTGGTGCGGGTGGCGAAAAGCTTGGGAACCAGCTTCGGAGATGCTTAGGGCCATGTCTCTCGCCGGCCAGCGCATCGGGCGTTATCGGCTTTTCGAGCAGGTGGGCTCCGGTGGAATGAGCGTGGTCTATCGCGGTCTGGACACCGCCCTGGAGAGAGAGGTGGCGGTCAAGGTTCTCCATCCGCACCTGGCCCGCAAGGAGGATTCGCGCAAGAGATTGACCCGGGAGGCCAAAGCCGTAGCAAAGCTGAGGCATCCCAACATCCTGGAGGTTTTCGATTTCGCCGGGGAGGACTCGACCGACGCGTATATCGTGACGGAATACATCCACGGACAGACCCTGGCGCAGTACGCCACTCAGCACCCGTTCGATCCCCCGGAGATTGCCGCGCTGTTGATTCACCAGGTCGCCGCAGCGCTGGGGCACGCCCATGAGGCAGGCGTGATTCACCGCGATCTCAAGCCCGAAAACGTGATGATTCGAGACGATGGAGTGGTCAAGCTGACCGACTTCGGCATCGCCAAGATGATCGACCGCGACGACCGAATGACGATCACCGGCTCCCTGGTCGGCTCGCCGGCGCACATGGCTCCCGAAATCATCGAGGGACAGGAGGCCGGAGCGGAGTCGGACGTCTTTTCACTGGGCACGATCCTCTACTATCTGATCACCAGGCATCTGCCCTTTACGGCTCCCAACACCACGGCGGTGTTGAAGCGAATCCTGGACGGTTCTTACCCCGATCCTCGCCGGTGGGCACCGGCGCTTTCCGACGAGCTCAACGAGATCGTCGGCACCTGTCTGGCACGAGACCCTGCGGCGCGGTACCCGCAGGCTTCCAAGCTCCGAGATGCCCTTTCGCAGTATCTCTCCGAGCTTGGTCTTTCCCAGGTCACTGAGCAGCTCTCGGCTTTTTTTTTGGATCCCCCGGCCTATCGACAACAGTTGATCCCGAAGCTTTCGGAGATTCTGGTGGAACGCGCCCGGCGCTGGCGCGATTCACAACGCCCGGCCAAGGCGCTGGCCAACCTGAATCAGGCGCTGGCGCTGGAGAGCTCCCATCCGGGCGCACTCAAGCTTCTGGCAGAAATCAATCAGTCTCACCGACGTCAACGCTCCCGGCGGCATCGCGCCATCTCCGCGGCCGTTGCGGTGACCGCATTCGCACTGCTTGCCGGGTGCTACCTCGGATATCGGTACCTGACCCGGGCCTTTGACTATCCGCCCGGGGTAGGTCGCCTGACCCAAGTGGAGATTGCCGGCGTCTACTACCCGCGAGAGTCAGAATCCAACCCTCCGTGTTCACTATCCAGTTCAGACCTTATGGATATGCGCGCGTCGACAGCGGCCCTCAAGAGCCCGAGCTTCCACAGCATGAATTCGAATTGACGCCGGGCCCGCATCGGCTGAGATATGGCTGCCGCTTCTGCGAGGAGCAAATGACCACCTTCGATGCCAGTGCGCCTGAGGGCCTCTTGAGGTTGCTGGTTCAGCCGAAACCGGCCCGCCTCAGGTTTGATTTTGTTCCCGGCGATGCGCTGGTAACCCTCGGCACCCAGAAGCGCAGCGCGGTTGAAAGTGGGGCACAGCCGTTCACCGTCCCCTTCCCTCCAGGAGTGACGCAGCAACTGGTGTCTTTCGAGGTGACCCGAGAGGGGTTTCATCCACTGCGCGATGTGGTGAAGGTTTTGCCCAATGACACCCGCGTCGTTGGAGGGGAATTGGTCCGGCAATGATCCTCCGCGGCGACATGGTCCTCGCTTTTGCGCTGGCGATCTGGACCGATGGTGCGTGGGCGCAAGAAGCTGCGGCGGTCGATTCGAATACCGAGCTGGCCAATCTTCAGAGGGGTTTCCAGTACGGCAGGTACGAGGAGGTTCTGAAGCGAGCCATCCAGCGCATCGACCATGGCAACCTCTCCGAGCAGGAGCTGATCGAGCTTCACAAGTACGCCGGGCTCTCCGCGTTCTATTTGAAAAACATGCAACAAGCGGAGCGCCACCTGGTCGCTCTGATCGAGCTGGATCCAGACTACGCGCTGGATCCTTTCGTTGTCCCACCTGCAGCGATGAAATACTTCGATCAGCTGCGCAAAGATCGGGCTCAAGAGCTGAATTCCATCCGCGAGCAGCGCCGCCTCCGCAGCGAGCGTCTTCAGCGCGAGGCGGAGGAGCGCCAACGCGCGCAGCGCGATGCCGAGGAGCAGCGGCGGCGACTGGAGCAGCTCTCGAGCCGGGTCACCGTTCGCACCGTGGAGACCCGCAGCTATCTGGTGAACTTCCTCCCCTTTGGCGCCGGACAGTTTCAGCAAGGTAGAAATCAGTTGGGAGTCATCTTCGCGGCCACCGAGGGGGTGCTGGCGGTCACCAGCATCATCGCCTACTTCGCCTATGCAGCGCAGATTCGGGAGCGGACAACCACCGTCGATGGGCGAGTCGGCACCTCAGGCACCTTCTCTTTCACGGAGCAAGGGATCCCGGCGGATCGGCGAAGTGAAGCGACTGCCTGGCGCAATTTGAAGTACGGCGCTGGAGGCGCATTCTGGGTGGCGTACGGGATCGGAG
>WNEZ01006163.1_pt1 | contig 10523 bp, 11 predicted proteins | sample 5400521 | NCBI WGS metagenome assembly WNEZ01 (sample SAMN13153339, study PRJNA577476) | soil metagenome | isolation source: 120 cm saprolite under Douglas fir tree site 2 hole 1 replicate 1 | place: USA:California | collected 2015-04-18
GAGCGCGCCGCACCCCTGGTTGATGTTCGAGCCGTCGGGATCGACGCCCAGGCTCACCACGTCCGCTCCCAGCTCCTCCAGCACCTCGGGGCCGACCTTGTAGGCCGCGCCGTGCCCGCAGTCGACGGCGATGCGCATGCCGTCGAGGGTCAGGTGCCGGGGGAACGTGCTCTTCACGAACACGTTGTAGCGGCCGACGGCGTCGTCGATGCGGAAGGCCTTACCGATCTCGGTCGCGGTCGGGCGGAGCGCGTCGATCGCGTCGCCCAGCACCAGGTGCTCGATCTCCTCCTCCAGCTCGTCAGGCAGCTTGAAGCCCGCCTGGCTGAAGAACTTGATGCCGTTGTCCTGGAAGGGGTTGTGCGAGGCGGAGATGACCACGCCCGCGTCGGCGCGCAGTGTGCGTGTGAGAAACGCGATCCCCGGCGTCGGCATGGGCCCCACCAGCAGCACGTCGACGCCCATCGAGCAGATGCCCGAGGCCATGGCGGTCTCGAGCATGTAGCCCGAGAGGCGGGTGTCCTTGCCGATCAGGATCTTGTGCCGGCGGTGCGAGCGCTTGCTGACGTGCGCGAGCGCGCGCCCCAGGCGGAGCGCCGTCTCCGAGGTCATGGGCTCGACGTTGGCCGTACCGCGCACGCCGTCGGTGCCGAAGAGCCGCCGCTCATCGGCCGCCATCAGCGCTCCCCCTTCTTTGCCGTGACCTCGAGCGTCTGCATCTCGGGCTCGCGGCGCTTCACCTCGATCGACTGCGGTAGCTCGACCGTCGGGGTCACGCGGTGGCTGCCTGGCCCCTTGTCCGCCGCATCGACGTACACGCTCCCCGCCTCGAGCGCGTAGTTGTTGAGCACGCGCTGCGGCCCCTGCACGGTGACATCGATGTACGCCGGGACGAGCTTCGCACGCAGCCCCTCGCCCGCGTTCCGCACCGCAACCTCGACGTGCTCGAACCGACGCGACATCATGGTGGCCTGGAAGGCGACCGAGACCGTGACCCGATCGGGCGTGATATCCACGAACTCGCCCGCCCAGGAGAGGAAGGCGGGGCGGGAGACGGGGTCCGGAGCTCCACGCAGCTCGACGGGCTCCGTCTTGATCTCCTTCAGCTCTTCCACCTTGCTTGCCGGGCCGCTCACCTCGACCTCGCCCGGCGTGACGCTCGCCTCCGCCGTATAGCCGAGCGGCGGGAGCCCCGCCAGCTCGGGCCGCACCGGCAGGCTCCGGCGCACGCGGCGCTCGAGGCGGACCTTCACGCGCGATGGCTCGATGCGCACGACCTTCAGCCTCCGGGGGAGCAAGGGACGGATCATCTCGTCCTTCAGCTCCACGCGGACATCGCCCGGCGCCGCGTTGGCGAGGTCGAGGGCGAAGCTGACGCGTCGCTCCTCCACGCCGTCGAGGATCGTGCGCGGGCCACGCAGGGTGACGGCGACCGGCTTGCTGGGTCCGCTGGTCACCATGTAGCCCGCCGGGGGGGTGGCGCGCACCGGCACCTCGAGCCTGCCCTCGGCGTCACGCTCGATCTCGTTGATCGAGTACCAGAGGAAGAAAGCGAGCAGCAGCGAGACGAGCTTCATCCCCCGGTTGCGGGCGAGAGCGGCGCGCACGTCATGCCAGCGCGGGACGCGCAGCCAGCGCTCCCAGGGGCGCGGCGGGCGCTCCGGCGCCGGCGCAGAGTCGGCCGGTGCGGGCACCGGCTGCGAGCGCAGGAGGCGGAGCCGCATCATCCCATCAGGAGCCGCTGGAGTGTCGTGCGCAGCGTCGCCGCGTCGACGTCGCGCGTGATCTTGCCCTCGCGCACCAGGGACACCATGCCGTCCTCCTCCGAGACGACGATCGCCAGCGCGTCCGTCTCCTCGGTAAGGCCGATGGCGGCCCGATGGCGCGTGCCGAGCGTCTTCGACACCGTCGGGTTGGTGGTGAGGGGGAGGAAGCAGCCCGCGGCGGTGATGCGCCCCTGCTGGATGATGAGCGCGCCGTCGTGGATGGGCGAGCCGGGCATGAAGATGCTCGTCACCAGCTCCTTCGACACCTGGGCGTCGAGGCGCGTGCCGACCTCGATGTACTCGTTCAGCCCGACCTCGTTCTGCAGGACGACGAGCGCCCCCACGCGGCGCGAGGCCATGGCGGTGACGCCCTTCACCAGCTCCTCGACCGCCTGGCTCTGCGCCACGCGGTCGGCGGAGGAGAAGAGCGGGCCGGTGCCCACCTGGGTGAGCGCGCGCCGGATGTCGTTCTGGAAGACGATGAACACCAGGATGATCGACCAGCCGAGCAGGTTCTGGAGGATCACGTTGATGGTGTAGATCTCGAGCCGCCCGGAGACGAAGTAGACGCCGTAGAGCACCCCGAGCCCGATCAGCATGGGCACCGCGCGCGTGCCGCGGATCAGGTTGATGCCCGAGTAGATGACGACGGCGAGGAGCCCGATGTCGACCGCGTCCTGCCAGCGGAAGCCCCTGAGGACGTCCATCACGCGCCCACCACCGCCTCGGCCACGCGCACCACGTCGCGCATGGCGCCGACGTCGTGCACGCGCACGAGCCGCGCCCCCTTCGCCACTGCGAGCGCAACCGCGGCCGCCGTTCCGTGCAGCCGCTCCCCAGCCGCCCGTCCCCCCAGCAGCTCGCCGATGAAGCCCTTGCGCGACACCCCCACCAGTACGGGATAGCCGAGGGACGCGACGAGGTCGAGCCGCGCGAGCAGCGCGCAGTTGTGGGCGACCGTCTTCCCGAAGCCGATCCCGGGGTCGACGACGATCCCGTCCGCCGCCACCCCGGCGGCCAGGGCGGCACGGGCGCGCTCGGCCAGGAAGGCAGCCACCTCCGCCACGACGTCGCCGTAACGCGGGTCGGCCTGCATGGTGACGGGCGTGCCCTGCATGTGCATGAGCACCACCGGGACCCCGCGCTCGGCGCACAGGGCGAGGAGCGCAGGGTCGAAGCGGCCGGCGGAGACGTCGTTCACCAGGTCGGCGCCCTCGTCGAGGGCCAGGCGGGCGATCGCCGCCTTGGTCGTGTCGACGGAGACCGGGACCCGGACGGCGGCCCGGACGGCGCGGAGGACCGGAAGCAGGCGGCGGCGCTCCTCCTCGGCCGGGACGGGCCGGGCTCCGGGGCGCGTGGATTCCCCCCCGACGTCCAGCATCGCCGCCCCCTCGGCCACCATCCGCTCGGCGGCCGCGGCCGCGCGGGCGGGGTCCAGGTGCTGGCCCCCGTCGGAGAACGAGTCGGGGGTCGCGTTCAGCACCCCGACCAGGGCGACGTGGTCCAGGACGAGGGGCCCCGAGCGCATGCGCAGCACGGGGGCGCCGCTCGGGGCGGTCGGGCGGACGGGGGTCTCAGGCCGTGGCGGCCGCCGCGTCCCGGAGGCCACCGTTCTGGGTCCCGAACTGGCGCAGGATCTCGTCGATCTCGCCGCCGTCGATCGACTCGCGCTCGAGGAGTGTCTCGGCCATCTTGTGCAGCACCTCGACGTTGCGGCGCAGGAAGAGCTTGGCGCGCTCGTAGGCCTCGAGCAGGAAGCGGCGCACCTCGGCGTCGATCGAGATGGCGGTCTGCTCGGAGTAATCGACCTTCTGCGTGAAGTCGCGGCCGAGGAAGATCTCCTCTTCCTTCTTGCCGAAGGTCATCGGCCCGAGCTTGTCGCTCATGCCCCACTCGCAGACCATCTTGCGCGCCAGCTCCGTCGCGCGTTCGATGTCGTTGCCCGCCCCGGTGGTCATGCTGCCCAGCGCCAGCTCCTCCGCCGCGCGCCCGCCGAAGAAGACGGCCAGCTCGCCCAGGAGGTGCTCCTTCGAGTAGGTGTGCCGGTCGTCGAGCGGGACCTGCTGCGTCAGCCCGAGCGCCATGCCACGGGGGATGATGGTCACCTTGTGCACCGGGTCGGCGCCCGGCACGAGCTTGGCGACCAGGGCGTGGCCGGACTCGTGGTAGGCCGTGATGCGCCGCTCCTCCAGGCTGATGATCATGGAGCGCCGCTCGGCGCCCATCATCACCTTGTCCTTGGCGATCTCGAAGTCCGCCATCGCGACCCGTTCCTTGTTCTTGCGCGCGGCGAGGAGGGCCGCCTCGTTGACGAGGTTCTCCAGGTCGGCGCCGGCGAAGCCCGGCGTCTGGCGCGCGAGCAGCTCGATGTTCACGTCCTCGCCGATCGGCACGCGACGGGTGTGGACCTTCAGGATGCCTTCCCGGCCCTTCACGTCGGGCCGCGACACGACGACCCGGCGGTCGAAGCGGCCGGGCCGGAGGAGCGCCGGGTCGAGGACGTCGGGCCGGTTGGTGGCCGCGATCAGGATGACGCCCTCGTTGGTCTCGAAGCCGTCCATCTCGACCAGCAGCTGGTTGAGGGTCTGCTCGCGCTCGTCGTGGCCGCCGCCCAGGCCGGCGCCGCGGTGGCGGCCGACGGCGTCGATCTCGTCGATGAAGATGATGCAGGGGGCGTTCTTCTTTCCCTGCACGAAGAGGTCGCGCACCCGCGAGGCGCCGACGCCGACGAACATCTCGACGAAGTCCGAGCCCGAGATGGAGAAGAAGGGGACGCCCGCCTCGCCGGCGATGGCGCGCGCGAGGAGGGTCTTCCCGGTGCCGGGCGCGCCGACCAGGAGCACGCCCTTCGGGATGCGACCGCCCAGCTTGGTGAACTTCTTCGGGTCCTTCAGGAAGGCGATGATCTCCTCGAGCTCTTCCTTGGCCTCGTCGATCCCCGCCACGTCGTTGAAGGTGACCTTGTGCGTGTTCTCCGAGAGCAGCTTGGCGCGGCTCTTGCCGAAGGACATGGCCTTGCCGCCGCCCACCTGCATCTGGCGCATGAAGAAGACCCACGCGCCGACCAGTAGGAGCATGGGCGCCCAGTAGACCATCGCGACCAGGTACCAGGGCTCGTTGTCTTCCGGCTTGACGTCGATCTCGACGTTCTTGTCGTGCAGCGTCTTCACCAGGTCGGTGTCCTTGGGCGCGTAGGTCTTGAAGCCCTCGCCGGGGCCGCTGCGCTCGGTCTTGGCGGTGTAGTGGCCGTGGATGGCCTGCCCCTGGATGACGACGTCGTAGACGCCACCCTGGTCGACCGCTTTCAGGAAGCTGCTGAAGCTGATCTCGGGCTCGCGCGGCTGCTGCTTGGTCACGACGGACCAGAGGAGCAGCCCGAGGAGCAGGAGAAGCAGCCAGAGGCCGAGGTTGCGGGAGACGGGATTGTTCAAATCGGCACCGGAAGGATCACTCCTGCCGAAAATAACACACGGTCCCCCCAGCGGCAATGCAACTCATCCGGGGCCCCGCTCGTAGACCGCCTCCACGACGCACGTGGTGGCGGGGGTGATGGCGGCGCCGGCGCCGCGGGCCAGGCCGGCGACCCACAGGATCTCCGCGCCGGCGGCGAGCACGGGCACCTGCGGCCTGGTCTCGCGCGGGACCTTGGCGTCGACCAGGATGTCCTGGAGCTTGCGCGTGCCCCCGGCGAGCAGCCGCACGCGGTCGCCGCGGGCCGGCGAGCGGAGCACGAGGGGACCCGGCAGCAGGTCGGCGTCGAAGAGCGCTCGCCGGGCGCTCGCCGCCCGCTCTTCGTCCGCCCGGCGCGGGCGTGGCGCGGAGAGGGCCACGCGCCAGCCGCCGGCCGCGTTCGCCACCGTGCCGCCCGGCCCGATCTCGAGCGCGAAGCGCGAGGGCACGGCGGCCCGCCCGGGCCGGCGCACGAGGTCGTGCCCTTCCCGCAGGACGCGGGCGGGCCCCGGAACGGCGACGGCGCCGCGCGTCCGACCGGCGGCCAGCGCGAGCACGCGCTCCACGTGCAGGGCGCTCACGGCGCGCCGGCTACCCTGCTCCAGCCAGCCGCGCACCACCCGGCGCGCGAGCGCTGGTGGCTCCCGTGCAACGGCCACGTCGAGGCGTGCGTCCTCTACCAGCTCGCGCGCGCGGCCGGCGGCGGCGGCGGCGAGGAAGTCGTCCTCGTCACGCATCCGCTCGGCGAGCGCGGCCAGGGCCGGGCCGAGCCGCGGGTTGAACTCCGCGCGGAGCAGCGGCACGAGCAGCCGGCGCACGCGATTCCGTGCGTGGCGCAGGTCCGCGTTCGTCCGATCGACGGCGAAGCCGACGCCGCGCTCGGCGAGGAAGCGGCGCACGTCGGCGCGCGTCGCCGCGAGCAGCGGGCGGAGGAGCCGGCCCCGCGCGGGTCGCATGGCGCCGAGACCTCGCCGGCCGGCGCCGCGCAGCAGGCGAAGCAGCACGGTCTCCACCTGGTCGTCCTGCGTGTGGCCGGTGACGATGCGCCCGGCGCCGACCTCGGCCGCCACCCGGGCGAGCGCCTGGTAGCGGGCGCGCCGCGCGCGCGCCTCGAGATCGGGTCCGGAGGGGATGGTCACGGCACGGCGGACGAAGGGGACGCCCAGGCGCGCGGCGAGCGCGGCCACCGCGTCGGCCTCGCGGGCCGCCTCCGCGCCGCGGAGGCCGTGGTCCACGCAGGCCGCCGTCAGCCGTAGCTCGCGCGCGGGGGCGAGCTCGGCGAGCCCGACCAGCAGCGCCGTCGAGTCGGGTCCCCCCGACACCGCCACCAGGAGATGGTCGCCGCCCGTCACGCCGCCCGGCGCGGCGAGGGCCGCGGCCAGGTGGCGGACGAGCACGGGCGTCTCGCCGCGGCTGGGCACGCGCCCGGCCTCGCCGCTAGGGGTCCCGGTCCTGCACGCCGACGAGGCCCATGCGGATCGCGTAGAGCGCGAGCGCCGTCCGGCCGCGGAGCCCGAGCTTCTGGAAGATGTTGTTCAGGTGGGTTTTCACGGTCACCTCGCTGATCGCGAGGCGCGCGGCCACCTCGGCGTTGCGCAGCCCGATGGCGACGAGCTTCGCGATCTCGGTCTCGCGCGGCGTCAGCGCTTCCTCGGCCGGCTCGTCCAGGCGCGCGGTCAGGTGCTTCTGGAGGGCAGGAGGGAACCAGACGTTGCCGTCGACCACCGCGGCGACCGCGTCCATCAGCGTCTCGATGGCGAAGCGCTTGAAGACGACGGCGCGCGCCCCGGAGCGGATCGCGGCGAGGGCGTCCTCGGCGCGCTCGCTGGCCGTGACCACGATCACCGCGACGCGCTCGGCCAGCGCCTTGATGTCGACCAGCGAGCTGCGCTCCATCTGCAGGTCGAGGAGCAGGATGTCACACGGCGAGGCGGTGATCGCGCTCAGGAGCTGATCGGCCCGCTCGATCTCGGCCACCACCACCAGCCCCGGGCGCAGCCGCAGCTGCGACTTGAGCCCCTGGCGGAAGAGCGCGTGGTCGTCGGCGATCGCGATGCGCAGCGGCGTCTGCACGGCCTCCCCCTTCACACCGCGCGCAGCGCGATGTTCAGGTGCGCGCCGGCGCGCTTGTCGCGCGCCATCTGGAGCTGCCCGCCGATTTGGTCGACGCGCGACGAGATCGACCACGGTGCGACGGCGCCGTCCGGGAAGCCGAGGCCGTCGTCGTCGATCTGGATGTGGAGCTCCGGGCCCTCGACGCGCGCCTCGATCGAGGCCGAGCGCGCGAACGCGTGGCGCCGGATGTTGCGCACGCCCTCGAGGAGGATCTGGAGCACGTGCTCCACCAGTGGCCCCGCGCCGGCGAACTCCGCCTTCACGGCGAAGTGCGTGTCGAAATCGAAGGATGGGGTCGCGGTCTCGTGATCGGCCAGCTCGCGGATGTAGGTGCGCAGCCCGTCGTACTCGCGGGTGATGTTCTTCTGCAGCTCCTCGAGGGTCGCCACCGCCTCGCCGTCGCGCCCACGCTTCACCAGCTCCTGGCAGCTGCCGAGGGTCAGGTTGGTGCCCGCCAGCGTCTGCACGCAGCCGTCGTGCAGCGCGCGCGCGATCTCGCTCCGCTCCTTGGCGCGCTCGAGCGCGGCCAGCTTGGCCTCGAGGTTCAGGCGGAGCCGGCCGAGGTAGGCCACCAGATAGCCGACGATCGCCAGATAGGCCGGGCGCAGGATGAGGACGGGGAGCTGCGTCGCACCGGGGCCGGACACGAGGATCAGGCTCATGTAGAGCCAGACGCTGACCGCGGTGACGATCATGGCGAAGCGGAACCCCCCCCGCACCCCGGCCCCGATCACCGCGAAGGCGAAGAAGACGTAGAAGGGGCTCGCGGCCCCCTGCGTGGAGAGCGCGATCAACGCGCCGAAGAGGATGTCGGCCCAGGTGGTGATGGCGACGATCCCGCGGGGCACCAGACCGATGACGAGGGAACCGTAGACCGCGAGGCTGTAGCCCAGGTACGCGCCGAGCACGGTGAGCGCCTGCGCGCCGACGCGGAACGTCGCGCCCTCGAAGCGGACGTCGGGGAGCAGGATCGGCACGACGGGATCGGCGTAGATCGCCGCCATGGCGAACAGCGACAGCAGGATGCGGCAGCGAGCGACCTTGCGCTCGATGTCGAGCCTGTCCTGGCTCATGGCGCGACCCTCCTGGAACGCGGGCATGCCTCGGAGTGTCGTCAGGGGGGCGGTCCAGGTCAAGCGACGCCCGGCCCCCCACCTCACGGTGCGGTGGCCGCGGGCGGCGGCTCCCGGTGCCGACCACGCCGGGCCCGCGCGCCGCGTGCCGCCGGTCTCCGCCGTGCACGGCCGTTCGTGATCCGCAGGGTCCCCTCGCCGAGCGTCTCGATCCGCGCCCGCGCGCTTCCACGCCCGACCATGCCGAGCGCCTGCGCGGCCGCGCGCGACACGTCGATCACGCGGCCACGAGCGAACGGCCCGCTGTCGTTGATGCGCACCACGGCCGATCGCCCGTTGCCGAGATTGGTCACGCGGACGCGCGTGCCGATGGGAAGCGTACGCGAGGCCGCCGTGAAGGCATGCTGGTCGAATCGCTCGCCGCTGGCGGTGCGCCTCCCCTGCAGCTCGGCCCCGTACCAGGACGCCGTGCCGACCTGGACGGGTTCCGGGGCCGGTGCGGGTGGACGATGCCGGGCGCACCCGGCCACGACAATGGTCGTCATGGCAAGCGCCCCGGCAAGGTTGCCTCGCGTGCGGGCGCGCTCCCGGGCTCGCGCTGCCCGGTCGTCGATGATGCGCCTCACGACCTGTAGTAACGGGCGACCAGCGTCATCAAGTCATCAAGGTCAATGGGCTTCTGGAGCGCTCCCTCGACGCCGAGCGCAGCCGCTTCACGATTGATGGGCAGCTCGGCCGACATGATGACGACCGGGATGGCGGAAAGGGAGGGGTCGCGCAGTTGCTCCGAGCGAAACCCACGCCCGTCCATTCGGGGCATCACGATGTCGAGCAAGATGAGACCCGGCGCGAGGTCCGAACGCAAGCGCGCGAGTCCTTCCTCCCCGTCTTCCGCCAGGACGGCGCGGTAGCCGTGCGTCGCCAGTGCGACTCCGAGCGCCTCCCGTGTGCCCCGGTCGTCGTCGATCACGAGGACTGGTGACGAGACGCGCATATACGGTGTCTGACCGAGCAAGGCTCGTGCCATAGGTCCGGATGCGCCAGGATGCCGCGAACGCTCCGCGAACGTACGCGAAGTCGCGCACCGGTTCCAGTAGCGAGCGGTATTCGTACGAGCTTGAACGACCCGAGGAGTTTCTTACATTGACGGCCGAGGAGCTTCTTACATGCCCCCCGCACCATCGCTACGCCAAGGGAGAAGCCGGCGCATGACGCCCTACCCTTCCCCGGAGTCTAACTCCGAGATGTGGCACCGGGTCAGCTTGAAGGCTGCGGCTAGAGAAGTACCATGCATAGTTGGTCGCGGCGGCTCCTGCTATCCGACCATCCGCGCGAAAGTCACCGAACTGCCGGACCAATCGCCGGGAATCACTCCGCTCTGGCGGGTGGTGGTGCCTCGCTGGACGACCCGAGCAGGGTAGTGTCCTAATTTGACGGGTGACGCTGCTTCGGACGTAGCGGACGCCTGTTCCACCACGAGATTGCCCAACCCACCAGAGCAGCAAGCAAGACGCCCGCCACGGCGACGACAATCCCGATTGGCTCTGTCAGCGGGTGCGTGTGCCAGAGCCTCGGGTTCAGCTCCCAGATGCTCATGGCTATCGCTCTCGGTGCTGAGCGGCGATGGATGCTCGCACCGCGTCCTGCGCGCTCTTGATCGGGTCCACGCCTAGGACCGCGACATAGCGCCGCCCACCCTCGTCCGTCTCGTGGCTCCAGGCGTAGGCGAGGCTGCCTTGGGGTGCCCCGTGACTGCGAACACCTCGACCATGCCCTCCCAGACGGTCTCGCCTCGGAATGTCTCGCGGACCGACTCCGACCGGAGGTGCGTGCTCTCCAGCCCGTGCAGGTCACGGATCGCCTGCTGTAGCCGCTCGATCTCCATTACGCGGCCATCTCTACCAGCTCCTTGACCGTCATGGGACTGCCCACCACGCCGGCCTCCATGGCGGGCGTACAGCGGATCGTCTTGTGGAAGCGGACGAAGTTGTAGTGGGTGAAGTGGAGGTCCATCGCGGCCTTCAGGTTCTCGATCTTCTTGCTGAAGCTTTCGGGCCAACCGCGGCGTCCGGCTACTGGTCGTCTACTACCGACGCCGGCAGTCCCGACGGCGCGTGGG
>WNEZ01006167.1_pt1 | contig 10522 bp, 8 predicted proteins | sample 5400521 | NCBI WGS metagenome assembly WNEZ01 (sample SAMN13153339, study PRJNA577476) | soil metagenome | isolation source: 120 cm saprolite under Douglas fir tree site 2 hole 1 replicate 1 | place: USA:California | collected 2015-04-18
CCATCGGAGAGCTCGAGCGGCTGCATAGACCTTTGTTCGACACCATCCACCAGCAGGGCGGGGTGAGGCTGCGCGGCGATGCCTTCGCCAAATGGGTCGCGGACTGGCTCGCGAAGCAGAACGTGGACATGGCCAAATATGACGCCGCTTTCCACTCGTTCTCGGTCGAAAGCAAGCTGCGCCGTGCGTCGCAGATGGGCCGCGCCTACCGACTCGACGGAGTACCGACTCTAGCCGTGCAGGGCCGCTACCTCGTCGTCGCGAGCACGTCGCGCAAGGCGATGCTGGCCACCGCTGACTTTCTCATCGGAGAAATCCGCAAGCAACTCGCAAAAGCAAAGCCCTAGCGTGGCGGCGCTTGCGCTCGAGCGAATGAAACTGCGAGGCCGCTTGAAGGTGGTCGACCATCTGGTGAAGCTCGCGCGCGAAGAGCGCTTCCGATAAGCGCCGCCTCCTGCCGTCCCGGTGTTACCCAGCCCCAAGGTTTTCATCACTGGCGCATCGAGCGGGATCGGCGCTGCACTCGCGGCGCACTACGCACGCGAGGGGGCGGTGCTCGGCCTGTGCGCGAGACGCCTAGCGCCCACACAGGCGCTCTTCTCAAGCTTGCGCTGCACCGGGTCCTGCTATCAGGTGGACGTGACCGACGCCACCAGCCTGCAGGCTGCGGCGGCGGATTTTACGGACGGGTTCGGAGTGCCCGATATCGTGATCGCGAATGCGGGCATCAGCGTCGGCACCTCAACCGAGAATCCTGAGGACCTTCCCACCTTCCGCAAGATCATGGATACCAACGTGTTCGGAATGGCTGTGACGTTTCAGCCGTTTGTTGCGCCGATGCGTGCGCGTGGTAGCGGCGCGCTGGTCGGCATCGCGAGCGTCGCCGGTTTTCGCGGGCTGCCCGGCGGAGGCGCTTACAGCGCTTCCAAATCGGCGGCAATCACGTATCTGGAGAGCCTGCGCGTGGAGCTCCACGGCTCGGGCGTGGCCGTGGTCACGATCTGTCCCGGCTATATCCGCACTGCAATGACCGCGTCGAACCGCTACCGAATGCCCTTCATCATGGACGCGGACGAGGCGGCGCGGCGCTTTGCACGAGCCATCGCCAGAAAGCGCCGCTTCACGGTCATCCCCTGGCAGATGGCGCTCGTTTCCTTTGCGCTTCGCCGCCTGCCGCGCTGGTTGTTCGACCGGTTGTTTGCGCGCGCGCCGCGAAAAGCGCGCGGTCTCCCCCCGTGAGCGGGGCGGAGGCGAGACTCGTCGACGCCGTGGGCACGCGGCACGCGCCGGCGCGCCGCGATGCGCGCATCGTGAGTCTGGTACCGAGCATTACGGAGCTCGTCTGCGATCTCGGGCTCGCGGCACAACTCGTAGGTCGAACCGGTTTCTGCGTCCATCCTCGCGAGGTCGTTCGCCGGATCCCTAAAGTCGGCGGCACCAAGGATGTCGATCTCGACAAGCTGCGCGCGCTGCGGCCCACCCACGTCATCCTCAATATCGACGAGAACAAGAAGGAGCACGCTCGCTCCATCGCAGAGTTCGTTCCCGAGCTGATCGTCACGCACCCGCTCGCGCCCATCGACAACCTGGCGCTCTACCGACTGATCGGCGGAATATTCGGGCGCGAGGACCAGGCCGAAGCGCTGTGCGGCGAATTCGAAGCAGCGTACGCGGCGCTGCAGACGGCGGCGCGCGCGTTTCCGCTCGATCGCGTGCTCTACCTGATATGGAAAAATCCCTGGATGACGGTATCGCGCGATACTTACGTTTCGCGGATGCTCGCCCTCGTAAAATGGGAAACCGTCCCGGCGGAGTGCACTGATCGCTACCCCAAGATTCAGCTCGACAGCGGGGTGCTCGACGGAGCCGACGCGGTGCTGCTGTCGAGCGAGCCGTATTCATTCCGCGAAGGACATCTCGCGGAGCTGCGCGCCGAGCCTTTACTCGCGAAGAAAAGGATCGCCCTCATCGACGGAGCGATGACCGCGTGGTACGGCAGCCGCGCTATCGAGGGTTTGGGGTATCTCCGGCGGTTCCGCGAGAGGCTCGGTCACTCTGCCGGATAATTCACCCGGGAGGCAGGCAGCTCAAGCGAGGACGCTCACATAAGACCCCGGAGCGTCTTCGAGGGCTTGGAGTGCCCCAGTGCCCGAGACGCGGGCCGGCACCCGGTCGGGCCCGTTCAGGCGGGCCACCCAGGCCAGCCAGTCGATCCACCACGAACCTTCGTTCAGGCTCGCCCCGGCCTGCCATTCCTCGGCCGATTCGGGGAGCTCGGATCCCGTCCAGTAGCCGTATTTTTTCTCCGACGGCGGATTCACGATGCCGGCAACATGCCCGGAGCCCCCGAGCACGAACCGGTTGGGTCCGGCGAGGATGCGCGCGCCCTTGTATGTCGATTTCCAGGGCGCGATGTGGTCCTCGAGGGCGGAAGCGAAATAGGCCGGGATCGCAATTTTCCTGAGGTCGATCGGCACGCCGCCCAGCTTGATGCCGCCGGCATCCTTGAGCCGGTTGGCGAGGTACATCTGGCGAAGGTAGAAGCTGTGCATCTTCGCCGGCATGCGAGTGGAATCGGAATTCCAGTAAAGGAGGTCGAACGGGAAGGGATCCTTGCCGAGCAAGTAGTTGTTGACGACGAACGACCAGACCAGGTCGTTCGCGCGCAGCATGTTGAAGGTGGCCGCCATCTCGGCACCCTCGAGGTAGCCGCGCTCTTGCATGCGGCGTTCCAGGTTTTCGACTTGCGCTTCGTCGATGAACACCCCGAGCTCGCCGGGGATGGAAAAATCGAGCAGCGATGCGAGGAACGTCCCCGAGGTCGCGCGTCGGTCGCCTTTCTCCGCCATCCACGCAAGCGTGGCGCCGAGCAGCGTTCCTCCGAGGCAGTAACCGATGATGTTGACCCCGTTCTCACCGGTCGCCTGGCCGATCGCATCGAGCGCCGCAAGCGGCCCCTCGAACATGTAATTCTCGAAGGTCTTGCCTGCATAGCGCCCGTCCGGATTGACCCACGAGATCACGAACACCGTGTGGCCCTGGTCGACGGACCAACGGACAAAGGAATTTTTCTCGCGTAGATCGAGGATGTAATACTTGTTGATCCACGGGGGGATGATAAGAAGCGGCTGCCTGAATACATTTTCGGTGCTCGGTGCATACTGGATGAGCTGCATCAACTCGTTCTGAAAAACCACCTTGCCGGGGGTGGTGGCAACATTCACGCCGAGCTTGAACGCCTTTTCGTCCGCCATGCGGATGCCGCCGCGCTCGATGTCGGCCAGGAGGTTGTTCAAGCCGCGGACCAAATTCTGCCCGCCGGACTGCAGGGTTTCACGCAGCACCTGCGGGTTGGTGAGAGCGAAGTTCGACGGCGACAGCGCGTCAATGTATTGGCGCGTGTAGAAGTTCACTTTCTTGCTTGTCTCTTCCGGCAGGTCCTCGACCGACGCTACGGCGTCGTGAAGATGGCGCGCGGCGATGAGGTAGGATTGCTTGATGTAGTCGAACAGGAACTGATCCTGCCAGTCCGCCTCGCGAAAGCGGTTGTCGCCTTGGGCAGGCACGGCGACGGGCCTGGCTTCCTTTCCCAACATGCGCAGTACGGTCGACTGCCAGAGAGCGACGTGGTCCCAGAACATCTTCGTCTGCATCTCCGCGAGCTTCCAGGGCTTGGCCAGCATGCGTGCATAAAGGTCCATGAATGCCCGGGCGATTCCGAATTCGTCGCTGGTGGCGACGCCTTGGCCGCCGGCTTGACGCTGCAGAAACTCCCCCATGAGGCGGCTGGAGCGCTCCGCCACCTCGGCGAATACTTTCGCGCTCTGGGCGGGATCGGGCGGGGGCCGCGTCGCTGGCATGTTGCTAGTTTTTAGCGTAGCGAATGACGCCATCGGCGCCGACGGAACGCTTCAAGCGCCCCTCGTGATGGAGAAGGTGGAGATGAGCCATCGCCTCGCCCATGGCGAAAAAAAGCTGATGCGCGTCGAGCTTGCGGCGAAACAGCGTATCGAGCACGTCCGCTGCTGCCCTAGGCGTATCGCAGGCTTCATGCAGCTCGGCGAGCCGCAGGCGGTGATGCTCCTGGAGCTGCCCGATGCGCTCGCGCAAACCTCCGAACGGCAGCCCGTGCGAGGGCAACGTGAGCGTCGTCGCGGGCAACCCGGCGTAGCGGGATAACGAGTCGAGGAAAAGCGCGAGCGGGTTCCCCTCCGGCTCGTTCGCCCAAACGCTGACGTTGGTCGAAATCCTGGGGAGCACCATGTCGCCGGAGATGAGGACGCCGAGCTCCTCGCAGTAGAGCGCGGCGTGCTCGGGGGCATGGCCGTACCCCATGACGACACTCCAGAGGCGGCCGCCGATGCGATGCGCCTGCCTGTCCATCAACCGCCGGTATACGGAGGGAAAGCCGGGCACCCGGCTGCGGTAGTTGCTGCGGCGTTGCTGCATCAGCGTCAGCTTCTCTCCGGCGAGCCCGTTGCGCTCGAACATCGCTATGATGTTGTCGAAGCCGAAACCCGCGCTTCCTTCGCGCATCGCGTGCGCGGCGAAATACTCGGCCTGCGGCATCCAGAAATCGGCGCCGGTGCGCTCGGTCAGCCACGACGCCAGACCCGCGTGGTCGGGATGATGGTGCGTGACGACGAGGCGCCTGATCGGGCGCTCCGCGATGCGTCCGGCGAAGATGCGCTCCCACAGCGCGCGCGTGGCGTCGTCGCCGATACCGCAGTCGATGAAGGTCCAGCCGTCGCCGTCCTCGAGGAGCCAAAGATTGATGTGATCGAGCGCAAACGGCAGCGGCATGCGCAGCCAGTGCACGCCAGGCGCGACCTGCAGCGTCTCGCCTGGCGCCGGCGGCGCGGCATGCGGATATTCCAGGATGGATTCGGGGGTCACGCGCTTTGGATGGCGCGAGGAGGTCGGAGTAGAATCCGGAGCTTCCCGCGGCGAAAGGTGCGAATTCTCGCAGATTATGGCCCCGCCCGCCACAAAACCGTCCGACTGCGCTTGAGCATTTTCGCCGATGAACAAACCCGCCGAAACCTACAGCATCGCCGACCTCGCGCGCGAGTTCGACGTGACCCATCGCGCAATCCGCTTCTACGAGGACGAAGGCCTGCTCAGCCCCGGGCGCGAGGGCACGCGGCGCGTCTATTCCAAGCGCGACTGGGTGCGCCTGAAGCTGATCCTGCGCGGGAAGCGGCTCGGCTTCTCCCTCGCCGAGGTACACGAGATGCTCGAGCTCTACGATTCTGCGCCGGACGAGCGGCCGCAGCTGGAGAAGTTCGTCGCCGCGCTCGCCGCCCGCCGCGAGCAGCTCGAGCGCCAGCGCGAAGAGATCGAGGAGGTGCTCTCCGAGATCCGCGCGTTCGAGCGCCAGTCGCGCAAGATCCTCGTGAGCGCACGGCGCCGCAGGCCGCCCGCCCGCGCCCGGCACCCTCGAGGTCCGTGATTGACGTTTACGTAAACGTAAAGTAAAGTCCTTTTTCCCCCTGGAGCTCCCCGAATGGATCGAGCCCGCAACCTTTCCGGCGGTACCCCGGCGATCGAGTTGCCTGGATTGCGCTTCGCTCTTGGCGAGGACATCGACATGCTGCGCGCCACGGCGCGCGGCTTCGCTCAGGCCGAGATCGCCCCGCGCGCCGCCGAGATCGACCGCTCCAACCAGTTCCCCTCCGATCTGTGGAAGAAGATGGGCGCGCTCGGGCTTCTCGGTGTCACCGTGGACGAGGCGTACGGCGGTACCCTGATGGGTTATGCGGCGCATATCGTCGCGATGGAGGAAATCAGCCGGGCTTCGGCATCAGTGGGCCTGTCCTACGGCGCGCACTCCAATCTCTGCGTCAACCAGATCCGCAGGAACGGGACCGAGGCTCAGAAGCGCAAATACCTGCCGAAGCTCGTCGCAGGCGAGTGGGTCGGCGCGCTCGCCATGTCCGAGCCCGGTTCGGGCTCGGACGTCGTCTCGATGAAAACCCGGGCCGAATATCGCAAGGGCAAGTTCGTCCTGAACGGCAGCAAGATGTGGATCACCAACGGCCCGGATGCCGACGTGCTCGTGGTCTACGCCAAGACCGACGCCGACGCCGGCCCGAGGGGACTCACCGCCTTCATCGTCGAGAAAAGCTTCAAGGGCTTTTCCACGGCGCAAAAGCTCGACAAGCTGGGCATGCGCGGCTCGAACACCTGCGAACTGGTGTTTCGGGACTGCGAGGTGCCGGAGGAGAACGTGCTTTCGGAGCCCGGGCGCGGCGTGAACGTCCTGATGTCAGGACTGGATTACGAGCGGGCGGTACTCGCCGGCGGCCCCCTGGGCATCATGCAGGCCTGCATGGACGTGGTCGTCCCGTACCTCCATGAGCGAAAGCAATTCGGCCAGCCGATCGGCGAGTTTCAGCTGATGCAGGGAAAGCTCGCCGACATGTACACGACGCTCAACGCCTGCCGCGCCTACGTCTACGCGGTCGGGCGGGCCTGCGACCGCAACGAAACCACGCGTAAGGACGCAGCCGGCGCGATTCTCTACGCTGCGGAAAAAGCCACCTGGATGGCTGGCGAAGCAATCCAGTGCCTGGGCGGGATGGGCTACATCAACGAAACACCGACCGGGCGCCTGTGGCGCGACGCCAAGCTCTACGAGATCGGCGCAGGAACTTCCGAGATCCGCCGTTGGCTGATCGGGCGGGAGCTGTTTTCAGAGACGTCTTGAGCGCGTCGAATGCAGATCTGCGGATATGTGCCGGGGAGCATCGGTCGCATGGTCGAGCTGCACGGCCGCTACTATGCGCGCGAGTGGCGCTTCGGGCCCTACTTCGAAGCGAAGGTTGCGAGCGAGCTTGGGGAGCTTCTCGCGCGCCTCGATCCAGAGCGCGACGGCTTCTGGATCGCCGCCGAGGACGATGAAATCGTCGGCGGCATCGCCATCGATGGCTCCCACACGCGTGAAGCCGCCCGGCTGCGTTTTTTCATCGTCGACGACGCTCACCGTGAGGCGGGACTCGGCGAGCAGCTCATGTGCACTGCGTTGGATTTTTGCCGCGACGCAGGGCACCGACGCGTTTTTCTCACTACATTCGCGGGACTGGACGCGGCGCGCAAACTCTACGAACGCCACGGCTTCATGCTCACCGAGGAACGGCCGCGCCGGACCTGGGGAGTCGAAGTCACTGAACAGAGATTCGACCTTCATATCACTCACTCAAGGACACCGACATGTTGAACGATCCCGTTGTCATCGTTTCTGCCGCAAGAACACCCATGGGCGCCTTTCAGGGTGAATTGAAGGATTTCTCGGCTCCGCAGCTCGGCGCAGCAGCAATCCGCGCTGCGGTCGAGCGTGCCGGCATCAAGCCCGATCAAGTGCAGGAAGCGATCATGGGCTGCGTCCTTCCCGCCGGTCAGGGCCAGGCGCCGGCGCGCCAGGCGAGCTTGGGCGCGGGCCTGCCGCTTTCCACCGGCTGCACCACGGTGAACAAGATGTGCGGCTCGGGCATGAAAGCGGCGATGTTCGCTCACGACATGCTTGCCGCCGGGACCAACGAGATCATGATCGCGGGCGGCATGGAATCGATGACCAACGCCCCCTATCTGCTTCCGAAGGCGCGCTCGGGTTACCGCATGGGTCATCAGCAGGTCGTCGACCACATGTTCCTCGACGGACTGGAGGACGCCTACGACAAAGGCAAATTGATGGGCAACTTCGCCGAGGACTGCGCAGCGAAGTACGGCTTCACCCGGGAGGAACAGGACAAATTCGCGATCGCATCGCTCGAGCGCGCCCAAGCCGCCAGCAAGAACGGCGCTTTCGCCTGGGAGATCACCCCGCTGGCGATCAAGGCGGGGAAAAACGAGCGCTTCATGGAGCAGGACGAGCCGCCGTTCAAGGCCAATTTCGAGAAGATCCCGACGCTGAAGCCCGCGTTCCGCAAGGACGGCACGGTGACCGCGGCGAATTCGAGCTCGATTTCAGACGGGGCGGCGGCGCTGGTCATGATGCGCCGTTCCACCGCGGGAAAACTGGGCCTCGCGCCGCTGGCGGTGGTGGTCGGCCACAGCACGCATTCCCAGGAGCCGGGATGGTTCACTACCGCGCCGGTGGGCGCGATCAAAAAGCTCTTCGATGCGACCGGCTGGAGCGCCGGCAAAGTCGATCTCTACGAGATCAACGAGGCCTTCGCGGTGGTCACCATGGCTGCGATGAAAGAGCACGGCTTGCCCCACGAGCGGGTCAACATTCACGGCGGCGCCTGCGCGCTCGGCCACCCGATCGGCGCCTCGGGCGCGCGCATCCTCGTCACCCTGATCGGCGCGCTGAGGAAGAACGGAGGCAAGCGCGGCATCGCGAGCCTGTGCATCGGCGGGGGCGAAGCGACCGCCATGGCCATCGAGATTGCGTGATGCCGAATCCGATCGAGTTCTATTTCGATTTTTCCTCGCCGTACGGCTACATCGCGAGCGACAAGATCGATGCGCTCGCTGCGAAACATGGACGCCAGGTGACCTGGAAGCCGTTCCTGCTCGGAGTCGCGTTCAAAACGACCGGCGGCGCGCCGCTGCCCACCATACCGATCAAGGGCAAGTATCACTTGCGCGACATGATCCGAACGGCCAAATATCACGGGGTTCCCTACCGCCACCCCACGGTTTTTCCCATTTCCTCGGTTTCCCCCTGCCGCGCTTTCTACTGGCTGGACGCAGAAGAACCCGGGCGCGCGAAGGATCTCGCCAGGGCGCTCTACCGTGCTTACTTCGTCGACGATGTGGACATTTCGGGTGCTGACAACACCGTCTCCGTCTGCGCGAAGCTCGGCCTCGCGGCCGACGAAGTCCGCACCGGCATCAGCGATCAGGCGATCAAAGACCGCACCAGGACCGAGGTGGACAAGGCGATTGCCCGCGGCGCTTTCGGCTCGCCCTACATCATCGTCGACGGCGAGCCCTTTTGGGGCTCGGACAGGCTGGATCAGATCGACAAGTGGCTTGCCACCGGCGGCTGGTGAAATGCCCGTCATCAAGAGCAGGCTGAACCCGCGCTCGGAGGAATTCCAGCAGAACGCCGCGGCGTTGGCCGCGCTGGTCGCGGATCTGCGCGCCAAGGTCGAGCGCGCCGCGCAGGGCGGCGACGAGCCGGCGCGCGCCAAGCACGTGGCCCGCGGAAAGCTGCTGCCGCGCGAGCGCTTGCGCTTGCTCCTCGACCCGGGGTCGCCGTTCCTCGAGCTTTCGCAGCTCGCCGCTTTCGGCGTGTACGAGGACGACGCGCCGGGTGCGGGCATCATCACCGGCGTAGGCCGCGTCTCGGGCAGGGAGTGCGTGGTGGTCGTGAACGACGCCACGGTCAAGGGCGGAACCTACTACCCCATCACGGTGAAGAAGCACCTGCGCGCGCAGGAGATCGCGTTGCAGAACCGGCTTCCCTGCCTCTACCTCGTCGACTCGGGCGGTGCGTTCCTGCCGGAGCAGGACAAGGTTTTTCCCGGCCGTGAGCACTTCGGCCGCATCTTTTACAACCAGGCGATCATGTCGGCTGCCGGAATTCCGCAGATCGCCGCGGTGATGGGCTCGTGCACCGCCGGTGGTGCTTACGTCCCCGCGATGTCCGACGAATCCATCATCGTCAAAGGACAGGGAACGATTTTTCTCGGCGGGCCGCCGCTCGTGAAAGCTGCGACCGGGGAAATCGTCTCGCCGGAAGAGCTCGGCGGCGCGGAGGTGCATGCGCGACAATCGGGCGTCGCCGATCACTACGCGCAAAACGACATCCACGCGCTCGCGATCGCCCGCGCCATCGTCGCCAACCTCGGCAGCGCGAAAAACGTGAGCCTCGCCCTGCGCGAGCCGGCCGAGCCGCTCTACCCCGCCGAAGAATTGCACGGGGTCATCCCCGAAGACAAGCGCAAGCCCTACGACGTGCGAGAGGTGGTCGCGCGCATCGTCGACGGAAGCGAGCTCGACGAGTTCAAGGCGGATTACGGCACCACCTTGTTGACCGGGTTCGCGCGCATCTGGGGCTACCCGATCGGCATCGTCGCCAACAACGGGATCCTGTTTTCCGAATCTGCGCTGAAAGGCACGCACTTCATCGAGCTCGCCAGCCAGCGCGGGGTTCCGCTCATTTTCCTCCAGAACATCACAGGCTTCATGGTGGGGAAAAAGTACGAGGCGGGCGGCATCGCCAAGGACGGCGCCAAGATGGTGACCGCGGTCTCATGCAGCCGGGTACCGAAATTCACCGTCATCATCGGCGGCTCGTTCGGCGCAGGCAACTACGGCATGTGCGGGCGCGCTTTTGGACCGCGTTTCCTTTGGATGTGGCCGAACGCCCGCATCTCGGTGATGGGCGGGGAGCAGGCGGCTTCCGTCCTCGCCACGGTGAAGCGGGATGGCATCGAGGCGAAGGGCGGCGCCTGGAGCAAGGCGGAGGAGGAGGAGTTCAAGCATCCCATCCTCGACCAGTACGAGCGGCAGGGGCACCCCTACTACGCCACCGCGCGGCTTTGGGACGATGGAGTGATCGCGCCCGAGG
>WNEZ01006170.1_pt1 | contig 10522 bp, 9 predicted proteins | sample 5400521 | NCBI WGS metagenome assembly WNEZ01 (sample SAMN13153339, study PRJNA577476) | soil metagenome | isolation source: 120 cm saprolite under Douglas fir tree site 2 hole 1 replicate 1 | place: USA:California | collected 2015-04-18
CGTAGAAGATGCGGTCGCCGATCTCGGCGCGATCATCCGCGAAGTCCCGGTCACACCCGCGCGACTGTTCGCCGCCCTCTCTCGATAGCCCCGGCTCTCCGGCCGGCGTCAGACTCCGAGACGCTCGCGTGTCACCCTGGCAGGGTCAGCCTGGTCCGCCGCACGGTGAAAGCCGCGAGATTTCGTACATCTCGGTTGGCAGCCACCTTGCGTACAGGACTCTCGGCGCCATAACGGCCGGGAGCGTCCCACGCACACGTGCGCGGAGGTGCAGAGAATTGGCCAGATTCGCCAAAGATCCCGCCAGCAACCAGGAAGCCGCGGTCGTCGACTCGCTCATCAGAAAGCTGCGGCCCTTCGATCACTCGTACGTGTCGGAGCGGGCGTCGACGATCGGCGCGCGACCGCTCTCGCGAACGCGACCGATCCAGGCCGCGATGTCGCCCGCGGCCGTCTGGTCCGGCGTCGGCCTCGGCGTCCTGCTCGGCGCGGCCCTGCCCCAGTGGCCCTACGCGCGCGCCTGCGGGTGGTGGCTCGGCCTTTACATGGTCGCGGTCGCGACGGTTGTGGTGGCGGGAATCTGGGGCGCCCGGCTTTCGTGGAAGAGCCGGCTCGGCTTGGCGCATGTCATCGCGGTGTGCACGATCATCTGGGGGCTCGCCCTCACGGCGCAGGACGTCCTGCCACGCGTCGGCTACGCGAAGGCGCGGGTCGCCTGGCGGTGCCACGACGGCCATGCGACTGCGCCGAGCCCGACGCGACTTGCCGCGTTGAAGCAACGCGTCGACGCCGGCATGATCAGCCTCGTCCGGTAGCGCTCGCTCGACCCTCACTCTCGCGTTCTGGGATCGAGCGCATCACGCACGGCATCACCGACGAAGTTCAATCCCACGACCGTCACGAAGAGCGCCGCGCCCGGCCCGAAAACGATCCAGGGCGCCTGCTGAAGATAGCCGCGGCCCGCGTTGATCATGCTGCCCCACGAAGCCTCCGGTGGCTGGATGCCGAGCCCCAGGAACGAGAGCGACGCCTCGGCGAGGATGGCGAAGGCCACGCTCAGCGACGCCTGGACGATGATCGGGTTGATCGCGTTCGGCACCACGTGCCGCGCCGCGACGCGCCAGCCGGGCGCGCCCAGCGCGCGCGCCGCATCGACGTAGTCGCGCGCGGTGATGGTCAGCACCTGGCCCCGCATGAGCCGAGCGAACGTAGGTGTGTAGACGACGCCGAGCGCCAGCAGCACGCCGGTGAGGCCGGCTCCCAGCATTGCGCCGAGCGCCAGGGCCAACACCAGCGGCGGGAACGAGAGCACCGCGTCCATCACTCGCATCACCACTGCGTCGACTCGCCCGCCGCAGTAGCCGGCCAGGATACCGAGCAGGCTTCCCACGAGCCCTGCGAGCGCGACCGAGACGAGCCCGGCCACCAGCGAGACGCGCGTGCCCCAGATCACTCGCGAGAGCACGTCGCGGCCCACGTTGTCCGTGCCGAGGAGATGGTCCCGCCCAGGCGGGGCCAGGGTGTTGCCGAGATTCTGGGCGAGCGGATCATGAGGGGCTACGAGCGGTGCCCCCAGCGCGATCAGTACCGCCCACAGCATGACCGCGGCGCCGAACGGGGCCAGCCGGGTGCGCGCCGCGCGCCGCAGAATCTTCCAGCGTTGCGCGCGGACCGGCTGCGACGCCGTACGCGTCAGGCCGGCGGTCCCGTCAGCGAGATCGGATTCGCGGGTCGATCCAGCCATAGAGGACGTCGACGACCAGGTTGCTCAGGATGAATCCCACGGCGATCAGCAGGACGACGCCCTGCACGAGCGGGTAGTCCCGCGCGAAGACCGCGTCGACCACGAGGCGCCCGACACCCGGCAGCGCGAAGACGTATTCCGTGATGACGGCGCCGCCGATCAAAGTCCCGAGCTGGAGGCCGAGCACGGTGACGACGGGGATCAGCGCGTTTTTCAGGACGTGGCTCCAGATGACTCGCCACTCCGAGAGCCCCTTGGCGCGCGCGGTGCGCACGTAGTCCTCGGCCAGGGCCTCGAGCAGGCTCGAGCGCAGGGTGCGTGTGACGACGGCGGCCAGCGCGAGCCCCAGAGTGATTCCCGGAAGCGCCAGTGACCGTAGACCGTTCCACGGCTCCTCGAGCGGGTCGGTGTACCCGGAGATCGGCAGCCAACGCAAGGTCACGCCGAAGAAGTAGATCAGGAGCAGCGCCAGCAGGAAGTTCGGCATGCAGATCCCGAACAGCGCGAACGTCGCGCCGGCGCGGTCGATCGACGTGTTGCGACGGACCGCGGATACGATCCCGACCGGGAAGGCGACGACCAGCGAGATGGTCATCGCCGCGAACGCCAGCTCGAGGCTCGGCCGCAGCCGGCGGCTCACGTTCTCGATGACGGGCTCGCCGTTGCGGATCGAGCGCCCGAGGTCGCCCCGCAGCAGACGGCCCATCCAGGCCGCGTACTGGACGTGGAGGGGCCGGTCGAGACCGAGCTCGCGCCGCAGGTGCTCCTTGACCGTGGCGTCGACCGACTCCGCCATCATGACGTCGATCGGATCGCCCGGGGTCAGATGGAGGAGCAGGAACACGCCGGCCGTGACCAGGAGCAGGACCGGAATGGTCGCGCCCAGCCGGCGCAGGACGAGCTGACCCATCACGCGGTCATCGGACCGCGAGACGTTACTGAAGCCATACGTCCTTGAACCGCATCATCCCGTCGGGAATCGGCTCGTAGCCCTGGACCTTCGGACTGAAGGCTTTGGGTTCGATGGGATGGACGATGAAGACCATCGGCAGCTCTTCCTGGAGGATCTTCGTCAGGTCGCTGAAGAGCTTCTTGCGCTCGGCCTGACTCGACGCCTCGCGACTCCGGTCGAGCAGGGCATCGATCTGGGGATTCGAGATGCTCGACCAGTTGAGCGACGTGCCCTGCGTGGTCTTGTAGAACTGGTACGTGTTGCCGTCCGGGTCCGGGCGGCCGCTCCACTGATAGCTGATCATCTCGAAGTTCTTGCTGTTGCCGTCGGAGATCAGGGTGGCCGAGTCGACCAGCTTGATCTTCATGTTGATGCCGGCCTCGCGCAGCTGGGCCTGGATCACCTCGGCCTCCTGGACGTTGATCGGGATGTTGTTGGTCGTCATGGTGAACGTGAAGCCGTTCGGCTGGCCGCCCTCGGCCAGCTTGGCCTTCACGCGGGCCAGGTCGCGCTTGATCGGCGCGATGCTCCGGTCGTACGCCCAGCTCGTCGGCGGGATCGGGCCGTTGGCCGGCACACCGACGTTCAGCCACACACCCTTGACGATCTGCTCGAGATCCAGCGAGTAGGCCACCGCCTGCCTGAGCGCCTTGGTCGCGAAGGGCGGCCGCGCGTGGTTGAGCTGGTACGCGAAGTCCGCCAGCGATGGCACGTCCACGACGACGACGTTCCGGTCGGCCTTGACCGCCGCGACGTCACGCGGCTGAACGTAGTCCATCACGTCGATCTCGCCGGTCTGGAGACTCTGCAGCTTCACGGTGTCGTCGGGGATCGGCCGGTAGCGAACCCGGTCGAGATAAGGTCCGCCCTGCTTGTTCCAGTAGTTCTCGTTGCGCTTGATCAGGATGTGGTCGTCCTTCACCCACTCGACGAACTCGAACGGCCCGGTACCCGCCCCCTTGGCGTTCCGCTCGAGCTCACCGCCGCGCTCCTGCGCGACTTTGGGTGAGACCATCATCCCCGCGCGATCGGTCAGGGTGGCCAGCAACGCCGCGTCCGGCCGCTTCAAGTTGACCTTGATCGTGTAGGCGTCGACCACGTCGACCGAGTCGATGCTGGCGACCTCGCCCTTGCGGACCGATTTCGGCTCGGTCTTCATGCGATTGAAGTTGAAGCGGGCGGCCTCGGCGTTGAAGTCAGTTCCGTCGTGGAACTTCACACCCCGCCGCAGCTTGAAGATGACCGTCTTGGAATCCGGCTGCTGCCAGGACTCGGCCAGGCCGGGCTTGATCCCGAGCTTGACGTCGAGCGTCACCAGCGGCTCGTAGATGTTGTGGTAGACCTGCCGGTCGATCTTGCTGCCCGAGAAATGCGGGTCCATCGTGGCCGCTTCGATGTAAAAGCCGACCCGGAGCGTGCCGCCCTTCCTGGGCGCGTCGGCGGCGATCGCCGAGCGCGGATCGACGGGCGTCAGCGACACGCCCGAGGCGACCGCGCACACCAGGAGAAAGTCTCGGCGCGACACGCTGAGCGCGGTGCGCGAGTTCGTCGTGGCCATCGCGTTTCCTCCGAGAGTCGAGAGTTGCCGTGAGGCGCGAACGAGTATACCCTGCCGGCCGTGGCAATCAGCGTTCGGAGGACTGACATGAAGCTCGGTATCTGCCTGCCGCATTACGGCCGTCCGATCGAGGTCGGACGGATGCTCGAAGTCGTGCGCCGCGCCGAGGAGCGTGGCCTGGACTCGGTGTGGGTCACGGATCACGTCATCGTGCCGGAGCAGGCCAGCGTTATCTACCGAGAGGACATGCTGGATCCGCTGGCGGTCCTGCCGTGGCTCGCCGGAGTGACGAATCGAGTCGCGCTGGGCACGAGCGTGGTGATCCTGCCCTATCGATCCCCGATCCCGGTCGCGAAGCTCCTGGCCAGCGTCGACGTCCTCTCGGGCGGTCGCTTGATCGTCGGAGCCGCCATTGGTTGGCTCGAGGGCGAATTCGAAACCCTCGGCGTGCCCTTCAAGGAGCGCGCGAGCCGGAGCGACGAGGCGCTCGAGCTCATGCGCGCCCTCTGGACGCAGGAGCATCCCAAGATCCAGACGAAGCGGCACCGCGTGCAGGACGTCGTCGCCTCACCGATGCCGATCCAGAAGCCACGCCCGCCGCTCTATATCGGCGGCAGCAGCGACGGCGCCTATCGTCGGGTCGCGCGGCTCGGCGACGGCTGGCATGCCAGCTCGATGAACCACGACGCGTTCCGGCAGGGCGCCGACACGGTCCGGCGCGCATGGTCAGACGCCGGACGCGAGGGCTCACCGTTTTTCTCACTCAGGATTCCCATTCTGGTTGCTGGCGTCCATCGGCCCGCGGTGGATATGAGCCTCATCCGCGGCCGCCATACGCTGAACGGTTCCGCGAAGCAGATCGCCGACGAGCTACGCGGCTTCAAGGCTCTCGGCTGCGGTCACGTTGCGCTCGAGGTGTCGTACTCGACGTTCCCGGCGATCCTCGAAACGATCGACCTCGTCGCCGAGAAGATTCGCCCGCAGCTCGCTGACTGAGCGCGCGCCGGACGGCTCACGCGACCGGCGCGGCCGCGGGCGGCAGGGTCGGGGCGCGCCCGGTGAGCGCGCGGAAGTGCTTCAGGACTCGATCGGTGTACGCCGACTCGAAGAGGACGTTCGGCGCGGTCCCGCCGGCGGGCGCGCCGCGAAGCTCACCGGCGCGGACGAGCGCCTTCATGCACGCAGCGGCCTCGTAGTACGCGAGCTGTTCCTGATCGAGCGGGCGGCGTCGACGGTAGTGACGAAGATAGCCGCTGACCAGAAGCGGGCGCGCCGTGTTCGCCAGCCATCGAAGCGGCGCCGCGAGACCGGAGACCTCCAGCGGCACGAGCTTGAGGATCACCAGGGTTGTCGCGACGTCGAACGCGGGATCGGCGACGATCGCATGGGGCCAGTCGAGCACGCCCGTGACTCGGCCGGCCGCCATCAAAATGTTGTAGGGATGGAAATCGCCGTGGCAGATGGCGCGCGGCTCGGGGCGGGGCGGACGGCGTCGGACTAGCCATTCGAACCCGGGCGCGAGCCCGCTGAGCTGGCCACGCGAGGCGCGATCGGCCAGATGCGCGAGGTGAGCGTCAAACGTGAAACTCTTGGGCTCTAGCCCTTCGCGAGTTACAGCTCGGAGGAACGCCACGGGATCGAGATCGTGAAGACGCGCCTGGAGCTCGGCGACCACGCTCGCCATGGCGCGGATGCTGACCTTCGGTAGCGGCTGGCCGGCGAGCCGTTCCATGATCAGGAAAGGTCCGCCCAGGAGCGTCGAGTCGGCGCTCGCGAGCAAGACGCGCGGCGCCGGGTAGCCGAGCTCGGCGAGCGCGTTCTGGATCGTCCGCTCACGCAGCGCCCGCGCGGGATCGTGATGCGCGTCGAGCAGCCGGAGAATCAGCGAACCGGCGAAGGCCGGTGGCGCCCCGGCCAGGCGAAAGGCGAAGATCTGCGTGTCGAAGCCGCCGGTCAGGCGGGTCGGGCGCTCGGCGAGCTCCAGCCGTGGCTCACCGAGCGTCTTCCGCAGATGGTCGCGAAGCCGGGCGTCGAGGTCCTCCACCCGGGGCGCGTGCTCTAGCGGCCGACGCCGGCCGTCTCGTCGGCGTTCGCGTCTTCGCGGAAGTACGGCATGACCTCTTCGGCGAAGAGCTGCATCATCTCGAGCGTCTGCTCGTGGCTTGGACCGGTCATCCCCGAGCAGAGGATGCCGGCCCGAAGGTCGTCCGAGAACACGCGCAGCTTGTCGCGCACGGTGGCCGGGCTGCCGTAGATCAGATAGCCTTCGCGGTCGGCCTCTTCGAATTCGAGCTCGCTGGGCAACTTCGGGGGGTTCGCGAGCTGACGCCGGAGTGACGCCTCGGTCATATAGCCGGGAGGCCGCCAGAAGGGCGGATGCATGCGCAGGCCGACGTTGAACACCCACATGACGTGCTTCTTCGCGATCTCTCGCGCCTTCGCGTCGTTCTCGGCGACGACGATCGGCACGTTCACGGTGAGCTGGTAGCGGCTGGCCTTGTAGCCGTTGCGCTCGCAGGCCTCGCGGTACTCGCCGTAGATCTGCGCGATCCGCTTGATCGGCGTGAAGACCATCAAGTACGGGAAGCGCCGCTTGGCCGCCCATTCGACCGTCTCGCTCGAGCCCTGCGACGGGCACCAGACCGGCGGATGCGGCTTCTGGATCGGCCGCGGCCACGGGTTCACGTACGGGTAGCGATAGAACCGGCCGTCGAAGGGGAAGGGCCCTTCTTCCGTCCAGGCGCGCAGGATCAGCTCGGCGGCCTCGTAGAAGCGATCGCGCGAGTGCGTCGGATTGACTCCGGTCGAAAAATACTCGGCGCTGATGCCACGGACGAACCCGGAGATGACGCGTCCGCCGGAGGCGACGTCGAGCATCGCGATCTCCTCGGCGATGCGCAGCGGGTTCTCGCGGAGCGGCAGCCCGTTGCCGAGGACCGCGATCTTCGCTTTGGATGTCCGGCGCACCAGCATCGCCGCCATCACGTTGGGGCTTGGCATCGTGCCGTAGCAGTTCTGGTGATGCTCGTTGACGCAGAGACCGTCCCAGCCGAGCCGCTCGGCCTGCTCGAGCTGATCGAGGTACTGGTTGTAGAGCGTGTGGCCCACCGCGGGGTCGTAGTGGCGGTTCGAGAGCGTCACCCACGACGACGGCGCGTCGTGCTCCATGATGTAGGGCATCAAGTGGAAGTAATAGAACTTCACCCCGAGCCCTCCCGGAGGCGACGGAACTCGCTGATCGCCTCCGCCACCGCGTCGGGCTCCTCCAGGTGCGGCACGTGGCCCGAATCGGCGAACACGCGCAGGCGCGCGCCCAGGATCTCCCTGGCCCACGTCTCGCCGCACGGTACCAGCGGCGCCAGCCGGTCGTGGGCGCCCCAGCAGAGCAAGGTGGGCGCGCTGATGCGGCCGAGCCGGCGACGGAGGAGCGGATTGTAGAGATACGGATTCCAGCTCACGCGCGCGAGCGCGGTCCCCTGGCGGTACTGGAGCGCCAGGGTCTCGACCGACTGGTCGGGCGGCGCCAGAGCGAGCGCCGCCATCGGGTTCTGGAAGAGCGTCGCGACGATCTCGGGAATATCCATCCCGAACAGGAACGGATAGATCCAGCCGTCGACCCGGATGCCGACCGGGTCGATCAGCACGAGCGACGCGAGCCGGTGCGACGCCATCGTCGCGACCTCCGCGGCGATCCAGCCGCCGAAGGAGGCGCCGACCAGGTGCGCGCGCTCGAGTCCGAGCCGGTCGAGCAGGTCGAGATAGTGGAAGGCCAGGTCCGAGATGTGCTCGATCCACTCGGCGGCGGGCGAGCCGCCGTGGCCGGGGTGGCTCGGGAAGTACACGCTGAAATCTTTCGCGAGGCGCTCCTGGAACGCGAGCCACCGTCCGGCGCCGCCGGCGCCGTGCAGGAACAAGAGCGGCGGTCCGGAGCCGTCTTGCAGCATCTGGATCGGGGTCCCGCGGATCGAGAGCTCGTGCGCCGTCGGCATCTCAGCCGATGAAGAGACCGCCGTTCGGCGACAGCCACTGCCCGGTGAAGAACGAGCTGTCGTCGGACACGAGGAAGAGCGCCGTGGCCGCGACCTCCTCCGGCTCGCCGGTGCGCCGGAGCGGCGTGCGGGCGATCACGGCCGCTCGGATCAGCGGCGACATCCGCTCGGTCATCGGCGTGTCGATGTAGCCCGGGCAGATCGCGTTCACCCGGATCCCGCGCGAGGCGACATCCCTCGCCACCGCGCGCGTAAAGGCGAGGATGGCGCCCTTCGCCGCGCTGTAGTGCGGCACGACCTCGAGCCCGGTGAGGGCCGCGACGCTCGAGAGATTCACGATTGCGCCGCGGTTCCGTCGGCTCATCAAGCGGAGCGCCTCGCGGGTGCAGAAAAACGTCCCGTCGACATGCACCGCGAGCATCCGTCGCCACGACTCGTCGGAGAGGTTCTGGGTGACGTCGAGGTGGGTCTGGACGCCCTCGCCGCTCAAGAGCTCCATGACCAGCGCTTCGGACTTCCGGTTGACCTCCGCGCGATCGTCTCCCGGGCCGAAGGCGATCCCCGCGTTGTTGACGAGGATGTCGAGGCTGCCGAGCTCGCGCTCGATCGTCGCGAACATCGCCTTCACCTGGGCGCTGTCGGCGACGTCCGCCTGCATCGCGCGCCCTCCCGCCGGGCCCTTCAGGGCCGACACGGTCTTCTCGGCCGTCTCCAGGCGCAGCTCGTTGACGACGACGTGCGCACCCTCCTCGGCGAAGAGCAGCGCGATCGCCCGGCCGAGCCCCGAGCCTCCACCGGTGACCAGCGCGATGCGGTCCTTGAGCTTCATCGGCCCTTCAGCCTAGGTCCAAGCCGGCACGCGGTCAAGAACTCGCGACGCTGCTTGTCGTAGGACTCGTGGCGCGGCCCCTTGACGAAGGTCCGTCCGCCGCATAGGGTCGCTCGGAAGGATGCCCGGCTACTCGCTCGGAGTCGACATCGGCGGCACGTTCACCGACGTCGTGGTCTACGACCACGACACCGGGCGGCAGTGGAGCCGCAAGGTGCTGACGACCCATGACGATCCGGTCCGTGCCGTGGTCACGGGCGTCGGAGCCATCCTCGACGATGGCCCGCTCGAGCCCCGGCACTTCACCCGCGTCGTGCACGCCACGACGCTCTTCACCAACGCGCTCATCGAGCGCAAGGGCGCCGTCGCCGGGCTCGTCACGACCGCGGGCTTCGGCGACACGCTCGAGATCGGCCGCGAGCGGAAGTTCGAGCTCTACGACCTCAACATCGCCAAGCCCGAGCCGCTCGTCCCGCGCAATCTGAGACTCGAGGTCGCCGAGCGCATGAGCGCCGACGGCACGGTCCGCCGGCCGCTCGACCGCGATCAGCTCGTGGCTTCGGTCGACCGCCTCGTTGCCGGCGGCGTGGGCTCGATCGCCGTGATGTTCCTCCACGCCTACGCGAACTCGAGTCACGAGGCCGAGGCAGTCCGCCTCATCGCCGAGCGCCACCCGGAGATCTTCACGACCGCGTCGCACGAGGTGGCGCCCGAGATCCGCGAGTTCGAGCGCGCGTCGACAACTGTCGCGAATGCGTACATCAAGCCCCTGGCCCACCAGTATCTCGGGCGCATGGCGCGACAGCTCGCCGACCAGAAGATCCCGGCGCCCCTCCTGCTCATGCTCTCGAGCGGCGGCTTGACTCACGTCGCCGAGGCTCAGCGGGCGCCCGTCCAGATGCTCGAGTCCGGCCCCGCCGCGGGGGCGATCGCCGCGGCCTTCTTCGGCCGCAGGGACAGCGGCGGCGACCTCCTGGCCTTCGACATGGGCGGCACCACGGCCAAGCTCTCGCTTGTCGACGGCGGTGAGCCGCGCACCGCGTACAGCTTCGAGGCGGCGCGCCAGAAGCGGTTCATCGAGGGAAGCGGCCTGCCGATCCGCATCTCGACCATCGAGCTGATCGAGATCGGCGCCGGCGGCGGTTCCATCGCGCACGTGGACGAGATCGGCCTGCTCAAGGTCGGGCCGCGGAGCGCCGGCTCGCAACCCGGCCCGGCTTGCTACGGTCTCGGAGGAACGGAGCCGACCGTCACCGACGCCGATCTCCTCCTCGGCTACCTGAACCCCGAATTTTTTGCCGGCGGCACGATCGCGATCGATCTGGCGGCCGCGCGCGCCGCGCTGACCCGGCTCGCGGAAGCGGTGCGGTTGCCCTTGATCGCGGTCGCGTGGGGCATCCACGACATCGTCAACGAGAGCATGGCAAGCGCCGCCCGGGTGCACATCGCC
>WNEZ01007669.1_pt1 | contig 10521 bp, 8 predicted proteins | sample 5400521 | NCBI WGS metagenome assembly WNEZ01 (sample SAMN13153339, study PRJNA577476) | soil metagenome | isolation source: 120 cm saprolite under Douglas fir tree site 2 hole 1 replicate 1 | place: USA:California | collected 2015-04-18
TGCCGGAGGTGGCGCTGGTCGCGCCGCAGCTGGCGGAGGAGCTGGACGGGCGAAAGCCGCCGGAGGTGGCGCCGGCCGCGGAGCTGCTGGTCTCGCAACGAAGGCCGGAGGTCGGTTAACGGGCGGCTGCGCCGCAGGTGGCCGGTTCACCTGCGGTCGTGCCGCAACGGCCGGTGGGCGATTCACCTGCGGCCGCGTCACAACCGCGGACGGTCGGTTCGCAGGTGGCCGAGCTTCCGGCCGGCGTTGCACGATGCTCTGATTCCCGGACGGAGCATGGGCGACCGGCGTTCGCTCCCGCGAGCGCCGCTCAATCGCGCTCAGCGGCTGATTGCGCTCACGCCCACCGGCCCGCTGGTCGACGCGGCCCTCGCGCGGCCCCGCAGGTGCCTGTGCGGTCGGCGGCGGTGCATTCGGCGGCGTGATGTTGCCCCGGCGCCGTTCGGCCTCCCGTCCCGCTTGCGGTGCTGCAGTCTGGCGTTGCTCGCCTTGCTGCCGCTGCGCTGACGGCGTTTCCGGCGCGCGCTGCGCAGTGCCGTGCTCCACGGCGGCGTTGCGCGCGGCACGCGGCGGCGTTGCGCCGAGGCGACCGACTTCGCCCCGCCCCAGCGGCTGCGGCTGTGGCGCTGCGCGCGTCGGCCTGATGGTGCTTGACGATCGGATGATATCCCGCGTCGCGACACGCTCGCGGGCTGCCGGCCGATTGCCGCCTTCGCGGTCGCGGCGCAGATCTGCCGCGCGGACCTGGACCGCGCCCGGCAGTGCCGCGGTGCCGGCCAGCAGGCGCGGGCGAACCTGATAGGTCGGCAGCGGTCGGCCCCGAATGGCGGCTATGTTGCCGGGCGGAATCCCTGGATTGACGGCGAAGTGCCGATCAGGCCCGCGCATCATCACCGGGCGGTTCACCAGCGCGGTGCGACGGAAAAATTCCGCACGCCGGTCGAACGGCAGCAATACCGCAGCAATGCTCGGCGCGATCAAGTCCCCGGCGCCCACGAAGCACCAGTATGCCGGCTCATCCTGCACTTCGACGACGATCTCGTCGGGCGGTTCGGGCGCCCATCCGACATATTGATCGCCGTAGCGCCAATCGACCCATGCCGGACCCCACACGTCATTCGGAATCCAGAACCAGCCGTAATCGGCGTCACGATACCAGCGTCCATAGTGATAGGTGATCCAACCCCAATCGGCCTCCTGATCATCGGTGACCCAATACCAGCCGTAGTCATTCGTGTAGACCCAGTGACCGACCGTGTAGGGACGCCAATCACGTGCCCGATTGGCCGGGACCCACACATCGCCGAAGCGCCGGTGGTGGCGCCAGCCGCCATAAGGTTCGAGCGCTATACGGAAGTCGGCCGTGACCGACACGCTCGCCTGCGCATGTGCCGGCGTCACGATCGAGGTGGTCGACCCCACAACCGCAAGTGTAGCAGCAAGGCCGACCAACAGAGCGGCCCGGCCAAGACGCAAATATCCAATTCGAGGCATGGCTTCTTCTCCCTGAAACTTGACTCGTTTTTGGGAGGTGGGAAGCAGCTAAGGTCGAAATGCGGCTGTTCCCGCGTCATGGCGTCGCAACCCAGCGCTACTTGAAGTAGTAACCAGCGTCCTCGGATGCTGTTGACGCGCCGACCCCGCTTTGTTGACATGGCCCTCGTAGGTAACCCCGTCATGCGCAACGGATATGAAACATACAGTGATGATCTCGGCTGAAGAGTATCGCCGCCTCAAGCAACGCGATCGGCTCGTCCTGGGGCTTGAAGACTTCACGGACGCAGACATCGCCGCTCTGGAGCAGACCACGGCACCGCAATCTTCGAAGGCGTTCGACGACGAACTAAAGTCGAAGGGTTGCCCGCCCGGAACCCGTTCTTGAGCCTTGTCCCTCAGGCCAGACCGACTATGCCCGCTTCGCCGTCCTCGGTCCCGAAGGCCAGCGCCGTGCCTTTCGCATTCCAGGCCAAGGCGGAGACGGGCGATCCGCCGGGGCGGCGCGCCAGCACCTCGGCGCCGTCCGCCGTCCGGATCAGAAGCACCAAGCCGTCTTCGTAGCCGGCCGCAATCACATCCTTTTGCGGATGGCAGGCCACGGTGCTGACCTGATGCTCGGCGGGCGCCAGCATGAGCGGCTCTTTTCCCATCGGGCCGTCCTTGCCGTGGAACGGCCAGACGATGAGCTGGGGCGCTCCGGATGTTGCCAGACCCTTGCCGCCGGCGGTCCAAGCCATCGTGCGCACCTTGGCGGCGTAGCCGGACATGCGCATGTGCTTGCCGTCGACCAGCCGCCAGCCGTGGAGCGTCGGTTCCTGCATGGCGGTGACCAGATAGCGTCCGTCCGGGCTGAAGGCGACGTCGAGGTGGGAGCCCTTCCACTCCAGCCGCTCGGGCGTGGCCTCGGCGGCATTTGGAAACCACAGCGTCACGCCGTGGTAATGCGCGATTGCAAGCCGCCGGCCTTTGGGCGCAAAGGCAAGCCCGCCGACCGTCGACGGCGCTTCGAGCTTGCGCGGCTCGCCCTTGCGGGGTTGCACGAACGCGTCTTTCCCGGCTGACCAGCCGACCGTACCATCCGGGGCGAGGGCCACGTGATCGATCCAGCGATGCTTGGGATCGGCGGCAATCGTCGCCGTCGCCATATCGACCTTGGTGGCCACGACCTTGCCGTCGTCGCCGGCCGTCACGATACGTTCGCCGTCGCTCGCCGCCGCCAGGATGCCGCCGCCGTGAACCACGACACGTTGAGGATCGCCGTTCCCCGCTACAAACAGCAGCGCTTCGTCGCCAAGCACGAATACGGCGGTGTCGGCGAGAAAATACGCCCCGACCACGGCCGCTCCCGCCGCGATCGGCCGCGTGCGATCGGCGACGGAGGGCTTGTTAGTGGCAGCCATGGCCAACGCTTGAGCCGCCGGCGAGAATAGCGATCACGCCGCGCATTCCTCGAAGCCCTTGCGGATCATGCCCTCCGGCAATTCGCGGCCGATGAATATGATGCGGCTTTCGCGCTTTTCGCTTTCGCGCCAGTCGCGCTGATGGTCTCCATCCAGCATCATATGGACGCCCTGGAAGGCAAAGCGCTTGGGGTCGTCCTTGAACGCCAGGATGCCTTTGGAGCGGAGAATATTTTGACCCTCCTGAGCCACCAGATTCTGGATCCAAGGAAAGAACTTGTCCGGATCGAGCGCCTGGTCGGTTTTGAGCGACAGCGACTGCATATCCTCGTCGTGATAATGCTTGAGCCCGCCATGATCATGGTTGTGGCCATCGGCATGATCGTGGTGATGATGATCGTGACTGTCGTCCGCCTCCAGGAACTTTGGCTCGACATCGAGGATGCGGTCGAGGTCGAAGGCATTGCGGTGCAGCACCTCGGTGAGCGGCACCGCACAGCGCTGCGTCAGGTGGAGCGTCGCGTACGGATTAATGGCGCGGATGCGCGCTTCGATCTCCCGCAGGTCCGCGGCGCCAACGAGGTCCGTCTTGTTGACAAGGATCACGTCTGCGAACGCGATCTGATTCTTGGCCTCTGGCGCATCGCGCAGCCGGTCCTTGAGCCATTTGGCATCAGCGACCGTGATGATGGCGTCGAGCTTCGCCTTGCGGCCGATCTCCGGGTCCACGAAAAAGGTCTGGGCGACCGGCGCCGGGTCGGCAAGCCCAGTGGTCTCGATGATGATGGCGTCGAATTTACCTTTGCGCCGCATCAGGCCTTGGATGATACGGATGAGATCGCCGCGCACCGTGCAGCAGATGCAGCCGTTGTTCATCTCGAAGATTTCCTCGTCGGCGTCGACGATCAGGTCATTGTCGATGCCGATCTCGCCGAACTCGTTGACGATGACCGCGTATTTCTGCCCATGCGGCTCCGACAAAATGCGGTTGAGCAGCGTCGTCTTGCCGGCCCCGAGATAGCCGGTCAGGACCGTGACGGGGACTTTGTCGGAGGTGATCGGGTCGGTCATGCAAGACTCCAAAGTTCGGCCCTGATATAGCGATTTTTGCGCCAAACAAAAATCGTCCGCTTGGCGAGCTTCCCCGCCGACCGGCGAGGCATGTAGCGATTGCAGCTCTGATCGTCTGTTTATGACGAGCTTCGGATTGCCGGGTCAAGCCGGCAGTGACGTGGGTGGTGTGCTTCGGTGTCAGCGGGACACCGCATACCGCGCCGGATCGCGCCTCCGCCCCCTGCCATCAAAATTGCACGTGGATGCCGTGTGACAATCACGAAATTGCCGGGCCGATAAGTCGTATTCCTGACCCGGCAAGGGGGCCAGTCACGACGGAGGCGACATGCGTCGCGTGATGTGGCCTCTCGCTTGTGCCATGGCGCTTTGCGGACCGGCTGCGGCCGTCCCGGCCCGCGCACCCGATCTTAGCACGACGGATGCGGTGCTGCGTTGGATCAATGGTTACCGGGCGAAGCCTGATGTCGCCCGCGTGCCGGCGGCGGTGCGCACCCTGAGCCAACTCGGCGCACTGCGCGATTCCGAGACGTCTGCCGTCTATGTGGGCTTCGTCGCCGGCATTATCGGATCCTATCCGCAACTGGCCGGCGAACTCATCGAGAAGATCTTGCCGATCAAGGCCGAAGACCATTGGCTCATCGTGCGGGCCGTGGCGTATTCGGGACTGCCGAATTGGCGCGACGTGCTCAATCGCTTCGCCAGTCGCATGCCGAGCCGCCAGTTGATGATCGAGAAATACACGACCGGGAAGCTGCCGACGCTCGACGCAATCGCGTTCGAGGCCAGTCCAACGCCGCTCGACAAGCTCAAGGGCTATACGGCATCGGTCGGCGATTTCTTTACTGGCCACAAGACGCCAGAGCCCGTCAGGCTCGAAGCAACCTCGGAGGTGCTCGACACCTTGTGGGGCTATTATTTTGCGACCGGATCGTATGGACCGGTGGAGCGAATCCTTCACATGTTGCCGTGGTCGAAGGACCGGCAGGACACCGACAAGCTCACCGTCGGCAGCATGGCGAAATTCACCCTCGCAAGCAATGCCGCGCGTGTACGCAGAAAATCGACGGTACCGGGGAGGCTTGCCACGTCCTGGCGAAGCTCGGCGCGCAGGCCGTCATGCGGGCTCTTGGGATTGTCGAGCGACGAATAAGTGAGAGTCGATCCGACCGTCGACACCCATTGGGCGCCGTCAAGCGCGGCCTGCTTGACGGCAACGGATGGGCACGTGGTCGAGGCATTCGGCGGGATGCATTCCATCAGGGTGGGACTAAGCGACACGCTCTGGTTGACCAGCGAATAGTGCGCTTCGCTCGTCACCCCATCCATCAGCGGCGCGCTCACTTTGACGCCCGCGCCGTAGCTTTCGCTGCCATAGGACTGCGTCGGATTGGCGAGCGTCTCCTTGAAGAACAAGTCGAGCCCGAGCGACATGCGGTTGCCCAGGAAATAGGGCTCGACGAACGACACGGCGCCGCTGCGCAGGTATTCACCGACCGCAACCGATACCTTCACATATTGTCCACGGCCGAGGAAGTTCCGTTCCGAAACGCTGACCTCGCCGATGATACCGACGGACGTCGAGTAGCCTCCCGAAAACGACAGATCGCCGGTTTGTTGTTCTTCCACCTCGACGTTAAGCACCACGCGATCCGGCGTCGAGCCACCTTCGGTTGTGATCTTCACCGATTTGAACGGCGCCAGCTGCTTCAAGCGGCGCTCTGCGGAGTCGATCAGGCCGCGGTTGTAGGCGTCGCCCTCGGCAACGTCGAATTCGCGCCGGATCGCCTCATCGCGCGTGACCGTATTGCCGTGAATGTTGATGCGCTCGACATAGCGGCGTGGGCCGTCGTCAAGCGTGAAGACGACGTTGATGACATTGGCTGCGGAATCGCGGTTGGCGTGCGGGCGGACATCGACGAATGGAAAGCCGCGTTTGCCGGCTGCCACCGCGATGGCATCGACCGCCTTCCCGACGGCCTCGCCGTCAAAGATATCACCCTGACTGAGGTGCACGACATGGCGCAGGCCAGACGGATCGAGCGCCCCAATATGCGATTGGATTTCGACCGTGCCGAACCTGTAACGCGCGCCTTCGTCGATGGTGAAAGTCATCGTGAAGCCCTGCTGGGCCGGATCGTAGGCCGCGGCGGCCGAAACATGCGCGTCGGCGAACCCGTTCTTCACGTAGAAACGGCGCAGGAGATCAGCATCGGCCTCGATACGGTCGGGATCGTACACATCGCTGGTCTTGAGAAACCCGAACCAGCCGGATTCGGTGGTCTTGATGGCCCCCTTCAGGCGCGATTCGGCAAATTCGCGGTTGCCGACGAAGGCGATGCGCTTGACGCCAGTCTTGGCGCCTTCCCGGATCTCGAAAACAAGATCGACGCGCCCTTCGCCGCGGCCGATCGTGTTGGGCGTGACCTCAACCTGGTAGCGGCCATTGCGATGATAAATCTCGATGATCCGCGCCACATCCTCACGTACGGCGGCTTTGGTCATCGCACCGCGCGGCTTCAGCGTGATCTCCTTGGCGAGATCCTTGTCCTTGATCTGCTTATTGCCCTCGAACCGCAGGCGCTCGATCAGCGGCGCTTCGACCACGGTGGCGATGAGGTGCGTGCCGGACCGAACAATTTTCACATCCTCGAATAGACCGGTCTCATAGAGTTCCTTCAGGGCGGCGTCGATGGCGGCCGGCGTCACGAGCGCGTCCGAAGATGCATGGAAGTGCTCGCGGATGGCTTGCGCATCGGTGCGGCGATTGCCTTCCACCACGATTGTCGGTTCCGATGCGGCGCCAGGACGGCAAAGCGCGACAACCGATAGGCGTCGCTGCGCAAAGCATGCGCACTTCCGCCGGACCTATACGGTTACGCCGTGACCAAACCTTCGGCCGCATGAATTCCTCCGGCCCCATATTGCCTTCGCAAAAGCGGCCGAAGCGTGAAATCTCATCAGAGGTTGTCCCGCTCGAACTCCTCGCACGAGAAGCCAAGCTCGGCGAGCCCATCCTGGAGGTAATTGGGGAGAAGCGGCATCGCCAGGAGATACGCGGCGGTGCGGCGATTGTGTGCTCGCGCGGCCTCGCGGCGCAATTCCTGCCAGCCCTCCGCGCCGGCATCGCCTCGCCCCAGCCACGCCAGGGCAACGAGGTCAATCTGCTCATCTTCGCTCATGGCGCCGATGAGGCTTTGTAGCTCCTGAAGCACCGCGTCCTCGTTAGGGCGGTCCTCCAGGACTCCGATCATCCGATCGTCACTCGGATTGGAGGCTTCGTCGGGAATTGTGGCGACATCTTTGGCATCGAATTCGCGCGCCTTCGCAACGATGAAACACACCTTTTCGGAGGAAATGGAAAGTTCAGGGTCGATGTCGGCCATTGCGGCTGCAACCTTGGCAGGAAGTGAGGCGTGTATGTTCTCTCTCGGCGGGAACCTCGAATTTCTCTCGTCCCGACAATACATGCAGAGCATGAAACCAACTCCCAGAATGCCGACAAGGTTCGAGGTGCCCGTGCTCCCAGAATCGTTGCGCCGGCAGCCTGCGGGAACCGGAATTGCGCCCGCGCGCTTAATGGAAAAACCGTTGACAGAGGCAACAAATGACCAAAGTCAAATCGAAGCCAGACGATGCGGATCGTCCGACCGAAGACGATGTGGCACGTGAACGTCTCGGCGGCTCCAGGGGTGCGGCGGAACTCAAGCCGGCGCCGATGACCCGTCTCCGCCGGATCAAGACGCCGTCCAACGACGCCGAGCCGGGACATACGGCTTGAGCCCACCCGCGGGCGCGCATGTCCCGCGGCGCAGCACCCCGGCCAACTTCCGGCGGCAGGCAGACGCGCACCACGGTGCTACGCCCGAGAGGGCGGGGTTACCTCCGCGGAGTCACGGCTCGGCAAGCAACGTCTTGCAACCGTTGCCGCCGCCGGCACCGGACCGTTGTTACGGCGAACGTGTCGTCCGGAATTCTCCGGATCGCAGCAGCTTCCAACTGTAGCCCAGATCAACCCCCACAGCAGCGTCGCTTCGGCGACCCTCGTGGCCTGGCGAGGTTGAAGACCCCGCTTGACACTTTTTCGGCACGATCCTTATATCTCGCCGCGACCTGACGCCAATGTGCTAATGGCCGTCGGGAAAGTTGTGAGCGGCCAAAGGTGCCTGCCTTCAGGCCGAAGGAGGCGGAGTAGCTCAGCTGGTTAGAGCGGCGGAATCATAATCCGTGTGTCGGGGGTTCAAATCCCTCCTCCGCTACCATCTTTCCCCACACTCCACGAACTCTGTTCGGGTAAGCCTGCTTGCCAAGTAACGCGTTTAGTCGGCCAGCAATCTCAACTGTCACCCCGCCGGAGCGGGAAGGGTCCCGAAAGACCGTCACGGTCTCGATCAGCTCTCTGATTGCTTCCGCCGCTTCCGAATCTCCGGCGCGGATGCCCTTTGACATGGCGCTCTGAAGCTCGACCAGCTGTTGCTCGTAACGCGCCAGCACAGTCGGATGAAGTACTACAACTTCAGCGCGTAGAGGCTCGGCCATCAACTCCGCCGCCACCTGCTTGCGCTCCTCGTTCAGCTCAGTCGACCGAGGGCCCAATACGGCCGGGTCGCCTTGCCCCTTCGCGATAGCGTCCACGAGCCGGCCGATCTCACGATTAAGTTCGCCGAGGCGTCTGTCGAGGCGAGCACGTTTAGCATCGGCCTGGGCCGCGAGGCGCTTTCGTTCCTCATGATAGGCCCGAACGTATTCGGCGATCACACGAGGGTTCCGCATTTCCGACTGGAGTCCTGCGAGAACCGCACTCTCCACTGTCGCCAGGTAAAAGGTCTTAGCGTCGCTGCAGGTTCCGCTTTCGTTTGCTGCCGAGCAGCGTATCCTGATACGGCCCGATTTGTCCTTGCCGTTCGTTGTCATTCCTGCCCCACACGCGCCGCACCGGAGCAAACCAGACAGCATGTGTCGCGGTCGACGCTGCTGATTTGGGTGCGTCCGGCCGCGAGCCTTCTTCCGACACTGTGCATTTTCAAAGAGGGCTCCAGAGATGATCGCAAGGTCCGGTGTCTCTACCGTCTGCCACTCGCCTTTCGCATTTGGACGCGAGAGCCGCTTGCCGGAGTCAGGATCTTTCACCATGCGGAGCTTGTTCCACACAAGCCGTCCGGCATAGAGTTCGTTTTGCAGGATCCCGGTGCCGCGCTGCATATTTCCGTTGATGGTGGACGCATTCCAGACCCGTCCGCGCGGAGGCGGCACACCGTCCTTATTCAGATCGCGGGCGATCTCGCGAGGCGTCCGGCCAGCGACGTATTCCTCGAATATGCGCCGGATGATTTCCGCCTCGGCCTCGACAATGACCCGCTTACCCCTGTCGCCAGCGACTGGAGCGTAGCCATAGCTAAGCCCGCCGGCACTGCGGCCTTGTCGGACGCGACCAGCTTGCCCCCTGCGGACCTTCCGGGCTCAGGCATTCATCAACGAGGAACTTCACGCGCGCCGGAGGTCATCGAAAGCGAGCGTCTCCGAAGCCTTTGGAATACGCAAACGGCGTGGTTTCATCCGTGGCCGACCTCGCGCCGGATAGGCCTGCGCATCGATCGTCGCCGGTCGATCGCCGTTGGCCAGCATGTCGGCCACATCATGCACCGGGATGCGAGTTCCCTTGAAGACCGGTGTTCCCCCGAGCACTTCTGGCGTGCTGGACACCATGCCGCGAGCCTTGGCCAACAGGCTCAGCCCGCAACGAACCGTCTGCGCGGCGGGCCGCGCATCGACGACGATCATGTCAGCGCGGATCAGCGACTGTCGTGGCGATCGGATCGACGTTGCCACGACGGCTCGCCGCCCCTGAAGCGTCAGGACGTCCGCCGTGTCATGCGCGAGTCTGAGGCCGACCAGACCCCTTGGCGCCAGGAGCCTCGCCTTATTGCGACGCTTCACGGCTGCGCCAAGAAGCCCCGCATCGATGATGCGATGGACCTGCCGCAGCGGCACGCCGGTGACAGAGGCTGCCTCATTTGCAGTCATGAGCGTCGTTGGTTTGGTAGCCACACTGAAATCCTTCCAGATCCTTGGAAAGATATACGCTTCGCAGCCAATTTGCCAGTGCGCTGGATTGCTAGGTCGTCGTCCGGAGTTCGGTTCGCCGGGCGTCTCGATCCCGCCCGATACTGGACGGGGCGATGTTGCCGGTGCCAGGTCTCCGTTTCCTGCGGCACCGGCGGCCAGGGACAGCTGAGGTCTCCTTCGTCACATCTTCGGTTTGGGTGATCGGCCGCCGTCGATCGTCAAATCTCACCGTGATCAACGCGGTCATCGCAGTGCTTCGATGGAATGGCACCTCTATCCGCAGCCGACAGCCCCGGTGTCTGGGAGACGAGCGCTGGCCCTGGTCCCGGATCGCGGGGACCGCCCTTCTGTACGCCAGGGTTTCTGTTCCTTCGCCCTTGAAGCCCGCCTCTTGCACGGACCCATGCCTGCCACGTCTTCTCTTTGACAAGCAGTCCGGCGCGCGACCCGCGCTGCCTCTTGATGGCGTGATCGGGCCACAGGACGG
>WNEZ01015361.1_pt1 | contig 10521 bp, 12 predicted proteins | sample 5400521 | NCBI WGS metagenome assembly WNEZ01 (sample SAMN13153339, study PRJNA577476) | soil metagenome | isolation source: 120 cm saprolite under Douglas fir tree site 2 hole 1 replicate 1 | place: USA:California | collected 2015-04-18
CGCAAGCAGATCGCGAGCCTCATCGGCAAGGTGCGGCAGAAGAGCTACACGCTCATCCCGCTGCGCGTTTACTTCGCGCGCAATCACGCGAAGGTCGAGATCGGGCTGGCGCGTGGCAAGCGGGAGTACGACAAGCGGCAGGTGATCGCGGAGCGCGATGCCAAGCGAGAGATCGAGCGCGCGATGCGCCGTTAGCCGCCCACGATTCCACGTGTTTGTACACAAAGGCGTCCTTTGCGGCGCGAATAACCCGCTTCTGTATACAAATCCGTGCCTGACCCGCCGATCGCGCTGCTAGGTGAGCTTCCAGGTCAGCATCACGTGGCTGCTCTCTTCATCGGTGCCGCTCTTCCGATACGTCCCTAGCGCGGCGTCGTTGTCGTGGTCCGTCAGCACCCACATGTCGTAGCAGCCCTGCTTCCGCGCGAGGTTGCGGAGCGCCGCGACGAGCTCCGATGCGATGCCCAACCGCCGATGACGCTCGTCGACCGCCAGCTCGTAGAGGAACATCTCGGTTCCCTTGTCGGGATGGGTCAGCTCGACGCCGCTCACGAATCCGACCGGCTTCCCATCGGCGATCGCCAGCAGCAGATGGTGGTTCGGGTCACCGAGAAATCGAGCAACTGCATCCGGCTTAGCGGCGTTGTCGAACAGGTGCATGGCGGCCAGGACCAGGGCGTCGTCCCCGGGCCCGAGCCGCCTGATCTCGATGCTCGTCACGCAGCCAGGTTGATCCCGATCGCCCGCAGGCGTTTGTTCAGCGACTCCATCGCGAACTCGATGATCTCGCTCTCGGTGTGTCCGTAGTCGGTGACGTAAGCGGGGTCCGGCGGGTCGAGCGTGCCCGAGATCAGAGGCAGCGATTCGATCAACGTCTTCTGGATCAGCGGCGCATACCGCGGTGCGTCCTCCCGCACGGCCTCCTGCAGAACCTTGATGCCGAAGCTCACGTGCCGCGACTCGTCGCGCGCGACCGCCGTGAAGCCGCGATAGAACCCGCGATCGGTCAATCCCTGCTCGCGCATCGACTCGAGCTCGAACCGCTGGCCAGTCAACGCGATGGTCGCCTCGACGACGATGTGATAGAGGGTCACGCCCTCGACGAACGCGTCGAAATCCTTCGGGTTGCTGGCCAGCCGCTGCGCGAGCGCCGGCAGCTTGTCATAGAAAAGGATGTTGTAGCCCTCGTTGGTGTCGGGCCGGATCTCTTTCAGCAACGAAGTCAGATCCTTGGCCTCCGTGCCCACCACCTCGTGCCACCAACGCTGAAAGAACGCGGTGTGCCGGGCCTCGTCGACCATCTGCGTCGAGAGGAAGATCTCGATCTCCGGCGTAGGCGCTGCCCACACGAACGGCGCCAAGGTCGCTGTGACGCGCTCCTCGCCGTTGAAGAACAGCCGGTGCGACCAGAGCGTCGCCTTGCGATCGCCCTCGGTGAAGTCGAGCCAGTCCTGCCGGTCGAGCGTGAAATCGATGTCGGAGACAGCCCACTGCTGCGACTCCCACCGCCGGTACAGGTCCATGTAGCTCGGCATGTTCTCGATGCCGCGGTCAATGAACGACAGCACGTCGTCGATGCGGATGTCGCCAAGCTCCGTGAGGCTCGCGTGCCCCACGCGCTCGAGGTCAGCCGGAGAAGCCATCGCGCGTCCAGTGTAGGTGGGCCGCCCGATGGGTAGAATCGGTGGGCAACCAGGTTCATCACTCGACTTCGTGGGGGCGTCCGGTCTCGACGGGGCAGATGCGCTTTGGGATTGCGAGCCGAGAGCCGCGTGCGTTACAGCGCAGCGTTTACAAACGCCAACAAGAACACCGCTTTCGCCCTCGCTGCGTAAGCAGTAGAGACGTAAGCCCCGGGACTTAGATCCCGGGCGTCGCCTCCGGTCAGTCCGGCGGACTGGAGAACGGCGTCACATAGACCGGATTGCCGCCTCGGGGGCGCCGCGGCTCCGAGGCGGGACACCCACCGCGGCTGGCTGAAGCGGATCCCGTCGGGAGGAGCCGCCAGGCGAGAACCAAAATCCTGGACACGCTCGTAGAGATCCCGGGGGACGCTGCTTCGGACGCGGGTTCAACTCCCGCCGCCTCCACGAAGCTGAACCTCGCTTGGTATCTGTGCTTCCGGGGGCCTCCCGGCATCGAGCGCCTCGTTTGCTTCGCCGCGACTCCACCACACCAGGGCAAGTGCGGCGATGGGGTCCGCCCACCAAAAGCCAAAGAGCTGGTTCAGCAGCAACCCGGCGAGGGTCGTTCCCGCCAAATAGAGACATACAAGGGAGCAGGCTGCATCTCCACGCAGGGCGGGGCTGCCAAGACGGTCGGCAAGACCAATCCTCCACTTCCACAGGAAGGCCATAACCGCCAGCGCCAGGATGGTCAGCGTCAGTCCGGCCGGTGACGCGTCCGGCCGTATTTGCAAGACCAGACTCGCGGCAGCGGACACAACGATGTAGACAACCAGCGCGTACAGGCCGTAGCCGACCATCCGTGATGCGCGCCGTTCTCCAGCGGTCAGCTCGCCGCGCTCTTCGCTCGGTGTTCGTTGCAAAAGACGCCGCAACACCACCGCCGCCGTGAAGAGCTCAATGCCGCTGTCGATGCCAAAGGCGGTCAGCGCCACCGAGCGGGCCATGATGCCTGCGCCCAGCGCGACACCTAACTCGACGCACATCCAGGCCAGCGTCAGGACTTGTGCCAGCCGCGCCTGGCGGAGCAGGGAGGAGGCGGCGGTTAGCGTGGCCACTCGCAGAGGGTAGGACAGCCGGTCGACCCGGCAACAGCCGTTAGGAGCTGCGGCTCAGTCGGTCTTCGAGTGAGGGAACCAGCGAGCCTTGTGGTGGATCAGCTCATCGCCTAGCCCAGGCCTTGAGTCGGCGCCCCAGATGGCTCCCGCGATTCAGAAGAGGAGCAGCGCCACCGCGAGCGCAAGCCCGGCCACAGGACCCAGCTTAGACCCCTCCTACGCGGAGTGGTGCTCCACTTTCAGCGTGATGCTTGGCTTCACGCCGGCCACCGCCGGCAGGAGGTGGTTCAGCACCTGCTCGGCCGTCATCCGGAACGTCCTGCCGCGCATCGAGACCTTGAGCCACCCGGCCTCGTCGCGGAAGTACCGCTCGGTCTTACCTCCCTTCGAAGTGATCGACACGTAGCTGTCGTTGGTCAGTCGCAAGGCGCCTCTTCAGCCCTCTAATTCGATGCCACCCCGGGGCAAACGAGCTAACCTTCGGCCGTTATGCCCGATCTGCAGCACCTCTGGCAACGTTTCCTGCTTGCCGCCACGCTCATCGCGGGACTGGCGCTTGGGATCGGCGCCACGGTCTTCGGCTACAGCAACCTCAACACTGTCGACCTCCGATGGTCGGTGGTGCATCTCAACGGCGTCCCTCTCTGGGCGGTAGTGATCGTCCCGATCACCCTGATCCTGATCGCCGGGACCGTCTTTCACTGGCTCGACAGCCTGCATCACTTCACCGAGCACATGCGCCACCGCCACCGCGTGCACGAGCTCGAGGCCGAGGTCTCGAGGCTGCGCGCCCACCTCGACCAGGTGCTCGAGATGCCGAGGGGCGAGGCGCTGAAGGCCGAGGACAAAAAGTCGCTGCCGGCCGCCGACCTCGTCACGACCGACGCCGAGATGTCGGGGCTGGAAAGCGAGCCCGCGCCCGAGACCAAGCCGGCCGAGAAGCCTGCGAAGAGCAAGCGCGCAAAGCTTCTGCCGGAGCCGCTCGAAGCCGCCACGCCCACTGAGAACGGCGCCACCGCCGAGCCCGTCACAGTCGCCGCCACATCCGACGCCCCGAACGACGCAGGATAAATAGACGTAACCCATGGCCGAACGACGCCGCGCCGGTCGCCTTGTCGTCCCGACACGTCAGGTCCCTGCCGACAAGACGCTGCTCGAGCGCAGCACCATCGAAGAGCTCGCGCACCACGCCGACCCCTGGCGCGTCCTGAGGATCCTCTCCGAGTTCGTCGAAGGTTTCGACGCGCTCAACGATGTCGGCCCGGCGGTCACCGTTTTCGGTTCCGCGCGTACGCCGAGAGACGATCCCTATTACGCGGCCGGTAGGTCCCTAGGCGCAGCGCTCGCGAACCGCGGGTTCGCGGTCATCACCGGCGGAGGCCCGGGCATCATGGAGGCCGTCAACCGCGGCTGCCATGAGGCGGGCGGCCTATCGGTCGGCTGCAACATCGAGCTCCCGCGCGAGCAGGCGCTGAACCCTTACGTCGACCTCGGCGTCGAGTTCCGCTATTTCTTCGTGCGCAAGAACATGTTCGTGAAGTACGCGCGCGGGTTTGTCATCTTTCCCGGCGGGCTCGGCACGCTGGACGAGCTGTTCGAGTCGCTCACGCTCGCGCAGACGGGCAAGATCGAGCACTTCCCGATCGTGCTTTTCGGAACCAGCTACTGGAAGGGCCTCCTCGACTGGATGCGCGCGGTCGTGCTCGCGCATGGGGCGATGTCGGCCGAAGACTTCAACCTGGTCAGCCTCACCGACGATCCCGAGGAGGCGGCCGAGATGGCGACGAGGCCACTGCCTGTCGACATCGACGAGCCCCGCGAGCAGACCGGCGAGCCGAAGGTTGGCGCGCAATAGCGACAGCAGCGACCGCGCCGCTCACTCTCTACTTCCTCTCCGACGGCGCGCAAAACGGTTCAACGGTCGCTCAGCGCATCACGCAGTTCCTCGATGCCGCGACTCGAACGCTTGACATAGCCATCTACGACCTTCGCCTTGAATCGGACCCGGCCGACGCGCTCCTGGCATCGATGCAGGCGGCAATCAAGCGAGGCGTGCAGGTGCGGCTCATGTTCAACGCCGACCACGCGCAGAAGATCCCGGTGCCGCCGCCGCCGGAGATCGACTTCGCCTTTGTCGACAAGCTGAAGGCTGCGGGCGTTGCCATCACGCCTGTGCCGGGCGTCCCCGACCTGATGCATCACAAGTACGTAGTGCGCGACGGAACAGCGGTGCTCAGCGGCTCCACCAACTGGACCAACGACTCGTGGACGCGCGAGGAGAACGTCATCTTCGCGGTCGCCTCTCAGGAGTTGGCGAGCGCGTACACGCAAGACTTCGAGGAGCTCTGGCAGCAACCGGTGGTCGCCACCTCGGGGCGTGTGAACCAGGGCTGGGTGCAGCTCGCCGACGGCACAAACGTCCGTGTCTACTTCTGTCCAGGGCGCGCGCTGAAGCTCGTGCACTCGATGTCGCGGTCCATCGCGTCGGCGCGCAAGCGCATCCGAGTGTGCTCGCCCGTCATCACCTCGGGCCCCATCCTCGGCACGCTCACAGAGGCGATCGAGCACCAGAGCGCCGACATCTCCGGTGTGTACGATGCGACCCAGATGGACGAGGTGCAGAGCCAGTGGGCAGAGCAGTCCACCACGTCATGGAAGATCGCGGCCTTCAAGACCATCGTCGCCTCGGCGCGCTTCGGTTCGAAACACTCGACGCCCTATGCGAGCGGATCCGTGCACGACTTCATGCACGCCAAGATCCTGGTGGCCGACGACTACGTCTACATGGGCAGCTTCAACCTGTCGCACAGCGGTGAGATGAACGCCGAGAACGTGCTGCAGGTCGAGAGCAAAGAGATCGCGGATCAGTGCGCGGCCTATGTCGAGCAGATGACGGCGCGATACGGCGGTCCGCACGTGACGAGCTCCTAACCGCTGCCGAGAGCGCGTTTCCTCTGGCTGGGCGCGGGATTGGCCGCGCTCGCACTGATCGCTGCGACGTTCGCGCTGCTGCGCCTGCAGCCGACGAGCGGAACTCTCCTCATCGTGGCGTCGGGTCACTCCGCCGATTCGATCGCCGGCGCGCAGGTGCTCATCCAGAGTTCCGCGGGCTGGTCCGCGGTCGGCACTGTTTCAGGCTCGGTACCCGCGGCGCCCGACGAGCGCGAGCTGCTCGCCGTGCCGGTGCCTGCCGGCGCGTACACCGGCATTCGCCTCGGCGATGACATCGCGCCGGTCGACATCAAGGTGACCGCGGCGCAGGTCGAGCCGGTACTCATCGGGATCGAGGGCGGAAGGCTCATCGCCGGCGCCGCTTACGCCGGCAATGACCAGCTGAACCTCGGCCTCGGGGAGCTCGCCGGCAAGTTCGTCGCCATGCCCGCGTTCGGGCTGCAGGATCAGGATGGCAAGCCTTTCGACAGCGCCGCGGCGGCGGGCCAGGACCTGGTCATCGCCGCATTCCACACCACGTGTCACCAGACATGCCCGCTGTACACCGCCCTCTTCTTCCAGCTGCAGCGCCGGCTGCCCGGCGGCGTGCGCCTGGTCGAGGTCACGACCGATCCAGCCACGGACACGCCGGCGGCGCTTCACGCTTACGCGCAGTCGATCGGAGCGGGGTGGACGTTTGCGACTGGCTCAGCCGACGCGCTGGTCGCGTTCTGGAAGCCGTTTGGCGTCGAGCTCGCGACCGGCGACAGCCACGTGTCGACGCTTGCGCTGGTGGACAGGCACGGCTACGTGCGCCTCGTCTATCGGGGCGTCCCGGCCGTCGGCCACGACCTGCCGCCGCAGCTCGTCACCAGCCTCGGCGCCGAAGGACTGCACGAGCTCGCGTCAGGCGGCGACGGCTGGGGGTCGGCGGAGGTGCTGAAGGCGCTGCTCACGATCACGGGTCCCATCGAGCCGGCGACCCAGCCCGGCGGCCGCGCGCCGGCGTTTTCGCTCACCGGTACCGATGGCGCCCGCGTCAGCCTGGGCTCGCTCGCGGGGAAGCCGTTGGTGATCAATTTCTGGGCCACCTACTGCCCGCCGTGCAAAGCGGAGATGCCGATGCTGCAGCGGGTGATGGGGGCGCAGAACTCGGCCCAGCTGGTGCTCGTGAACGAGGGCGACAATCAGAATGCGGCGACCGAATTCCTGCGCGCGCTGGGGGTGCGGCACTATCGCCTCGCGCCAGGTCGGCCAGCTAGACGAGCGCGTCCTGGATGCGGAGCTCGCCACTCTGGGAAACTAAGCCGGCATGACTGCGGTCGCGCTATCTCGACGCGTCTTCCTGCTGGCCGCGATCTTCGCCTACCTCCAGATCGCCCTGGGCGGCGTCGTGCGCGTCACGGGCTCCGGCCTCGGTTGCCCTGACTGGCCGCTTTGCAACGGCCGGCCCTACCCGCCCGCGAACCTGAACGCGATCATCGAGTACTCGCACCGCACGGTCGGTGCGGTCACGGGCGTGCTCATCATCGCCACCGTCGTGGCTGCGTGGGCAGTGTTCCGCACGCGGCGGCCGGCGGTCGCGTGGCTGGCCACCGCGTCAGTGATCGCGGTCGCGGTGGAAGGCGCCCTCGGCGGCGTCGTGGTCGTGAGCGAGCTCAAGCCGTGGCTCGTGGCGGTGCACCTCGGGCTGGCGATGATCATCCTCGGCTGCCTCATCGCCACAGCGATTCTGTCCATGCCGCAAACGCCTGGCATCGAGAGCGCGTCGTTCAAGAGGCTCGCAGCCGCGGCGGTGGCCGGCACCTACATCCTGCTTCTCTCCGGATCGAGCGTCGTGGCCACGCAGTCCGACGAGACCTGCCGCTCGTGGCCACTGTGCGATTTGTCCAGCGTCAACACCTTCTCGCTACTGCACCGAGGCGCAGCACTGGTCGCGGGCTTGCTGATAATCGTTTTCCTGATCGCCGCGTACCGTCGCGGCCTGAGGTTGTTTGCCGTCGCGACCGCGGTCGTGCTGCTGGTGCAGGTCGCGGTCGGAGCTGCCTCGGCGATCACCGGCGGCGCCGCGGCCAACGGCTTGCACGTCGCGATCGCGACGCTGGTCTGGTCAGGGGTGCTGGCGACCGCTCTGCTTGCATTGCCGCGCGCGGACCGCGCCGGCGAGCGCGCTCGTCTACAGATTCAAAAGACGCCCGTATGAGCGCGACTGCAGCGCCGGCCGCCACCAACGCCGTGCAGCTGGCGCGAGATTACGTGAGCCTGCTCAAGCTCCGGATCGTCGTTCTGCTGGACGCCACTGCGGTCGCGGTCATGATCCCCGCGGCGCACGGCCACCCGAGCCTGGTCGCGGTGATGGCCGTGCTCGTGGGCGGCACGCTCGCGGCCGGCGGCGCGCACGCGATCAACTGCTGGTTCGATCGCGACATCGACGCCGAGATGACCCGCACGCGCCGCCGTCCCATCCCCGGAGGGAGGATCCCAGCCGTCCACGCGCTGGTCATCGGCGTCGCGATGAACGTGCTGGCGTTCGCGGTGCTGTTGGCATGGGCCAACCTGCTCGCCGCATCGCTCGCGCTTGTAGGCTCGCTCGTCTACATATTCGTGTACACGGTCTGGCTCAAGCGCTCGACCCCGCACAACATCGTCATCGGCGGCGCCGCCGGAGCCATACCCCCGCTGGTGGGTTGGGCCGCGGCCACCGGCAGCCTCGACGCCACCGCGTTTGCCTTCTTCGGCGTGATCTTCTTCTGGACGCCGCCGCACTTCTGGTCCCTCGCGCAGATCATCAAGAGCGACTACGCACGGGCGCGAATACCGATGCTGCCGGTCGTCTCCGGCGAGCGCTCGGCCAAGCGCCAGAGCGCCGTCTACGCGCTGGCGACGGCGATCGTCAGCGTCGTCCCGTTTTTCACGGGCTCGGCTGGCACGGTCTACCTCGCCGGCGCGGCGGTGCTGGGCTGTGGGCTGGTCGGCATGACCATCCTCGACCTCAGCAGCGGCCGCCGCTGGACGCGCCGCCTGTTCGCCTACTCGATCGTCTATGTGGCCGCGCTTTTCGGCCTATTCGCAGCCTCGCCCTTCTTTCCCTAACAGTGGAGATCGTCCGCCTCCACCTGTCCGTGATCCACGCGCTCAACCACATCCCCGTGCATGGCTTTGTGATCAAGCACCCAAGCGTGGGCGCGATCCTCGTCGATACCGGCGTCGGCTATCCCGAGGAGCTTGTCAAGGAGTGGAAGGTCGTCAACCGGCACGTGGCGGACGCCCTGGCCCAGCACGACCTGAGCCCCGCCGACGTGCGCATCGTCGTCAACACGCACCTGCATTTCGATCACTGCGGCCAGAACGCCGTGTTCAAGCACGCACCGTTCTACGTCCAGCGCGCGGAGCTCGATCGCGCGCGGAAGGAGAACAGCATCACCAACCAGTGGTTTGACTTCGCAGGCGCCAGGTACGAGCTGCTGGATGGCGACGCCGAGATCGCCGAGGGCGTGCGCGCGGTGGCCACGCCCGGCCACACCGTCGGCCATCAGAGCGTCATCGTCGAGTCCGATGATGGCGACGCGGTGATGATCGGCGACGCCGCGTACACGGCGCGCATCTATGAGGAGGGCGACCAGGCCGACCTCCGCCGGTGGACGGGCCAGTACGACGACCGCGAGTCATGGTCGCGCTCGCTGCACAGGCTGCACGAGATGCATCCCGACACAGTTCATTTCTGTCATGACACCCGCACCGCGGGGCCGCACCCATGACCGCGTTCGGACCATTGATCACCGCGAGCTGGCTGCATGAGCACATCGGCGGTCCCGACGTTCGCATCATCGACTTCCGCTGGTACCTCGCCGGGCGCAAAGGCGTGGAGGAATACGCGAAGGGACACATCCCGGGCGCAGCCTTCGTCGAGCTCGACGACGTCACCGGCAAGGGACCCGGCAGGCACCCGCTGCCCACCCGCGAGCAGTTCCAGACGGCGATGCGAACTGCTGGCGTCGACGACGCGACGGCGGTCGTCGTGTACGACGACGTTGGCGGCTACGTGGCTGCGCGTCTGTGGTTTCTCCTGCGCTGGTTCGGGCACGCGCGCCAGGCGGTTCTGGACGGCGGCCTGCAGGCGTGGGGCGAGCCGCTCGAGCCGACCGCGCCGCACGTGCGCGAGGGCGACTTCACCGCACGCCGGCCAGACCGCTCCCGGATCCTCGATTTCGATGAGATTGCGAGGCACCGCGGCGTGCCGGTGATCGACTCGCGCGCGGCCGAGCGCTACCGAGGCGAGAAGGAGCCCGTCGACCCCAAGGCCGGCCATGTCCCCGGCGCGCGCAGCGCGCCGTTTGCTGGCAACCTGCAGGACGACGGCCGATTCAAGTCACGCGAAGACCTGCGCCGCCGCTTCGAGGAAGTGGGCATCGATCCCGAAAAAGGCGCGGTCGTGTACTGCGGCTCGGGGGTCAACGCGTGCCACAACCTGCTCGCGATGGAGCTCGCAGGCGTCAAGAACGTGCGCCTGTACGAAGGCTCGTGGAGTGACTGGTCCAGCCGAGACGCGCCGATCGCGACGGGCTCGGAACCCAGTTAGTCGCCGGAACACGGTTAGCATTCGCCAGTGATCCTCAAAGGCAAGCGGATCCTGCTCGCCGGCATGAGCGACCGACGCAGCATCGGCTACGCGATCGCGACTGAGCTGCAGAAGGAAGGCGCAGAGCTTCTGCTCACGAGCTTCGGCCGGATGATGACCATCACCCAGATGACGGCGAAGAAGCTCAATCCGGTGCCAGACATTCTCGAGATGGATGTTCAGAAACCAAGCGACGTCAAAGCCGCGGTCGACGAGGTTTCCAAACGTT
>WNEZ01006173.1_pt1 | contig 10519 bp, 8 predicted proteins | sample 5400521 | NCBI WGS metagenome assembly WNEZ01 (sample SAMN13153339, study PRJNA577476) | soil metagenome | isolation source: 120 cm saprolite under Douglas fir tree site 2 hole 1 replicate 1 | place: USA:California | collected 2015-04-18
CGGCGAGCAGCTCATCGACGAAGTAATCCCGGCCCTCCACCATTGGTGTCTTCGACGAGTACTTTCCCGGGTGTCGCCGCCAGACCAGGACTTTGTCGACTTCGGCCCCTTCCTTCTTCGCGGCGGCGGGGGCCTCTTCGGCCTTGACCTTGTGGTCCAGGAGCTCCCCATTCCGGTAGTAGCCGTCCATGGTGATGAGGATCCGGCTCCCCGAGTCCGCGATACGGCCGCCACAGGCGGCGCCGCTGAAGCCACCGAACACCTCGGAGTGGATGACGCCGAGACGCGCGCACGCGAGCATGGAGACCGGCAGGTCAGGAACCATCGGGAGATGGAAGGTCACGCGGTCACCCTGCTTCAGCCCACAGAAGTCGCGGAGCAGTGCGGCGAACTCATTGACGCGCTTGTACAGCTCCTGGTACGTGATGGCCTGCGTTACCTGGTCCTCCGGTTCCGGGACCCAGATGAAGGCGGCCTTGTTCCGATACTTCGCCAGGTGGCGGTCGACACAGTTATAGGAGGCGTTCAACCGACCACCGACGAACCACTTCCAGAAGGGCGCGTTGCTGGTATCGAGCGTCGTGTGCCAGTACTTGTCCCAGGTGAGGAGGTCGGCATACTCCTTGAAGCATTCGGGGAAGTTCTCCTCCCTGAATCGGTCGAAGATGGCCGGATCACTCGCATTGGCCTGGCCGATAAATTTGGCAGGGGGATAGAAGTACTCCTCCTCGCGCCAGTGGACGGCGATCTGTGCCTCGGAGACCTCCACGTCTTCCGCCGTTTTCATTGACTCATACAACCTCCTTCAACGGATAATCCACACTGTTCAGCTGCGACGTTTCCCGGTCTCCTTCCACATTGCCGTCCCAACGGGCAACACATATCGCCCGGCCATCCCCGAGATCACATCGGCTGCAGACGTGTAGAAGGCCACGGCCGCCGTCAGGACGCCGACCAGCCCGCCCACCAGAATCAGGCCCTCGCCAGCCTTATTGCCATTGAAGAACCCGATGAAGAGCAGGATCTCCGTGATCTCGAGCGTCAGGAAGACGCCGAACACCGCCGTGTTGACCCGCATACTCCAGAACAGCATGTAGGTGTTGAAGATCGCAAAGCCCAGCAAGAACCACCCGAGTGCATTGTTGGCATCAGCTGCGGGAGCCTTCCCGAAGACGACCAGCAAGAAGTAGGTGGCCAAGCTGAACCAGAAGGCGCCGTAGGTCGAGAACGCGGTCGCCGTAAAGACATTGCCGCGCCGGAACGACCACATGCCGGCTACGAATTGCGCCAGACCGCCGTAGAAGATGGCGGTGCCCACCCAGATGAAGTCCGGGGCCCAGCCCGCGTTGTGGGCAGTGAGAAGCAAGGTTGTCAACGCGAATCCCGCCAGTCCGAGGGGCGCCGGGTCCGCGATCACCGGAGCTGCCGCGGCTCGCATTTCCTGTGCCATAGTCATTCACTCCCTAATCGTTCTTCAGAAGAACCGAACGGGTACGGTGATGACCCCGACTCACGGGGCATGAGGGCAGTGACCCAGGAGCGCCAACCGCGAGGGGTAGCCCGTTACTCCCACCTTCCCCTACCGCGAGTTCGACTGGAATTTATCCTAGCGTACTCAGCGGGGGCGAGCACAGAGGCAGGTGGGCGAGTAGGATGCCGGGTTAAGGTATGGGCGGTGAGAGGCTCGAACTCCCGACATTCTGCGTGTAAAGCAGACGCTCTACCAGCTGAGCTAACCGCCCGCGGCGACTAATTATGCAACGTGGGCGGCAGGCGTCCCCGACAGCGTGAAGCGCTCGGAGAAGCGGCCGACGACAGCGTCTTCCACGGCCGCCATCGGCGGCGCGGCACCCAGCTCGACGGCCATCGAGGTCACACCCTTGTCCGGGATTCCGCAGGCCAGGATGTGCGTGAAGAGGCTGAGATCGGTCGAAACGTTGAGCGCAAAGCCATGGGTCGTCACGCCTTGCGAAACCTTGACGCCGATGGCCACGATCTTGCGATCACCGATCCAAACGCCCGTATAGCCAGGGAGCCGGCCGGCCGTGATCCCGAAGTCGGCCAGGACGTCGATGAGACAACCCTCGAGGTTGCGCAGGTACAGTCCGACATCGGGTTGTGGGCCGAGATCGATAATCGGATAGCCGACCAGCTGGCCCGGACCGTGATAGGTGACGTCGCCGCCGCGATCCACATCGAGGCAGGAAATGCCGCGTGCCGCCAGCTCCGTTTCGTCCAGGAAGACGTGGTCGCGGGTGCCGCTTCGGCCGATGGTGTAGGTGTGCGGGTGCTCGAGCAGGATCAGCGTGTCGGGGATCAGGCCACCCCTGCGCTCAGCGGCCATCCGCCCCTGCAGCGCCCAGGCCTCCTCATAGGGAACCAGCCCGAGCCGGCGAACGTCCACCGTCAGCCCGCGGCGGCCCGGTCCGGGACCTGACTGGCCGCGTGATAGGAGCTACGCACGAGCGGGCCGGACTCGACGTGCCGGAAGCCGAGCTTGAGCGCCTCGACCTTCAACATGGCGAATTCGTTAGGCGTGACGTAGCGTGCGATTGGCAGGTGGTCGGGGCTCGGCCGCAGGTATTGTCCAACGGTGAGGATTTCGACGTCGTGCGCCCGCAGATCGCGGAAGACCTGGATCACCTCATCGATCTCCTCACCCAGGCCCAGCATGATCCCCGACTTGGTGTAGACGGTCGCATCCATCCGCTTGGCCCGCTGGAGCAGCTCAAGCGAGCGTGGGTAGCGGCCCTTGGGCCGCACCTGCGGGTAGAGGCTGGGAACGGTTTCGATGTTGTGGTTGAGGATGTCGGGCCGAGCGTGCATCACGGTGGCGAGCGCCGCCTCGTCCCCCATGAAGTCGGGGATGAGCACCTCGATGCCGCATTTCGGGATCCGCTTGCGGATCTGCCGGATGGTCCCGGCAAAGATCGCGGCCCCGCCGTCCTCGAGTTCGTCGCGGTTGACCGAGGTGATGACGGCGTGGTGCAGGCCCATCCGCTCGACGGCCTCGGCGACGCGGATTGGCTCGCCAAGATCGAGGACGCCCGGCCGACCGGTCTTGACGGCGCAAAAGCCGCAGGCCCGGGTGCAGGTATCGCCGAGGATCATGAAGGTCGCCGTGCGCGCCTGCCAGCACTCGCCGATGTTGGGGCAGCGCGCCTCCTCGCACACCGTGTGCAGCTCGAGGCCGCGCATGATCCCCTTCAGCTCGGCGTAGTTGTCGCCGCCGGGAAGGCGCACGCGCAGCCACTCCGGCCGCCGGGTGTCGATCGGCACCACAGCATTGCGCTTCGAACGGCCGTAGAACTTGATCGGAGCGACGTCAGCCATTGCTATCAGTATCCCAGAGGTCTGGGGAAATCCGGCTGTTTCAGTAGAGCGGGACCTGCTCGGAGAAGCCTTCCAGCCAGCGGCGGACGCCCTGCAGGAAGCGGGCGGCGGATACGCCGTCCAGCACCCGGTGGTCGAAGCTCAGGCAGAGATTCATCATCGATCGGACCGCGATCGCGTCCCCCTCGACGACCACTGGCCGCTTCACGATCGCGTCCATCGCCAGGATGCCGGCCTGCGGTGGAGCGATGATCGAGTACGACAGGATGGTGCCGAAGGTCCCCGGATTGTTGACGGTGAAGGTGGCCCCCTGGACGTCCGGAATGCCGAGCTTTCCGGCTCGAGCCCGCTTCGCCAGGTCGTCGATCACCCTCGCCAGGCCGGCGATCGACATCCGGTCCGCCTGGTGGATGACGGGGACGATCAGCCCGTCGTCGACCGAGACCGCGACGCCGACATTGATGTCCCTATGCAAGAGCACGCCCTGGTCGGTCCAGCTGGCGTTCAGCACCGGCACTGCCTTCAGACCCTCGACCACCGCCTTGACGATGATCGGCACGTAGGTCAGGTCGATCCCCTCCCGCTGCTTGAAACTCTCCTTGACCTTCTGGCGGAAGCGCACCACGCTCGTCAGGTCGACTTCGGCCACGGTCCAGGCGTGCGGGATGGTTTGCTTGCTCTTCAGCATGTTGCTGGCGATCGCCCGCCGCATCGGGCTCAGCGGGATGGTCGTCCCCGGCGTCGGCGCCGCCGCCGTCTTCTCTCGCTGCTCGCCATTGGCAGCCGCCGGCTGCGTCCGCTTGGCGACGTAGTCCTCGACGTCTTTCTTGCTGATCCGCCCGCCAATCCCCGAGCCTTCGATCCGCGAGAGCTCGGCATCCGAGATCCGATGCTCTTCGATCAGGGCACGCACCGCTGGTGACAGCCGTGTGCGAGTCTCAACCCCCCCACCCTGGCCCTCCGCCCCAAGGGGCGAGGGAATTGATGCGGGCGGTGGATCAGGCGCTTTTGGCGCAGCCGAGGTTGCGGCCACCGATTCCTCGATCACGGCGATCTCGGTGCCGACCGTGACGGTCGCTCCCTCTTGGACTTTGATCTCCTTGAGCACGCCCGTCAGCGGCGCAGGAACCTCGGCGTTGACCTTGTCGGTGATGATCTCCACCAGGCCCTCGTACTTCTTGACCTGGTCGCCGGGCTTCTTGAGCCACTTCGAGATGGTGCCCTCGGTGATGGACTCACCGAGCTGCGGCATCTTGACGGAGGTCGCCATCTGACGCTGGCCTAGAAGGCCGCCAGCTCCTTCGCCTTGGCGAGGATCTTCTCCGGATTCGGCATGAAGGCCTCTTCCAGGACATGGTTGAACGGCATGGCGGGCACGTCCGGGCCCGTGACGCGCATGACCGGAGCGTCGAGCGCGTCGAACGCATTCTCCATGATGATCGCCATCACCTCGGCGGCGACCCCGGCGAAGGGCGTATCTTCGTGCACCACCAACACCTTGCCCGTCTTGCGCGCGGTGGCGATGATCGCATCCCGATCGATGGGCTTGATGGTGCGGAGGTCGAGCACCTCCGCCGAGATGCCGTCCCCGGCCAGCTTCTCCGCCACCTCGAGGCAGTAGGTCAGCATCAGCCCGTAGGCGATCAGGCTCAGGTCCTTCCCCTCGCGCTTCACGTCGGCTTTGCCGATGGGGACGACGTGGTCCCCACTCGGCACCTCGCCCTTGACCAGCCGGTAGGTTCGCTTGTGCTCGAGGTAGAGGACGGGATCGGGGTCCCGGATCGCCGCTTTGAGCAGGCCCTTGGCATCGGCTGGGGTCCCGGGAGCGACCACCTTGAGGCCGGGGATGTGGGCAAACGTCGCCTCGATGCTCTGCGAGTGGTAAAGAGCGCCGTGCACGCCGCCGCCCCAGGGCGCGCGGATCACCATCGGTAGATTGAAGTCGCCCGCCGTTCGGTAGGAGAAGCGCGCCGCCTCCTCGATGATCTGGTTCATCGCCGGCGCGATGAAGTCGGCGAACTGGATCTCGGCGATGGGCCGCATACCATTGACCGCGGCGCCGATCGCGACGCCGACGATGCAGGACTCGGCGAGCGGCGAGTCGATCACCCGGAGCTCGCCGTACTTCTTGTACAGGCCGTCGCTGGCCAGGAAGACGCCGCCGCGATTGCCGACGTCTTCCCCGATCAAGAAGACGCTCGGGTCACGCGCCATCTCCTCGTCCATGCCCTCGCGAATCGCCTCGATCACGGTCTTGATAGCCATCAGGGCTTGAGCTCCTGTTTGAAGACGAAGGTGGTCAGGTCGTCCGCCGTCGGGTCGGGCGCCTGCTCGGCATACTCGGTTGCCTCGTCGACCTGCTGGGTGACCCGCTCCGTGATCTCCGCCTCGACCCGGTCGCTGAGGATGCCGGCGTCGCGCAGGTAGGTGGCGTAGCGCTGGATCGGATCCTTCTGCCGCCAGATCGCCACCTCTTCCGCCTGCCGGTACCGCTTGTCGTCATCGTCACTGGAATGGGCGGTGAAGCGATAGGTCTTGACCTCGATCAAGGTCGGACCCTCGCCCCGGCGGGCGCGCTCGACCGCCAGCAGCGCCGCCTGGTAGCAGGCCAGCACGTCGTTGCCGTCGACCACGACGCCGGGGAAGCCGTACCCCGCCGCGCGGTCGGCGACGTTCTCGATGGCCATCTGCTGGGACTGCGGCACCGAGATGGCGTAGCCGTTGTTCTCGCAGACGAAGACCACAGCCAGCTTGTGGATGCCGGCAAAGTTCATCGCCTCGTGTGTGTCGCCCTGGCTGGCCGCACCCTCGCCGAAGAAGGCCGCGGTCACCGCATCCTCCTTCCGTTGCTTGGAGGCCAGCGCCACGCCGGCCGCGTGCAACAGCTGGGTGGCGACCGGGCTGCCCCCGGTCACGATGTGCAGCCGGCGGTTGCCGAAGTGCCCCGGCATCTGCCGGCCGCCGCTGTTGGGGTCCTCGCGCCGGGCAAAAAAGGACAGCATCTGATCACGGGCCGTCATCCCGAACCAGAGGATGACGCCGGCGTCGCGGTAATAGGGAGCGACCCAGTCGTAACCCGTGCGCAGCGCCGCCGCGATCCCGACCTGGGCGCCTTCCTGCCCCTGGCACGAAATGACGAAAGGCGCGCGACCCTGGCGATTGATCAACCACATCCGCTCGTCAACCGCCCGCGCCAGGCGCATCACCTCATAAATGCGCAGCGCCTGCTCGTCGCTCAAGCCCAGCGACCGGTGGCGGCTCCGGCCGCCTTTCGCTTCGACCTCCGTCGTCTTCAGGGCCATCGGCTAAATGTGGATCGCGACGCCGTCGACGGCCAGCGCGGCCTCCTTGACGGATTCGGAGACGGTCGGATGCGGCGCGATGCTGGCGCCGATCTCCCAGGGTGTCGACTCGAGCAGCTTGGCCAGCGCCGTCTCGGCGATCAACTCGGTCGCGTTCGGCCCCAGGATGAAGACCCCGAGCAGGTCGCCGGACTCCTCGTCGCTGATGATCTTGACGAAGCCTTCGGTCTCGCCCAGGATGACCGACTTGGCATTTCCTACCAGCGGGAATTTCCCGACCTTGACCTTGAGACCCTGGTCGCGCGCCTGCTTCTCCGACAATCCCAGGCTCGCCACCTGTGGGTAGGTATAGGTCGCCCTCGGCACCCGGTTGTAGTCGAGGGGCTTGGGGTTCTTGCCGGCGATGTGCTCCATGATGTGCTCGCCTTCGTAATAGGCGACGTGCGCCAACAGGAAGTTGCCGATCACGTCGCCGGCAGCATAGACGTTGGGATGACCGGTGCGGTAATGCTCGTCGGTTTTGATGAAACCCTTCTCCAGCTGGATGTCCAGCTTCTCGAGCCCAAAGCCGTCGGTGATCCCCTCGCGGCCGACCGCCACCAGCATTCGCTCCGCCTCGATCGTCTGCACCTGATCGCCGCTCTTGACAGAGACCGTCATCTTGCCGTTGGCCCGCTTGAACGTGTCCGGCTGGACCTGGGCGCCGGTGAGTACCTTGATGCCCCGCTTGGTGAGGATTTTGGCGAGCTGCTGCCCGACCTCGGCGTCCTCCAGCGGCAGCAGCGTCGGAAGGAACTCGACGAGGGTGACCTCAGCCCCGTAGCCGTTGTACACGCAGGCGAATTCGGTCCCCACGGCGCCGGCGCCGACGATGACGATCGACTTCGGCATCTGTTCGAGGTTGACGGCGTGATCGCTGTTGATCACCCGATCACCGTCCATCGTCAGCCCGGGCAGTGACTTGGGCCGGGAGCCGGTCGCGACCACCAGGTTCTTGGCGCTGATCGTCTCGCCGCTGCCGTTGACGACGACCTTGTGCTCTGACTCGATGACGCCCTCGCCCTTGAACACGGTGACCTTGTTCTTCTTCAGCAGGAACTCCGTGCCGCGCCAGAGCTGGTTCACGACCGTTTCCTTCCGCTTCAGCACGGCCGGCCAGTCGATCTGGAGCCCGTCGGTTTTCAGGCCGAGCGCGCCGGCGCTGTGGATCTGGTAGGCCAGCTCGGACGAGTGGAGAAACGACTTCGTCGGGATGCAGCCGCGATGCAGGCAGGTGCCGCCGACCTTCTCCTTCTCGACGACTGCGACCTTGAGTCCGAGCTGGGCCCCACGAATGGCGCCGACATATCCGGCGGAGCCGCCTCCAATGACGGCTACGTCAAACGCCTCGTCCGGCATACAAAACGATTGTAGGCGACCGCCTGGCGGCCACCTAAGCCCCCAACAACGCCAGCGCCGCGGCCAGTTGCGTGTCTTTTGCGAAGTCGTTTGGGGTGCGGTCCACCGCATATTCGTCCTGGGCGCTGGCGAGCGTCACGGTCTTGTCCGGCGTGATGCCAGTCTTCTCGATGGAGTGCCGATTGGGCGTCAGCCAGACGGCGATCGTGAGGTGAAGGTCGCCGTCCCGCAGCGGGAAATCCTCCTGGACGGAACCCTTGCCGAAGGACTTGACCCCGACGAGCTGGGCCCGATTATGGTCTTTGATCGCACCCGCCGTGATCTCTGAGGCGCTCGCCGAGTTCTCGTTGAGGAGGACGACGAGGGGGTTGCTGAACGCGCGACCGGTGCCCGTGACCTTCTTGACATCCTCATGCCCGCCGCGTGACACCAGGATGGTGCTCGTCCCCTGGTTCACGAACTCGCTGATCACGTCGTTGGCGGCGTCCACGTAGCCGCCCGGGTTGTCCCGCAAGTCGAGCACGACCTGGTTCACCGATCCCTTGAGGTTGTCCTTGAGCGCCTGGTCGAACTCGGTTGACGTTCGTCCGCCGAATTCGAAGATTCGGACGTAGAGCACTCGGTTGTTGAAGATATGGGTGGCGACGCTGGGCACGTTGATCTCCTCCCGGGTGAGGTCGAAGCTGAGCGTCTGGCCGGCCCGGTTCACCTGCAGCTTGACCGTGGTCCCCGCCTTACCACGAATGTGGTTGACGGCGTCGTCGGCAGTCCACCCCTTGGTGCTTTGCCCGTCGACGGCCGTGACGACGTCCCCGGCCTTGAGGCCCGCTTTCTCCGCGGGCGTTCCCGTGATGATGCTCACCAGCACGACCTGGGCGCCACTCATCTGCACCGAGGCACCGATCCCGGCGAACTGGCCGCTGAGGAAGCTCTGGTTGGCGAGGTACTCGGCGGGCGTCAGGTAGCGCGAGAACTGATCCCCAAGCGCGTTGACCATGCCGGCGGCGGCACCCTCGGTCAGCTTGACGCCATTGGCATCGGGCTTGACGTAGTGCTGCTGGATGGTCGTGAAGACGTCGTCCAGCGTGCGGTAATCGACATTGGACTTCGGCGGCGTGTAGAAGAGCAGCGACTTCGCCCAGTCGGGCGCGAAGGCACCGAATTGAAACTCGGCGAGGCTGCCGGAGTAGAAGGCGCCGATCGCCACAACAAGAAGGATCGCGATGTTCTTGGCTCGGGACATGAGTCGATTATCGTTCCGACCCGGTGTTGAGGCAGGGTGGGGACTTGCTTCGCCGTGCGGCTCGATCACACCGGCAGGTAGGCGAGCGGGTCAACCGGCATGCCGGCCAGGTCGATCTCGAAGTGGACGTGCGGTCCGGTGGAGTTTCCGGTGCTGCCCTCGTATCCGATGACGGTGTCCTTGTCGATCTGAACGCCGTCGCCAACGGCCCAGCTGGAGAGGTGTCCATAAAGCGTGGTGAAGCCACCGGCATGGACGATGACTACGTAGCGCCCGTAACCACAAAGCCCGCCTCCCCAGCTGCAACCCATGGCGAAGTTGTGCACGATGCCACCATCGGCCGCGTGCACCGGGGTGCCATAGTCGGCGGCCAGGTCGAGGCCGCTGTGGAAGTGCTTGCTGGGGCAGGTGGGGTCATATGGCTCGAACGGATAGCTGGTGCAACCGAAGCCCTGGGTGATGACGCCGTCCATCGGCCACTTCCACTTGCCGGACGAGCGAGCGCGATAGCTTTCACGGATGAGCGATGCGATCTGCGCCTGCAAGGCGGCCCGTTGTGCCTGCATCTCGGCCAGCTGCCGCTGGAACTGCGCCTCGATCGCGGCGATTTGCTGCTCGCGCGCGGCACGCTGGTCGCGCACCGTCTGCAGCTGCGCCTTCTGATCCTGGATCTGCTTGACGACCTGCGCTTGCTCGGCCTGCTTGGCTTCGAGGTCGGCCTTCATGGTCTCGATCGCGGCCCGCTCCTTCTGCAGCTCGGCGAGCTGGCGGCGGTCTTCCCGCACGATGTCGTTGAAGAAGAAGATCCGATTCATCAGGTCCGTGAAGTTGGCGGCGGAGAAGACCAGCTCCAGGCCACTGACCTGGCCACTCTTGTACATGATCCGCATCCGGTGGCCGAAGTCGGCGATATGCTTCGCGAGCTCCGCCTGCTTGAGCGCCAGCTCCTCCTTGGCCTGGTCGACCTGTTGCCCGAGCAGGACCAGCTTTGCCGTCTCCTGGTCAACCTGCGCCTGAACCGATGCGAGCTGCGCGTCCAGGGCGGCGATCTGCGCCTGCAAGGCACGCTCCTGGTCGAGCAACTGCCGGATCTGCGTCCGGGTGGCGACGATCTGCCCGTTGAGGCCCTGCAACTGGTGTTGTTTGTCGTAGACCGTGTCCGACACCGTGCTCAAAAGGATCACGGTCAACAGCCCAACGGCGAAGGCCGCGTGGTGGCGGGCCTGCCTCATTGCTTGAGGAA
>WNEZ01006177.1_pt1 | contig 10519 bp, 6 predicted proteins | sample 5400521 | NCBI WGS metagenome assembly WNEZ01 (sample SAMN13153339, study PRJNA577476) | soil metagenome | isolation source: 120 cm saprolite under Douglas fir tree site 2 hole 1 replicate 1 | place: USA:California | collected 2015-04-18
AGGCTGGAGAAGAAGTTGTCGGAGAGCACGAACTCGCGCGCGAGCCTCCAATAGTTGGGAATGTCGTCCTCGCTTGCCTGGATCATGTTCAGCGCACCGCCCATCGACCCCGGGATGAGATCGAAGCGGTCCATCTTGCCGTCGTGGTAGGCGAGTAGCGCCGCGTCCCAGGAATGACTTCCCCCCTGCGGCCCGTTGGGAAGCGGTCCGAGCGGGATCACCGTCCCGTCGGAGATTCGCCCCGAGGTGGCCCCGTCCGCACCGGGGAATTTCCCGAAGTAATTGTCGAAAGTCCGGTTCTCCTTCACCACGAAGATCACCTGCCGGATCGGCAAGCGCGAGCGATGTGGCTGCGCGTGCTCCCTCTCGGCGACTCCATGGGCGATCGCCAGCGCGGCGATCGGAAGCACAAGTGACCTCATCGGCAGACCCTCCGCGATCTAAGCGGCGATCTTACCCGCGGCGCCGGGGATCGAAAGCGCTTCCCGCGACCAGCAAACTATTTCATCAGAGGAACATTCAAGTTCACATTCGACCGTCGGCTGGCCTTGCCAAGCAGACCGCGCGGTTTGGTGAGAACCTCCTCACACCAGTCCAGGTGTTTATTTACACAGCTGTGGAGGCTGAAGTTCTCCGTCACCCGGCGTCGCCCGTTGACTCCCAGCGAATGCCGATATTGGGGGTCTTGGATCAGCCGCTCCAGCGCCTCGCGAAGCGCGGCCTCATCGCCCGGGGGTACAAGAATGCCACTCACGCCGTCCTCAATGACCTCGCTCATCCCGCCGATCCGGGAAGCGACCACCGCGCACTCGGAAGCCATCGCTTCCGCCAAGGTCAGGCCAAACGCTTCGGGCCAAACCGCCGGATGCACGAAGATGTCGGTGCGCCGCAAGAGCTCATCGACGTCGTCCCGCAATCCCAACAGCGAGACCCTGGACTGGACACCGAGCTCCCGGGCCAATTCCCGGAGCGGCCCTTCCTCGGGTCCGTCGCCGGCAATGATCAATCGGGTCGAGGGCTCCAGTTTCGCGAACGTCCGGACAAGGTGCCGCAAGCCCTTGCCCGGAACCAGGTTGGCGGCGGCGAACAGGGTGACCCCGCGCGTCCGATCGTCGGCGCGGTCGTGGCGCATGAAGCGTTCAACGTCGATGCCGTTGTAGATCGTGCGCGTTGCCGAGGCCGGCATTCCAAACCAACCACGGTAACGCTCCTCGATGTACTTGGATACTCCGGCCAATCCGTCCAAGCGCTTGGCAATGATCCGCCGAAGCACGGTGCTGATGACTCGTCGATGAAGGCCGGGCGTACCGCTCTTGACGTCGGAGTGACCCGCGAAGACGACCCTTGTCGGCCAGCTCGCGTACGCCATCAGAGACAGGCGATCGTGCGCGCCGAGCATGCAGATATAGAGCAAGTCATAGCGAGCCAAGAAGCCCATGCCCGCGACCGGCCGCTTCACCAGCAAGTCCCAGCGGTGCCAGGCAATGCCGAGGGCTTCCAGCTCGGCGCGGACTTTTGGATGTACCGGCTCAAGCCCCAGGATGGCGAGCTCATGTCCGCGCGCGCGGGCCTCTCGACAGACTGCGAGCAGCCAATCTTCAAATGACCCCGTCTTGCGAGGCGCAAGCCCAAGCAGAATCGCGATGCGCCAGGGCGGTCCAGATCGTCTGTTCGCCCGATAAGTGGGCTTCGAAATCAATCGTCGCACGCTGGCCGATACCCTTACCGCATCAGATTGCCGGCAAACGCTCCGGGCCGGGTACCTCAGAGAGATCCGAAGACTCGGGCATCGGGACAAAACGATGGGTCATCGCGCGCGCCAACGTTGCCTCGCTGAACAGCCGGGTGGAGATGAAGATGAATGCCAGATAGAGACCCAGCAGGTAGCGATCCATGATCACAGGAAAGAGCAGAAAGTGGAGTGACACCGACACCATGATCAAGACGGCACCTTGTGCCGCGAGACCCCATGCCAGTCTGTATCCGACCGCGCGCAGCGCGATGGCTCCTCCGATGAAAAAAAGGAGTATCGCAGTGACATAGCTGTAGTAGAGCGACGACAAGCCAGAAAGCAGGATTCTAACGTACGTGCCTACGGTCAGGTCCGGCCGGACTTCGGCCGGATTTGGTAATGACGCGATGAATGAATGGTAGACGAACGTCCGCCAACCATAAGTACCAGTGACGCTGTTGATCAGCCAGACGGCGACAGCACAAGCGATGGCAAAGGCCGACGTTCGAACCAGAATTGGCCAGCTGCGCCGCGTGCTGATGATAAACACTGATACGAGCACACAAATGATCAGATTGTTCGTTCTGACAAAGATGGACGCAAACAGTATGCACAGGCCGACGCTGGTGAAACGAAGCTCGAGGATAAGGTAGAGACCGGCGAAGACCAGGACGGCTGACAATGCGTCCGGAGTGGATAGCCCCGCGGCCAGGGCGAGCGGAGGCGAGAGAGCCAACAGACTCGACAGCCCGAATGAGAGACGACGATCTCCGATTCGGCGCCCCGCCCAGTGCCAGATCAAGGCACAAATAGCCAGGTAGGAGCCGATCGAGATCCAGATCGTCGCTTCGGGGACTGAAAGGCCGGCCATGTGCAGGCCGTAGAGCAAGGCCAGATAGGCGGGTTTGATGGAATGGTATGGTATCTGCTGCGCAAGGTACTTCGGATTTTCGAACACGGCCTGGCGGTATGCGTTCCCATACTTGAGCTCTTGCAGACGATCAGCGGGTAATGAACGCTCGAGCTGCTCAAACGTCGCCCGGTGAATCTCCTGCGGCTCGTGGTGATCTATCGCGGCAATCGCTGCGAGGTAGCCGATCAGGTCCCAGTTGTAGACGGGGTGCCGGAAAGAATACAGCGCCACCCAGGAGACAATCGCCGCGTAGCCAAGCAGCTCTATCCGCTTGAGTCGAGACTGTCGAAAACCTACAGCCATCGCGCGGGCTCGCAATCGTCTGGACGGCGTTGGCCGATCTATTCACGCAACTCTCGGAGATGAAGTGTCGGCATCTTCCAAAGATGCCTCGCTGTAGGGTACACGACACAATCGCCGGTGTTTGATCTGGCGCACCAAAAATGCAATGTGCAGACGCGAGCGTTCGATTCCGTATCGGGCTGGACGGGGCACAGCGCTGGAAGGGAAGGGACTTGGCGTCGCTTTTATTGCCGCGCTTGAAGTGGTTTCTGTTGGGCGGCGCGCTGCTTGCCGGATGCCATGAGCTCTCGACCGAGGAATTGGAGGCGGCGGCCTCTGCATGCGCGGATTCCTCCCGGCAAACGCTGGGGCGCCCCTATTTCGTCGCGGTCAACGCCTATTTCCTTCAGGAAGAGGGGGCGAGAGCCACTCGCGCCGGGCTGACGACGAGCCCCCAGATGGAGGAAGTCTTTGAGAAGGCCAAAGCGCTCGGCGTGACCGTCATCCGCACCTGGGCCTTCAACGACGCTCCAGAAAAGGCTGGGGACAGCGCGATCCAGACCGGACCTTTGGAGTACGACGAGATTGCGCTTCGCGGATTGGATCTGGTGCTCGCTCGCGCATCGGCGCACGGCATTCAGCTGATCCTTCCACTGGGCAACTACTGGAACGACTTTGGAGGAGCCAAACAATACGTCGCCTGGTCTGGATTGCCCCATCCGCTCGAGGGAGATCCGCGCTTCTTCACCGAACGACGCGTCATCGACCACTACCTGGAGCATGTTCGCCGCTTGCTGGATCGTACCAGTGCCCTGGAGGGTGTCCGCTATGGGGACCATCCTGCGGTGCTTGCCTGGGAGCTTTTGAACGAGCCGCGCAACCGCGGCCTCGATGGGCGGGGCGATGCGCTTCGCGCCTGGGTCGACGAAGTGGGGGCGGTCGTCAAATCGAGGTCGAATGGAAAGTGGGTCGGTACCGGAGAGGAGGGGTTTGACCCCTCATTCCAGAAGAACCTCCAATCGCCCTGGGTGGACTTCGGGAGCATTCATTTCTTTCCCGAGTCGTGGAATGTCCATCGAGAGGACGTTGCCCTCGCCGGCGCTCGGTGGCTCGAGGAGCACGCGCAGCTGGCGCGACAGCTGGGAAAGCCGCTCGTGTTCGGCGAATTTGGGTTGAAAAACGACGGGGCATTCAGCCTGGCAGAGCGGCGGGCGATCTACCGTGGCTGGCTCGCCTGCTCCCATCGAAGCGGGCTGGCGGGCACGGCGCCATGGATGTTCGCCTACGATTCGCGACCGGACGAATGGGATTCCCACACTTTCTACTTTCGCGATGGCACCGCCCCGGACGACCCGCGGAACCGCTACGCAGACATCATCCTCCGTGCTGCGCGGCAGAACTGAAAGGGAAACAGGAGTCCCACCAGCCACTTGGTCGCGCGCCTCCCAGGCCACTCGTTTCTCCTCGTGCCAGTGATGAATTTCATCGGGACCAATGAAGACGATCCTTGTGGTTGACGATGACGATCTCCTCGTCGAAAGCCTGACCGACCTTCTCGAGAGAGAGGGCTATCGCGTCGTGTCGGCGGACAACTGCAAGGATGGGCTCGCTCGGTTGGTGAGCGAGAACCCAGACCTAATAGTCACCGACTTCATTATGCCGGTCGCCGACGGGTTGGAATTGGTCCGGGAATTGCGCGCCTTGCCCGAGTTTCAGTCTCTTCCCGTCATCGTGATGAGCGCCAGTAACCAAGGTGGTGCGTTCTGGACGCAGGCAAAAGCTCGCCCGCTCGGGGTGTCGATGTTCCTCAGCAAACCCTTTGAGTTGGAAGAGTTGCTCGCAATCATCGAGCAGCTCATCGGAAAGGGCGAGCCCGGAGTCGGCAAGGGCGACCCTGGAAACGCGACTCTAGCCCTTCCTGGAGTCCGTCTGTCCTAGGGGCGCGGCGACACCGCTCGCTTGCTTGGCCAAAGCTACATTCCAGAACCGGTTGCGTTGATTTCAGCCAGATTGCTGGCTTTCAGGCGTTGGTTGACGGCGGAGACCTCGCGCCGGCGCAGCTCGTTCCAACTCGCCAAGAGCCCCTGCAAAGCCTGCCGAAGCTCGCCATGGGTCGCGAGCGCCTGGGTGGTGGGTGCTGCGTCCGTCCCTTGAACGACGTGCAGCAGCGTTCCCAGCTCCTGATTCAGGTGGTTCAGGTTTTCTGCTTCCTTCGCCTTCCGTGGCAACGCGGTAAAGCGATCTTCGCTCTTTCCCTCGAGCGCCGCGGCCTTCTCCTCCAGAGAGGAAATCAGATCCGCCAGCTCGCCAGGCCCGGCCTTGGTCTTGAGCTCCTTGACCTGCCCTCTCAGCGATTGCACTTGTTTCAAAGCGACAAAATCGCGGTCCATCTCATTCGCGATCTGGCTCGCGATCTCGAGCTGCTTGGTCAGATCCGCATCCGACGTTTTGACCCGGGGATCCATCTTGACCAGCAGGGGCTGGGTCTGAGCGCTTTCGCCAACGGTCAGCTTCACCGTATAGCGGCCGGGCAGCGCCAGCGGCCCCCGCGGCTCGCGAGGGGTGTCCTGATAGACGGCGGAGATCGGGTAGTCGTGCGCGATCGAGCCGGGCGCCGGGTAGCGAAGGTCCCAAACGAATCGGTGCATCCCGGCCTTGCCTGATAAAATGGCGGTCGGGCGCACCCAGTAGGTGGGCACGGCCAGCTCCGGGTCGATGGGTTCGGGCTGATCGGAGCTGGAGAAACGGCGGACGAGCTTGCCGCGCGCGTCGAAGACCTCCAGCGTGACCGGCGCCGCGGCGTCGGAGCGAAGAAAGTAGTCCACGAACGCGCCATCCGGTGGATTCTTCCCCGAGGGGACTTCCGGCGGAAGCGGAGTGTCTGTATTTCGATTCCAGCGAACGCGGTAAGCGAGCTGCGGCTGATAAAGATGAACCTGCGCTTTTGCTACCTCGCTCGAAACTTGCCGCAAAGGCGCGATGTCGTCGAGGATCCAGAAAGATCGACCGTGCGTGCCGACGATCAGATCGTCGCCGTGAATCGTCAGATCGCGCATCGAGGTGTGCGGAAGATTGAGCTGAAGCGGTTGCCAGTGGTCCCCATCATCGAATGAGACATGAACCGAAAGCTCGGTGCCGGCGAAGAGCAGGCCCTTTCGCACCGGATCTTCGCGAATCGCATTGACCGGGGCGTCGTCCGGGAGACCCGCCACGATCTTCTGCCAACTCTTCCCGCCGTCGCGGGTGCGATAAATGTATGGTTTGAGATCATCGAGACGGATCCGGTTGATTGCGGCGAATGCAGTCGCTGGGTCGTAATGGGAGGCCTCGATCATCGAGACCTTGCTCCACGGGGTCAGGTCGGGCGGCGTGACGTTGCGCCAATTTTTCCCGCCGTCCCGGGTGAGGTGCATCAGGCCATCGTCGGTACCGGCCCAGATCAGCTTCGCATCCTTGAACGAGGGTGCGATGGCATAGATGACCCCGCGGTGTTTGCCTTTCTCCGGGTCTGTGGCACTGAAAACCCCCAGACTGGCTGGTACCTCGTAATTCTCCCGAGACAGATCGGGGCTGATCGCTTGCCAGCTTCGACCTCCGTTGGTGGTCTTGAAGAGCACGTTGGCTGCGAAAAAGAGAGTGCGCGGCTCGAGAGGAGAAAAGGCGATCGGCAGGGTGCGTACGTAGCGGTACTTGCCGCTGCGCACCGGGTCGGGCGCGATGTCTTGCACGTCGCGGGTGGCCAGATCGGTTCGCGAGATCCGTCCCCCGTAAAGGATGTTCGAATCGAGCGGATCGGGTGCGATGTAGCCGTACTCTTCGACTCCCACCGGCGTCCAGTCTCGGAAGGTGATCTCCCCGTCGGCGCCGCGACTGGCGATTCCGATCGAGCCGCTCTCCTGCTGCGCGCCGTAGACCCAATAGGGGAAACGATTGTCCGTCGTCACGTGATAAAACTGCGCGGTGGGCTGGTTGTACCAGGAGCTCCAGCTTTTGCCCCCGTTGAGGCTGATCGTCGCCCCCTGATCGCTGCTCAGCGCGATGATTCGCGGATCCGCCGGATTGATCCAGATGCGCTGATAGTCGTCCCCTCCGGGCGCGCCCTTGATCCCGGTGAAGGTGCGCCCCCCGTCGGTCGACCGATAGGTCGATGTGTTGGCGACGTAGACGACGTCGGGATTGTCCGGGGCAACCGCAACCCCCATTGCTCCCGGTCCGGTGCCGGTGACTCGCCGCGCAGTGTGCACGCGCTCAAAATGCTCTCCGCCATCGTCGGAGCGGTACAAGCCGCTCGTAGCCGTGGTCCCGCCGGCGAGGACGTAGACCCGGTTGGGGCGCCCGGGGGCGATGGCGATCCCCATTCGAGGCAGTCCATCCGTCGTCGTCGCCAAGGCCTGGGTCAGCTCTCGCCACGTCGTTCCCCCGTCGGTAGACTTGAACAGGCCGCTGCCGGGCGCGGTGAAGGATCCGCCGCTTCGAATCTCCCAGGGAGCGACGCGAGCGGCCCAGAGCGAAGCGTAGACGGTCTGTGGGTTTCCCGGTTCGAACGCCAGGTCGGCCGCCCCGGTGTTCTCGTCGCGGTAGAGGACCCGCTGCCAACTCTGGCCACCGTCGCGCGAACGAAAGACGCCGCGTTCGGTGTTCGCGCCGTAGGGATGCCCGAGCACCGCGGCGAAAACACGGTTGGCATCGGTCGGGTCCACCAGAATGTTGGCGATCTGCTGCCCATCGCGAAGGGCAAGGTGTTTCCAGGATTGGCCTCCATCCACCGATTTGTAGATGCCGTCGCCGACCGACAGATCCGGTCGCTGCAGCCCTTCACCGCTGCCGACGTAGATGATTTTCGGATCGGAGGGCGCAACTGCGATCGCTCCCACCGAACCGGTCGGCTGGCCATCGAAGATCGGAGTCCATTCCTGGCCGGAGTCGGTGGTCTTCCAGACCCCGCCGTTCACCGCCGCCATATAAAAAACATTGGGCTGGCTGGGGATGCCGCTGATCGCGACCGTTCTTCCGCCTCGGGATGGACCGATGCATCGCCAGCGCATCTCCGCGAACAGGGCGTGATCGAACGGCTGGGCGGGAACGGTGCCGCTGGAAAGGCAGGTGAGGCCGAGAATGAAACAGGCCAGACGTTTGGACGCGGTTTGCCGAGCGGCGATCATCAAGCTCCTCCGAAAAGGTCGGCAACATACCCCCTTCCCGGAGCGATTGTCCTAGACGGCGCGGGGGATGTTCTTCAACGCTTCGCGTTGGCTGAGCGGGCTCAAGCGCCTCTTGTTCAGGCGGACGTAACGAAGAACCTCGGCGGGATTCGTCCAGGCGTATTGCCGCAGGGCCCAACCGATCGCCTTGCGAAGAAAGAACTCTTTCGAGTCGATTGCCGGCTCGATCGCTGCGTAGAGCAGACCGAGGTCGGTCTCCGCCTTGAATCCCAGTTGACAGAGGATCGCGCTGCGGCGCTTCCAGAGGTCTTTCGATTTGCTCCAGGCGAGCATCTTTCGCCGCATCGCTTTCGGATAGCGGCGAAGGAGCGGCCCCAAGCGGCGAGACGCGAGCTCATCGACGTAATCCCACCACGCTCCGGTGACGATCATCTCTTCGTACATCGGTAGGGCCTGGAGCGTCTGGAAGGAGTCGAATCTCCGCAATCCGCTCAGATCGATGGCGGCGTACCGTTCCTCCCGGTACTTGGCTCGGCGCCAAAGCCCAAGCACGGCGTTGCGCCAGGATTCTGCGGTGGAAAACGTCACCGTTTTGAAGACCGCCTGGCAGACTTGCTGCCGGAGCGGATTGTTGACGCCCAGGAAGGGCATCTCCGATTTCATGTAGGAGCGCATCGCCGGCGCCCGGACCGGATCAGCCACGCGCTTCAGCTCCCTGCGCACGCGACGAAGAAGATCCTCGGCCGCAAGATTTCGCCGCACTTTTGAAAACCTCCCCACGTGCAAGCCCTGGACGAGCCGACGATTCTCCACCAAATCGGCTCAGCCCTAACGGGTTTTCGCCGAGCTTCGCTCGTTTCCCGCGGCCAGGCAGCCAGCACGACAAACGGTCGTCGGAGGTGAGGTGTGTGACATTTTGGGTCCGCGGGGACCCAAAACGTCACACAGTTCGTCGCTGTCTCCGACGCTCGTTCCGACCATGAAGCGAGAAAGCTGGTCCAGGGTGGTGGCTCGAGCCACCATGAAGCGACGTTGGGAATTTTTGATGGCTCAAGCCATCAGCACGAAGGAGTGCGGTGGATAAGTGATGGCTCAAGCCATCACCGTGAAGCAGCGTTGGGAATTTTTGATGGCTCAAGCCATCAGCACGAAGGGGGGCTGTGGATAAGTGATGGCTCAAGCCATCACCGTGAAGCAGCGTTGGGGATTTTTGATGGCTCAAGCCATCAGCAGAAGGGGGGCTGTGGATAAGTGATGGCTCAAGCCATCACCATGAAGCAGCGTTGGGGATTTTTGATGGCCCAAGCCATCAGCACGAAGGAGGGCGGCGGATAAGTGATGGCTCAAGCCATCACCCTGAAGCAGCGTTGGGAATTTTTGATGGCCCAAGCCATCAGCACGAAGGACGGCGGTGGATGAGTGAAGCTTGCTTGGTTCAGGGTGGTGGCCCGGGCCACCATGAAGCGAGAAAGCTGGTTCAGGGTGGTGGCCCGGGCCACCATGAAGCTCGAAAGCTTGGTTCAGGGTGGTGGCTCGAGCCACCATGAAGCGAGAAAGCGGTGGCGGTCGGGACAACGACCGATCGAACCTGTAACCGTCGGGAATTCGAACTGGAGCGGTGGCGGCCAGGATAACGTTATCCCGGTCGAGCCTGTAACCGTTACTCGCGCTGGATCATTCAAACTGACCGACGACCTCGCCTATAAGCAATCTAGGCTGTACTTGCGGTGCGTCGAAATAGGATGACCGTGCCCTCACTCCACCTGGTTTTCGGAAGCGGGCTTGCTATCCGCGATGTAGACCGCCTTGATGTTCACGAACTCGCGGATGCCGTCGCGCGAAAGCTCGCGGCCGTAGCCTGAGCGTTTGACGCCGCCAAACGGCATGCGCGGATCGGAGGCGACCATCGCGTTGACGAAGGTCATGCCGGCCTCGATCTGATCGACGAGCTGCTGCTGCTCCTTCGCATCCCGGGTCCAGACGCTGCTTCCGAGCCCGAACGGAGTCTCGTTGGCAAGCGCGATGGCTTCGTCGATGTCGTTCACCTTGAAGACCATCGCCACCGGGCCGAACACCTCCTCGCGATATACCCGGGCGGTGCGCGGAATGTCGCTCAGCACGGTGGGCGGGTAGAAATTCCCCGGACCATCGATTCGCTTTCCACCGGTCAGAAGCCGGGCGCTTTGTTTGACCGCGTCGTCGACCTGGGCGGCGACGTCCCCCAGCACGCTGGGGAGCGCCAGCGGCCCGATGTCCGTGGAGTCCTCCATCGGGTCGCCCACCTTGAGCTTCTGGATCGCGGCCACGAACGCAGGGAGGAACTGATCGTAGATCTTGCGGTAGATGATGAAGCGCTTCGCCGCGATGCAGGATTGCCCGTTGTTGATATTTCGAGCGGTCACCGCGGTCTTCACCGCCTGATCGAGATCC
>WNEZ01007422.1_pt1 | contig 10519 bp, 7 predicted proteins | sample 5400521 | NCBI WGS metagenome assembly WNEZ01 (sample SAMN13153339, study PRJNA577476) | soil metagenome | isolation source: 120 cm saprolite under Douglas fir tree site 2 hole 1 replicate 1 | place: USA:California | collected 2015-04-18
TGCTGTTTCGTCAGAAAAAAGTTCTGGGCCTCGTCCGCGTACCAGAGGTACGTCACCGGCGGGTTGTTCGGCCGGGCAAAGATCGATTGCCGGATATCCGACAGGACCAGTCCCTGCAGAAGCAACCGCACGCCGCGGGTGATCGTGGGTCCCGCACAGTTGACCAACACGATCTTGCCCTCGTTCTGCAGTCGCTTAAAGTCGGGAGCCGTCGAGCCCGAGAGTGCCAGTCGCACGCCCTCGGAGGCAAAGAGTGCCCCCATGCGGGCGCGGAGTGCCCCGATCGTGCGGAAGTCACAACTGCTCCTTCGTTCGACAGGTAGTCGCTCCGTCGGGAGATGTTCGTGATCGTCCCGCCAGGACAAGTCCCGGAACGGGCAGAGCATACCAGAACGACGAAAATTATCAATTCAGAAATTAAGTTCCGGCCTGAGTGACCGTCCAATTCTAGAATCCCTGTTACATTTTGAGGCTGCACGTTGCCCTCTCAGCACAGTACGATTCCGCCAAACATCAGAGAAGTTCACTAAAGTGTGAAGAATTGCGGCGGTTGTGAAGGTGACTTTTGCTCCGGGAGGCGCATTGAAAACCCGCGGGGCAGTTTTGAAACATCGAGCACGCACGAAAAAAGAGCCACTACACGGGACACACCGTCACATTTCTTTGGAGGCACGATGAGGATTGAAAAGATTTCTGCTGTGACGCTAACGGTGGGAAGTATGCGGAACTCCGTGCGGTTCTACAGAGATGTTTCGGGCATGGAGATCATCTACCAGGGGATGAGGGCGGAAGGTAATGACCTTCATGATAACAACTGTCAGGCCTAGCACGGCGCGACAGCCGTCTGACCAGTCTGGATGCTAAGAAAGGTCACCGACTCTTTACGGTGTCTCACTCCGCAAGACATCAGGATTGTTGCTTGGTGATCCGGCCGTGTCGGGTTGCCCCACCCGACGGATACGTGGAAGGCACGAGCCCCGCATAGCCCATGAGTTTCTTGGCGGAGAGAAAGCGCTCAATAGGTGCCGATATCCGCCATAATCGTCAAGGCAGAGACATCGCTGATGCCGGGAATGGGGGTTGAGTAGTTTGGCTTCGCAGTGATCCGTGACGGTATCTCAATTTTCTTATCCGCTTACCAGTGGATTCGTATTTACAACGCACCAGGACCTATCCATGAAATAGACAAGGTTCTGGAGGACAATCTCCCACGGATACATTGGTCCCGACGCAGAGCCGTCATACGGGAAGACCAGTTTGTCGCGCTTATTCAGCGCGCGGGCCCAGTCGCTCGATTTTGCTGTCGAAGGATCATGGTGTTTGGTGAGCAGTTTGTTTACCGCGGTCAATCAATTTCCTACTATGTAGCCTGCCCGTTAAACAGATGCCCCACAAATCACCTTCCAGATAGCCGGCCAGCCGGGCACTACTGTATTCATGGACACAAGCGCGTTTCCCATTACCGATCCGCTCTCCTTAGCGGCCAACTTCCTGTTTGCCCGTGACTCGGGAACAATCGCTAAGGTGACGGGGTGAACCGACATGTCCGCTTTGCCGACACATGGAGCACAAGCTCTGCGAAAACGACGAGCATTGCCTCTCAGTTACGGCTGCCAGTTATTTGCAAAAGCCATCAGGGCGTCGGACCGAACTCAAGGGGAGGGGTGCCAGGACGCGTCGCCGAGCACAGTTGGAAAGAGCTGAAACCAGCTAACGCAGAGACAGGCCGGTATTATATACTCCGTTCACCGAGCGGCAGGTTGCGCGAGCTCCACGTGGCCCGGATCAGCAAGACTGGCGCGCTTTCTGTCGACGTCCCCTCGTCTTTGGGAGACAGAACCATGGTAGGACGCCCAACGCGCCGTCCTGATGACCAACCCACCAAGGCGGAAGGTACTGCTGCGGTAAAATCCCCCTCGGACGTTGGATCATCTCCAGCCCCAGACAGGTTCACTTCGGGGTCGTCTCCCACTCTCTTCGAACTCGGTCCGGATGCTCCTACGATTGCGGAAGGACCTTCCGCGGGCAATGCGGGACCGAGTCACCCTTCCGACTTGAACAACCCAGCCCTCTTGCGGCCCGGCACCGTCCTGGGCCGCCGATACGAAATCCTGCAGCTTCTTGGTCAGGGAGGCATGGGTGCGGTTTACCGCGCGCGGGATCGCGAAGTGAATCGCACGGTCGCGCTGAAAGTGATCCGTCCGGACCTGGCTGGGAATTCGTCCATTCTTGAGCGCTTTAAGCAGGAGCTTGTGCTGTCCCATCAGGTCACGCACAAGAACGTGGTTCGCATTTACGACCTGGGCGATGCCGATGGAATCAAGTTCATCACCATGGAGTTCATCGAGGGTCAGGACCTGGGCAGCCTGATCGTCGAAAAGAAAATATTTCCGCCAGCGGAAGCGGTGGAAATCATGCGGCAGGTCTACCGCGCCCTGGAAGCAGCCCATGCGGCAGGCGTTATTCATCGGGATCTTAAGCCGCGAAACATCATGCGCGACAAACAGGGTCGCGTCGTGGTCATGGACTTCGGCCTGGCGCGCTTGCTGGACAGTCACGGCGGCATGACTCAGACCGGCGCCATCGTGGGCACCTTGGAGTACATGTCGCCGGAACAGGGTCTGGGCAAGCCACTCGACGAACGTTCCGACCTGTTCGCGGCTGGACTGATTTTTTACGAGTTGCTGACCGGCAAGATGCCCTACAGCGCGGATAGCGCGTTGGCGAGTTTGGTCAAGCGCACACGGGAACGCGCTGTACCAGCTTCCGAGGAAAGCCCCAGCATTCCACACGCGCTCAGCGATATTGTCGGCAAGTGCCTGGAACCGAAACTTGAGGACCGCTATCAGCACGTGGGCGAGATTCTGACCGACCTCGAAGTCTGGCAGGGCGGACGCGCCGCGGCGACCTTGCGCTTCCCCAGCGGCAGCCGACCCTGGGGCCAAACCATTCCCTGGCACTGGATCGGCGGAGTCGCAGCGGTCCTCGTACTGGCTATTGTCGCCTTCCTGTTTCGAGACAAGCTGTTCCGTCCCACCTCCGCCCGGGCTCCATCCGCTCCGCTAGTTTCGCTGGCCATTCTGCCCTTCCGCAACGCTTCCGGCGATCCCGCCCTGGACTGGCTCGGCCCCAGCCTGGCCGACATGCTGAGCACTGACGTGGGACAGTCCGCGCGCTTGCGCACGATTTCTCCCGACCGACTGCACCAGGTGCTGACCGACCTGCAGATCACGGCCAATGTGGTGATCGATCCAACCATGCTGCGCCGCATTGCCGAGTTCAGTGGCGCCGACACCATCGTCTGGGGGCAATATGCGAAGTTTGGGGACCAGATTCGCATCGATGCTTCGCTCCAGGACTTGAAACACGACCGCCGGATTCCACTGAAGATTGAAGTGCCGAGCGAAAAAGATGTCCCGCAGGGAGTGGACCGCCTAGCCGAGTCCCTGCGGCAAAACATCGGAGTGTCCGGTGATGTAGTGAAGGAGCTGCGGGCCAGTTCTTTTCAGCCGACGTCGCAATCACTGCCTGCGCTGCGGGACTACAACCAGGGCGTGAAGTTGCTGCGTGATGGCAAGAGCGTGGACGCACAAAAGCTATTGGAGGCGGCGACAAGAGAAGACCCCGCGTTTGCCTTGGCTTTCTCCAAGCTGGCACAAACCTACGCCAATCTCGGTTACGACAGCGAAGCGGAGCAGTCAGCCCAGAAGGCCGTGGGGCTGAGCGAAAACTTGCCTCCGGCAGAAAGGTATTTGATCGCCGCGATCCGCGCCCAGGTCGCCAACAATTATCCTGACGCGATCAAAGCCTACGAGAACATGGCCAGAGTTTCTCCGGACAATGCCGACGTGCTGTCGGCGCTCGCCCGCTTGTATGAGGACACCGGAGACTTTGCCAAGGCCGATGAATACTACCAGAAGATTCTGACCGCAAACCCGAAGGACTTCGCGGCCATTGTGTCCATGGGCCGCGTCGCCATCAAGCGCGGCAACGCCCAAGCCAGTCTGGAGCCGCTAAACCGTGCCCTAAGCCTGTCCGTGCAGGTGGGCAACGACGAGGAAAGGGGCACCAGCCTGCACCTGCTTGGCGTGGCTTACCGGATGCTAAACAAGCCCGAGGAGGCACTGCGCAATTTTCAAGAAGCACTAGCCATCCGCCGACGCACGGGAGAGAAGCGCGGGATTGCGTATAGCCTGAACGAAATGGCGCTCGTGGAAGCTTCACTGGGAAAACCCAAGGACGCCCTCGCCCATTACCTGGAGGCGTTGCAGATACGCCGTGACATCGGTGACAAGCGCGGCCTTGGCGATACCCTGCTGGACTTGGGCAATTTCTACGACGATCGCGCCGATCATGACCAGGCCTTGAAGATGTACAAGGAAGCGTTGCAACTCGAGCGCGATATCGGTAATGAAGGTTTACAGGCGATCTGCCTGAACAACATTGGCGCTGTCTACTTTGAAAAGAGCGAATACGAAGACGCTCGCACTTACTACCAGCAGGCGCTGCAAATACAGGAAAAATCCCACGCGCCGCAGGACATCGTCGATGGCATCCACAATCTGGCGGAGACTTCGGTCAGGATGGGTCAGTACGACCAGGCGGTGAAAGAGTACATGCGGGCTCTGGAATTGTGGCGCAGCATCAACGACGTGCGGGGCGCGGCCATGGAGTCCTACAGCCTCGGAACGCTGTTCGAGTTTCAGGGCAGATTCGGCGCCGCGCTCAGTTCCAAGCAGGATGCCCTCAAAACCTTCCGCGATCTGAAAGACCGTACCTTCTGGATGGCAGAGATCCTGGGCGGGTACGGCGAAGCACTCACTCTTGCCGGCCGCGGGGAGGAAGCTCAACCTTACTTGGACGAGGCTTTGAATCTCTCCCGGGAATTGAAGAATGATGGCATGGTGGCGCAGACCTTGGACTTTCAAGGTGACGCCTTCTTCTATCGTGGGGACTCCAGAACCGCGCAATCGTATTATGAACGTGCGGCGCAGACCGCATCTCACACCAGCGAACGCGAAAAAGTGCTGATCGCGAAGATCGACGTCGCTATGGCGCAGGTTGAACAGAACCACGGCAGCTCGGCGATAGGCACCTTACGATCGCTGGCGGAACAGGCAGAAACGCTCGGTCTCAAGCAGATGGCGGTGGAATGCTCGATCTATCTGGGCGAGGCCATGATGCAGACCCGGGATTATTCGCACGCTCGCCAGGAACTGGAGCGCGCACTGCTGCGTGCCGACAAACTCGCTCTAAAGCCGCTCAGTACCCAAGCTCACTACTTATTGGCGACGACGCTACGCAGTTCCGGCAACCGAGCCGAAGCTCAGGAGCATTACCGCGATGCTCTCCAGCTCCTCGATTCTATGCGGAAAGAAGCTGGCGGCGATAAGCTCCTGCAACGCTCCGATTTCAAGGCCATCTACGACGAGGCCGGACGCTGGTCACAAGCCGCCAAGGGCTGAGGTTAAACTCCGGCCCTGAGCACTCACGCGCGTTCTGACGTGAATCCTCAAATGTGTTGTTGCCCACACTGGGAACGGCGTCATGCTGGGCGCAGTACCCTCGCAGACAAAAAGGTGCAGGCCGTGGCCTGCACCTTTCGCTTGAAATGACGCAGATTAGTTGAACTGGAAACCCAAGGTTGCCGGGATCTCCGTAACGCCATTGTCGAATGTGACTTGAACGTTACGGCAAGTCCCTTTCCAGATCTTCTGAGTCTGCCAGTTGGCCTGGTAATTACCGCCCCCGTTGTTCTGAAACCCCGAATTGCCGGAGGTCGATGTCGATGTATCCGATGCAGTATTCACGGTTGCGGCACCCGGACAGGCGACTACAAACTGAGCAAGGTTTACCCAGGGTGTCGGGACCGTCGGGCTGTCCTGGCAAACGTTGCCGGAGTTTGTCATGGTGAACGAGTTGCAGTACGAGAGATTGGTAATCGGATTCCCCGAGCTGTCGTTCCAGTTAAAGATCAACGGCCGGGTCGATCCCGCCTTGACTTGATTCAGATCACTGTCCACTACGGGCGATTGCCATCCCACAAATCTGGACGTGCTGCCACTGGTAATGACCGGAGCGCCCGGCGTGTACATTGCTATAAAGCACGATCCAGTCCCGTTGCCAGTTCCCTTAATTGTCGGATCTATCCTCGTAACGAAATAGTCAGTGAAGATGCTCACTGCGACAGCGGTGCTGGATGTCGGGCATCCGGAACCGTGAACCACCAGGAAATCGGGACCGCCGATTGCTGGAAGATCCGATGGCAGATCAAAGCTATCCAGGAGCGTGTAGAGCAGCGTGTTGCAGTCGCCTCCGCCTGGGACCCCGCCGAACGAACAATCCGCCTGATATTCGACGCACGTATCGGCGCCATTAAGGGTCGTGAAATTCGCAACCGGAACACAAGTTTCGTTCGGGAAGTTGGCGGGCGGAACGAAGTTGGACTTCAGAATCGGCACTTCGGTAATCGTCAGCACTTCGCCTCCCGAGCTGTAAGGCGAGGACGTAATCTTATATTTGTTGGCGTTGTTATCAAACGAATAGACGGCCTGCACCCCCGGCGTCAGCGTCTGGCTCAACGACGTGGTTTCCGTGGTGAAGTCCGGCCCGAAGTACCCTTGCGCGGCGAAAGCGTTAACTTGGGTGGGGAAGGTTAGAGTAGTAGGCCCAAACGTGCTTTGAACCCCACTCCCTAACGTTAGGCCGGTTATGGTAGTCGAGCCGCTGACACCGAATCGGAACTTGTCCGGAGAGGTCTGATTCCCGTACGCACCTATGGTGTACGTTCCGGCTTCCAATGTAAATGGTTCCACAAACACGAAGCGAAATCCACTCAGCAACGTCGTCCCTTCGGTGCCTGCGGGAACCGTCGTGGACCCGAGCAGCGTTCCGCCGTTGTTCCAAATACCCACCGGATGAGAGTCGGACAATCCGCCTCCAGTCGCGTCGAAAAAGCCCAGTCCCGTCACCGTGACCGGCGAACTCAACGCGAACTGCCACCCGATTGTGACATTGCCGTTCCACTGGTTGTTCTCATCTCCTCCGGACCCAGGCACAACAGCAACCGTGCTTGCCGCACTCTGGGCCCATCCGGAAATGGGCACAACCACTGCTGCGAAAAGAACCGCGGCCAGTGGCAAGCTGAAATTCATTGAGATTCGCATCTTGCTCCTCCTGAGACGCGGGGCGCGGCCAAGAACACCGTTTAGCCTGCGTGCTAATCAAATTTGTCGAGCAGCCCTTGAGCGATTCGGGGTCCCAAGGGGCGGGGGAAGGAAAGTCAGACTGCGAGCGGATTATAGCCCAAAATTCACGGCGATTATATGTCTTGTAGATTAATTTCTTACTAGTTCGGGAACTACTCTCCCGCTGCGGCTGCCCTAGGCGGGTCGCAAACTTTTGCAACCAGCCTTAGCTCAAACACCTCCGCCGACGTACACAGCAACTTGGGCCACTCGTGTTCCCTTTCTTCATATCTCCGCGTCGCACAAACTCTTGTCCGCGAAGATTTGCAGTCATGGTGTGTTCCCTCCTGGAAATCTCTGCCTGGACACGAAACAAAAATCCAGGATCAGTACGGGAAGGCTGAGGTTGACAAAAGTCTGGCGGGAGCCAAGAACACGCCTGCGTCCCAACCCCTCGTCGTCGGAGACCCCTGGAGCCGCAGCGAAGGGATTTTGCCCCGAATGGCCCGCCTGTCAATGGAATTAAAGCTCTGCGCCGCTCCCGGTTCCTGAAAAACCCCGAACGGGTTCGGCAACCCACCATCTTGTTTCGAGTCCGGACTTAGAGTCTGCGGCGAACTTATTGCGGCTCAACAGCTTAAAACCCCCTTCCCGTGTTCTTAGAGCCCTGAAATCATGCGGAACGGAAGCTCCTCGGATTTGGCTTCAGTATTGGTCCAGAGGTCAAGCGCATCATTGCGCCGAAAGCTCTGGAGCGGTTTAAGCACCGAATCCGGGAGACCACGCGACGGGCCAAAGGCGTCAGCATGGAGACGACGATAGAGGAACTGGCTCCCTATCTAAGGGGCTGGCGCAGCTATTTCGGTTTCTGTGAAACGCCCGAGGTGCTGGTGTACCTGACCCGCTGGGTCCGGCTGCGATTGCGAGCGGCTCTGTGGCGGCAATGGAAAACACCGCGCCGTCGCCGCGCGGCTCTGCTGGAACTAGGAGTTCGTCCGCGCCTCGCCAATAATACGGCCGGCAGCGGACGTGGTCCTTGGTACCTCGCGCGGGCCAAAGCCCTGTCTGTGGGGCTTTCCAATGCTTACTTCAAATCGCTTGGACTTCCGACATTAATCGATGGGCGTTAGCGTAACCAACTCGAACCGCCGTGTACGGACCCGTACGCACGGTGGTGTGGCAGGGGTCGGCGGGTGACCGCCGCCCCTATGCCGATCAAGTCGGCTTGTGGGAAGTGAGTGGGCCGCTCAATTTGGAGCTTGTTCTTGGCGGTCCTTGCCGGGCCGATAAATCCCCAGCAAATTGGTGTTCGAATCGAATGCTTTTCCCCGATGTCGTAGGATCATGGCGTTCCGATACTTGGTTGGGTTTATGGCTGCCATTCACGCCGCAACGGCGACTTCCCCCTTTTTGGCACTCGCACGAGATTGACAGTTGTGATCAGAATCCCAGATCCGGTCGTCCCGCCGGGCAACAATCCGAAGTGTTGCATGACTCACCTTCAGGCCGCCCTCCGGCTGCGCAAATAATCCTCGAGGTACGGAAGAATCTTCTCTTGGCAAAACCCCAGATCTAGATCCTTCAGTTCACCTACATTTACCCAGCGCATATCCTTTCCCTCGAAAACCTTCACCTTCGAAACTTCATCACGACGCAGATTACAAATGAAAACATGAATACGAAATAGTGATGTTCCACAATCCATGCGCATCAGCAACCGAAAGTCTTCTCGCCTAAGACGGAGACCACACTCCTCACTAATTTCCCGCAAGGCCGCATCAATATAGGATTCGTCGTTTCTCTTGCGCCCGCCCGGAAAGGCCCACGTATTTGGATATCTTATGTGCTTTCCTTGGCCATCATCTCTTAGCTGAACAAGTACTTGGCCTGAAGGAGCTACCAATATAAACATGATACCTGTGGTTGTTTCGTGATCCATACGCCTATAATTTACATGTCACAACTATCTCACCGGATCGTTGATGTATTAGTGTTCATAACTAACGCTCATGATATTTATTAGGAGTGTGCTCGCGACTAACTCGCCGCTTACTTCTGTGCCGTTGCGAATACGACGTCTGGTGCTGATTCTGCTCCCACATACTCCACCAACACTTGACTGAAGCGGTCGTGTAGGAGATAGCGAACGCCGGTAGGGGTAAATCTCCAGTAGTCAGGTTGCATGGGTTTTTCATGAATAGCCACCCGAAAAGGAACAGTCAAAATTAGAAACCCGCCTGGTTTCAGTATTCTCCGAACTTCGTTAAGGATGAGATCAGGCCTAGGTACGTGCTCCAGTAGTTCAGTGCAAACCACACAGCCTATCGTTGCATCCTCAAATGACTTCAGATCGGAGGCATCTAAGACGAAGTCTGGCACCAGAGCTGCATTGTTGTCAACGGTTATAACGTCAATGTCGGGACTTACACTCAAGACCTCATTGCGATTACTTCGATAGCCTGCACCGAGGTCGAGCACGGGCCCGGCCGGGTGATGTTTCCTGAAACTANNNTATTGATCACATATTCTCGTATCTTACTGCGCTGTGGCGAGATATAGTAACCGCCCGCTGGCAGAAAGCCAGCAATCAGTCTTCCTTCAAAAGCGCGCACGGTGGTGTCGTATCCAAAAGCATGAATTGAGGCATAAAACATCGTAGCAGCGCACTGTGCGACCCATTCAGAAGAATGAGTGGTTAGATGTCGCGCAATTTCGTTTGGCTCAAAAGGCATTGATCCTAATGCCCTGTACTCAAACCTATCTCTCGCCCGAATCGCGGCAGTATTCAATACAGATGTCGCTGAAGCGTCTACGAAGCAGCATGCCGATAGCACTGGTTGCAAATAGCGCAGTTCCTGCAAGAGTGCCAACACCTTTACTCGGTCACGGGGAATCTCGATACCGAGTTCTTCCCGCGCTTCCCTCAGAATGGTCTGAACGGGGTCGGGGCGCCCCAGATCGTTTTCATCCATTCCCCGACCCACAGCGGCGTTTATTCCTGTTACATATCCGCTTGGATAGGTGGCTGTACGCTCAGAACGGATGGCATACAGGACTCTATTGTCCTCAAGGGTCACCAACGCAGCATTCACGGCAAGCTGATTAGCCAATGGTGAGTCCATGACGTCGCGAGCCTTAAGACCATACAATTTACGGGGCGTCGGTGCCCTAGACGAGCCAGTGACGGGGTTGATCCACAATGATGTTTGAAGCTAAATGATCAAAATATGTTGTTGGCCGAAGTCTCAGAATAAGGCGCCGATCCTCGGTTGTCTTATTTACAACTTCGGTGTGAAAATCAACTAGGCCATAGTGCAGTCCGTCGAAGAGAA